>Ga0209211_10002709_pt1 | contig 30061 bp, 31 predicted proteins | sample RifGroA2_FD_183992 | JGI IMG/M metagenome (GOLD analysis project Ga0209211, IMG submission 183992) | Groundwater microbial communities from Rifle, Colorado, USA - Groundwater A2 (SPAdes) (version 2) | ecosystem: Environmental > Aquatic > Deep subsurface > Groundwater | place: Rifle, Colorado...
GGGTGGCCGGAGCCAGGGCTCCCGCCGCCCGCCCGCAAGTGCCGAGCGGCGGTGTCCGCGAAGCGGCCGCCCCGGCACGAGGACGGACGGCGGGATGGCGCAGGACAGGCCCTGCCAAATTGACCCGCTCCTCGAGATTCGAGCCATCACGGGTGATGCCCGATCCATAGCGCGTATCCCGTCATGCCTACCACGTAGGTCATCCCGATGGCGCCGGCGGCCCAGACGAGCCAGTGGGTTCGTCCCTGCCGGGCCGGACGGTCGAGCCACGGCACCAGCAACACGACGACCCCGGCCAATCCGGTTAAGCCCACCGCCACCAACTCGCCCTCCAGACCCAGCACATGGCTGGGAAACAGTTTGAGCGTTTGGAACATCCAGAGAAAGTACCACTCGGGCGCGATGCCGGCCGGTGTCGGCGCGAAGGGATCGGCTTTCTCGCCGAGGGTGGCCGGCCAGTAGACGCTGAGGCACAACACCACCCCGAGCACCACCGCCCATCCCATCAGGTCGCGCAGGAAAAAATTCGGAAAGAACGGCATGGCACGATCCGTCTTCACCGACAGCGGCTTGCTCATCCCTTGGACTTGAATCATCAGCAGGTGAAGTCCCACCACACCCAGGAGCGCGAGGGGGAGGATCGCGATGTGCAGCCAGAAAAACCGGGTCAGCGTCACGTCAGTCACGTCGCTGCCTCCGCGCAGCAGGGTCTGCACGATCGGCCCCGCAACGGGCACGACCCCCGCGATCTCGGTGCCGACTTTCGTGGCGAAGAACGCCAGCGTATTCCAGGGCAGCAGGTAGCCGGTAAACCCGAAGCCCAGCAGGATGAAGAAGAGCACGACACCCGTCAGCCACGTCAGCTCGCGCGGCGGCCGGTACGCTTTGAGGAAGAACGTGCTGCTCAGATGCACCATGGCGCAGAAGATGACGAGGTGCGCCGCCCACGCATGGACCGAGCGCACGAGCCATCCGAACTCCACCTTCGTCATGATGAAGCGGATGGACTCGAAGGCCTCCTGGGCCGACGGGCGGTAATACAGCAGCAGCAGGACGCCGCTGGCGATCTGGATGCCGATCAAGAGCAGCGTCACCCCGCCCCAGTAGTACCAGAAGGTGTGGCGGTGGACCGGGACGGTTTTGTGCGCGGCAAGCTCCCCGAGCGGGCCGAGCCGGTAGCGCTCGCGGAAGTAGGCGCGCACTCGCTCAAGGCGCCCCATGAGAGGCTACGCCGACTTGGACACGACGATCTCTTCGCCGCGGAGGTTGACCTGGTAGGATTCGAGAGGCCTGGGAGGCGGGCCGGAGATCACCTGGCCGTTGAGGTCGAACTTCCCGTTGTGGCAGGCGCACCAAATCACCTCATCGTGCTGGTCGTACTGCACGGTGCAGTTCAGGTGGGTGCAGACTGCGGAAAACGCTTTGAGCCGGCCTTGCGAGGTGTGAATCAGGAGACCCGGGCGCGTGCCGAACCGGAAGGTCTTCGCGGTGTTCGTCGCCAGCTCTCCGATGTTCGCCGCGACAACACTTGACACCGACGCCTCACTGCCCCGCGGAGGGAAGAGGTATCGCGCAATCGGATAGAGCGTGGCACCCAGGAGGGCGAGGACGCCGCCGTTGAGCAGGGAGCGCAGGAACGCCCGCCGCGTGAGGAGCTGCCTCGGACACACGCGCGTCAAAACTCCTTTCCGATCTCCAGCCAGAAGACGTGCGCGTGGTAGCCGCCGACCTCCACGGCGGATCCCGGCAGGTACGAGTAGAGCGCGTATTCGGTCTTCACGGATGTGTCTTCCGCGAGCGACCACGTCAGGCCCGTCGTCAGATCGAGCCGGTTGAAGTCCGCTCCATAGGGAAGCGCCCTCGAGGTGAAATCGTCGAAGTTCCTCGCGCGGGAATACAGGAGGCTGCCGTTGACCGACACCGCAGGTTGCGGCGTATACTCGGCGCTCAACAGCCAGGTGCTGACATCGGCGTTGAACCTCGGGATATTCGCCGAGGAGGCCAGCCTGGCGGGGGTCGTGGTGGCCGCCTTCTGCCAGGAAAACGAGGCCGTCGTCAGGAGCTCCCGCAGCGGCTGCAGCGTGACATCGTAGGTGTAGATATGCGAGAGCATGCTGGTTTTGACGATCTCATCCTGCGCTTCGAACCTTGTGCTGTAGTCGTCATCCCGGAACTGATACCGGAAAGATGACCGGAACCACCGGGAGGGCTTGAGCGTCACCCTGGTGACGAACTCATTGGTGTGGACATTCTGCTCTTCGGTGAATGCGGAGAGCGCCGTGCCGCTGGCCGTGGTCTCCCGCTGGTCGTCGTAGTCGTTGTCGTTCACGCGGCGGCGCACATGAGTCGTGACATCGAGGAACGGCCAGGGATCGAAGCGACCGCCCAGCGTCCACGTGCCCCGACGGACATCGGTCACGGTCTCCCGGCTGAACACCTCGTTGGCGTTCGACGCAGACTGCCCGGCCAGGCTTTGCCGATCCTCCCGTATCAGCACTCTCGCCTGCTCAAGCTCCAGCTCGGTGTAGAGGGCGGTACGGGGAATGCCCATGAACCGCAGCGACACCCCCTCGCCCCAACGGGTCGCCTTGTTTTTGTTGAGGCTGACCTCGGTCGTATTAATCGTCCCGTCGGCTATGGATTCGGTATCCGACGGGTACGTGGAGTTGCTCTCGCGCTTGATGACCTCCGCCTTGAGCTTGCTCCCCACCCCAAGCCACGGCCACGGCGTCGCCAGGAAGTTCCCGACCCACGTGTGGGTGTCATAATCGTTGTCGGCCCGGGCGTTGTACCGGTTGTGCGTCCCGGCAGGGGTGCCGTCCTCCATCCGCTCCAGGATCGTCTCGAACTCCCGGTTGTCCATGTGGGCGAACCGGTAGGCGGAGGCGAAGAACGCCTTCTCGTTCAGGAACCAGCGCTCACCCTCGAGCAGGGTGGTCATCAAGCTCGCCTCCGGGGCTTGGTCCTGACGGAGCACCTTGTTATCGGACAGCACGCCGGTCGACGATTTCGACCGTTCCTCCCGGAGCGTCTCGGTTCGCACGAGCTCCCAGCGCTGCTCGCCTTTCAGATGAAATCCGCCAATCTCATGGCTGGTCTTCACGGCAAACATATCCGCGATCTCATCGACATCCTGCCAGGACGGCCCGATCTTTCGCGTCGTCGTGCCTTCCTTGACGCTGGTCCAGGTCAGGCGTGATTTGGCGCCGTCCTTGAATTCCCGCTCGTACTGGAGGACGACCTCCGGCATGCCCTCGAGCGTGAGACCAGCCTCGACGCCAAACTTCCCGAGATCGAGCGCAAGGTCCTTCGACGTCTCAAGGCTGGGGAACGACTTAAAGCGATAGTAGGCTCCGCCCGTCGGCTCGTAGTATTTGCGGAATTCGGCATAGTCGAACGTGACGAAGCCCAGCGCGTCTTTCTTCAAGGAAAAGTCGGCGCCGAAATCGTTCTGGCCGATCAGGGCGTGGCTTTCGGAGGAGAAGACGGTGCCATCCGGAAACACATAGTCAATGGACAAGTCCTTGAGGCCGCCCACATAGCCCCTAGGCATCCAGTGATGCGCCTGGAATTTATCGTGATCCCCCTCCACGTGCACGTAGCGGCCAGGCAGCAGGACGATGGAAACTTCCGGGTCTGCCGCCTCAACCGCCGCCCCCACCCACGAAGCGCTCGCGAGGCCAAGGACGACACCCCAACACGTCACCGCACGCATCGTGTCCCTCCTGTTAATAGCGCAGATGGTCGTCGAAATTCGATCCGTGCACCGCGGTGTGACACCCGGCGCTGAAACACGTTCCTGATGGCAGGTACGTCGCGTGGCTGCGTTTCCCGATCGTCGGGAAATTGGCCTGGGTATGGCAGCGCAGACAGAGGTTGTAGTCGCGGGCCAGCAGCATTTTCTCATGGATCGAGCCGTGGACCTTGTGGCACGTGGTGCAGCCGTCGCGCAGCGCTTCATGCTCCCACACAAACGGCCCGCGCTGCTCCTTGTGGCACCGGAAGCAGGCTTCGTTGACATCCTTGAGCGTCGTGGACGACCACGGCCTGACGTCGGCACCGTGCGCTTCGTGACAGTCCGCGCAGCTCATCTTGCCTTCCAAGAGAGGGTGGTGGTGCGGCAAGCGAAACTCCGCTTTCTTATCCAAGTGGCATTCGAAACAGGTGCTGGGGTCTTTCCGGGGATTGATGATGCCACCCACGCCTTTCCCCCCGCCGGCGTCCACGTGCAAGCTGCCAGGCCCGTGGCACATCTCGCAGCCTTGCGCCTTCACGTCTTCTCCGGGAATGGCGATGCGGGCGTGCGTGGATTGCTGGAACTCCTTGAACTGTTTCTGGTGGCACGCCGCGCATGTTTCCGTCCCCACATACTCCGCGGTGGGCGCCTCAGCCGACGGCGCAGCGGCTTGTTCGGCGGTCTCCGCCCAGGCGGATGACGCCATCAACTGATCCAGGTACGCTGACAGCCTCCCGTGGGGACGGGGCAGGGCCGAGTGCGGCTTCTCAGTCTCCTCGCCTTCAGGATGACGGATCTGCTCATGATCTTCGACGGACTCTCCGGACGGCTCAAGCGCCGGAACAGACGCTGTGTCGAACGGGTCAGTGCCGGCTTCAAGCTCTTGCGCGTTGGCCGCACCGTCGCCGTCGGTGTCCGCCGCGTCGAACGCCTGGTAATCTTCCTCGGTGAGCTTCTTGGCGCCCTGCTCCGCTTTGAACTGCTGCAACGCGGTGCCGTAGGCGTTCAGGTCGCCCTTCTTGCCGACGACGCCCTGATGACAGACCTTGCAGGAGTAGGCTTTCGGCTCTTGGCCGGGGTAGGCGGCTTTATAGCTTTTCTGGTTGTCGATCGTCGCCCAGGCCGACTCCGCGGCCAGGAGCGAGGCGATCAGCGCGACACCGCACCATACGCTTCGACGACTGAGCATGCCTCACCCTCCCTGTGATCGACGGAACTCCTGCACCGATAGAGATGTTCAACTTGTTGTCGAATGAGCGTCTCGCAATGGACGCGTTCCTCACGGCGTTGGGCGAGTACCACCTGAGCGAACGCCTGCAGATCATCGATGTTGTGCAGTTGGACATGGGCAAAGCGGCTCAAGGCCGGATCCACGTTGCGGGGAACCGACAGATCCACCAGGAGGAGCGGGCGCGTGCCCCGCTGCGCATGGATGGAGGCAAAATCGTCGGCGTCGATCACGTAGTGCGGCGCCTGGGTGCAGACAATCGCGATATCGACATGGGCCACATGCTTCAGCGCCTGCTCCCACGACAGCCAGCCGCTCCGGCACAGCGAGGCGAGGTCCTGCGCGTTCGCCTGCGTGCGGCTGACGATCCACAGCTGCCGGATGCCGCTCTTGATCACATGCCGCGCGGTCGCCTCCGCCGCCTTGCCCGCGCCCCAGAGCAGCGCGTCGCACGCCGAAAGCCGCGCGCCGAACACCTGCTTGGCGAGGGTCGCCACGACCGAGCCGATCGAGGCCTGCCCATCGGCGATTGCGGTGCGGGATCGGATGAGCTTCGTGCTATGGAGCGCTTTCTGGAACAGCCGGTGCAACACCGGGCCGACGGTGCCGTGCGCCTGCGCGGTCAGATACGCCTGCTTGACCTGTGCGGTAATCTCGGACTCGCCCAGCACCATCGAGTCAAGCCCGGCCGAGACCCGAAAGAGATGCGCGGCCGCTTCCTGGTCAGCTCGGATGTACAGGTGCGGCTGGAGGGCGTCGGGTCGCAGGTCGCCGCAGGATGCCAGGCATTCGGCGAGTCGCACGGAACGCCCGACGGCCTCGGACGCCACGAGGTACAGCTCGGTGCGATTGCAGGTTGACAGGACGGCGAGTTCGTCAGCCGCCAGGCGCCCTCGCAGCGCCGGCAGGAGGGTGGAGAGGTCTCGGGAAGGGATCGCGAGCCGTTCCCGCACCGCCAGCGGGGCGGTGTGATGGCTCACGCCTACAGCGAATAGAGGCACTGACGGTCTCTCGTGTATGGAGGATGCACGGTTCGGAGAAAGCGAGCTATCGGCGCTGCCCGCGCGCGCGGCCGTGCTGTCTCACGACGGCCTCGGCTTTGATCCAATCGTCGAAGGCGTAGCCATCCTGCCGCCCGCGCTGTTCGTAGTACGCATAGGCGAGGCGCGCCACGGCCTCGTCATCAACCTGGCACGGGTCGTTCGCCAGCTGGCGAGCGGTGGAGACGCGTTGCCGGATCCGCGGTCCGAGTCTCATGGGCCCTCCTCCTGACTTCTTCCAATCGGCCGATCAGTTCCTCGACGTCCATGCCGTGACGCCAGGCGACTTCATCCAGACAATCATACCCTTCGAAGGCCACGTTGACAAACAGGTTTTCAAACACCGGCTCGGTCTCCGGGAACTCGTGGCGGATGTGATTGACCGTCATCTGCTCGCTGATGATCCATGCAGACACCACCACCCTCACGGGGGCCTCCCCGGCCTGATCGGCCAGCACCTGCTCCAACATCGGAAAGAGGGACGTTTCCTCCTCGTCCAAGTGACGCCGCAACCCGTGGATCACAGCCGTCAAGCCCCCGCGCAGGCGCTCCGACGAGTGGCTGGCGGGTTCGGCCAGGAGCTGGTGGAGCTCGCGCAGGCGCTGCGGTTCGTCCTGATGTTCGCGGCGAAGTCGCTCGAGCGTCTCCCGGCTCACAACCGACAGGCACGCCGTCATCAGGGTTTCTTCGCGCCGGATGTGATCGCCCAACTGCCGCGAGAGCGTCCGGCTCATCTCCCGCAGCACAAACCAGGTCTCGGGCTCCATGCGCAGGGCGGCTTCGAGCAGGCTCAACTTGGCCCGCAAGATGGCGTGGTCCCGTTTCAACCGGTCAATGGCGCGCATCGGACGACCCCGCTTGCGGACCTATGGTGCCTCAACCCTCCGGCCGGCTCTATGATCTAGATCACCTTCAATGAGCCCCCATCCGCTTGATCGTCGCGGGGCTATTGCCGTTCAGGAGCCCTTGCAACCTCGCGGCCGACACGATGGTGATCTTCCCTCGAGTGGAGCGCAGCCACCCGTGGCGTTTCATCTCGGCGATGGCGCGGATCGACGTCTCCCACCGCGTCCCCGCCATCCGCGCGAGCTCCTGATGCGTGATCGGCACCGTCTCGCCGAAGCTGGCTTTGAGCCGCAGCAACGCATAGGCCAGGCGTTGGGCGACCGGGGCCTGGCCCAGGCAGATGGTCTCCGCCATCCGGCGCATGCGGGCGTGATAGATGGCTAAGACCTGCTCGCTGAATCCCGGCTTCTTGGCCATGAGTCGGGTGAAGGTGTCGTGGGGGATGCGCAGCGCCGTCGTGTCGGTGGCGGCGACGGCCGAGGCATAGTACGTGCCGTGCCCCACGATGGCCGAGAAGCCGCACAGGACCTCTTGGGGGGTCACGGTGAAGACGGTGATGGATCGGCTTTGCGGGGTGCGCTTCGTCAGATAGGCCCATCCTCGGCACATCGCCCAGACGGAGTCGGCCGGCCGGCCTTCCTGAAAGAGGACCTCGCCTTTGCGAAACCGGCGGATCTCGCAGACGCTCGCCACCTGCCGGCGTTCAGCCGCCGACAGCTTCCGGAAGAACGGCACCCGCGCGAGATAGTTCTCCATTGCTGACACCACAGATGACACAGATGCACACAGAACGAAACCACAGATTACACAGAGAAACCCTCTGTGCCATCTGTGACTATTCTGTGCGATCTGTGGTGTGGACGTCTATGACACGTGTCATCTTCTCCGCCTCAGGTGGAGGGTCAATGACCGGGTTACGAGTTGTTGCGAAGGTTGGAGAGCTCGCCGGGTTTGAGGATGGTGGTCTGGCCCCGCGAGGAGCGGATCAAGCCTTGCTTGCCGAACCGGCTGAGGGTCCGGATGGCGGTCTCATGCGTGGTGCCGGCGATCTCGGCGAGCTCCTGGCGGGTGAGCGGAATCGTCCGGCCGAATTTCTTCGCGAGGGTCAGCAGCACCTGTGCTAGCCGTTGCTCGGCCGACTCATACACCATGCAGCTTTTGTGCTCGACCTGCCGCAGGCGGCTGCAGAAGAGGCAGAGGGTCTCATGCGCAAACTGCGGGGACCGCTGCATCGCCTGGTGGAACGCCTCGGCGGGGATGCGGATGACCACGCTTTCCTCGGCGGCCACCGCATCGACCGGATAGGGGCCCCGATCGAGCGCCGGCAGGCAGCAGAAGGGCTCGCCCGGCGTCATCACGCAGGTGGTGGAGGCTTTCCCCTCGGCGAGGAATTTCAGCAGGTGCACGCGGCCCGTCTTCACGATCCACACCGCATCGGACGACTGGCCTTCCCTGAACAGCGTCTCGCCCTTCTCGTAGCGTTTTTCCCTGGCGGTCTGGACGAGCCGGCGCCGTTCAGGGGCAGGCAGCCCCTTGAACGGCTCAATGGAGGCGAGCAAACGTTCCATGGCGGGATGCCTGAGTGTAACAGACCCTGTGCCCGAACTCAAATTTCGACACGCGGGAAAGCCGCAGGTCACGACCGTACCGCCGGCGCAGCGCGGCAATGGCCGAGCGGAAGACCGCCGGCGTGGCCGTGAGGTTCTCCACTTCAATCTCGAGACGCCGGGCCGCAACACGCCTCCCGCATCGCACCGCCACGCGATCGACGTCGACCTCGACCCGCTGGCCCTCCTTCGCTCTTCGAGCTTCGGAGAGGCCGCTGCGAAGCTTCAGCGAAGCAGGGCGCCGATGCGCCAGGATGAGGGTGGTGCGATCGGTGGCGATCGTGAACAGCCTCCGAAGCGGATTGGTCCCGATGAGGCGCCGGACCCGGCGCATCGGCTCAATCGCCGCACCTCCTCGACTCATCCATGCCCGCTGCTTCGGACGGAGGCGCGAGGTGATTTCCAGGCGGCTTGCCACCCCGTCGCGATAGGCCAGGGCTTTCTTGAAGGTGATCTCGCGCGCCGAGACCGTTTCGCGCAGTTTCAACACCGATTGGGCCTTCCACAGCCTCATTTCGTCGGTATCGAAGTACGTGTTGCGCTGCCGCTCGCGATGTCGGCGGATGACTCGAAACGGACCGAGGCCGATCAGTCGCGCCGCCGCCCGATGGACGGACGGCTCGCTGACGAGGAACCGCGCTTCGCGCTCCACCACCGTCCTAGCCATCGCGAATCTCGATCAGTTTCTGACGGCTCGCGGCACCACGGACAATCGTCACCGCACGCCTCGGCACCCCGAAGTGCGCGGCCACCAGCTCGATGACCGCCGCGTTGGCCCGGCCATCCTCCGGCGGCTGCGTGACCCGGACGCGAAGGCCGCCGTCTGCCAACCGCTCAACGGCGGCACGCTTCGCCCGAGGGGTCACGCGCACGTGGAGCCCCATGGGCAGAGCCCGTGGCACCTCCAGAGACGCCCGTGGGGCGGAATCCTGAGCGAGCCCACGGCCAGAGGCCGTGGCGCGAGTCGAAGGGTCGACCTTCATCTCAGACACTGAACCGAAAGTACATCAGATCGCCGTCTTGCACGACGTACTCCTTCCCTTCCACGCGCCATTTGCCCCGCTCACGGGCCACCGCCTCGCTGCCGCAGGACAGAAAATCGTCGTACCCGATCACCTCGGCCCGAATGAAGCCGCGCTCCATATCGCTGTGCACCTGGCCGGCGGCTTCCGGCGCCGTGGCCCCCCGGTGGACGGTCCACGCGCGGTCCTCCTTCGGCCCCACGGTGAAAAACGTGATGAGGTTCAGCAGGGCGTAGCCCGAGCGGATCATCTGATGCAGCCCCGGCTCCTTCACCCCCACGGCCTCCATGTACTCGGCGCGCTCCGCATCGCTCTCCAGCGCCGCCAGCTGCGCTTCAATGGCGCCGCAGATCACGACCACCTTCGCCCCTTCGGCCTGGGCGATCGCCCGGACCGCCTCCACCTGCGGGCTGTCCGCGCCCGCCAGCTCGCGCTCGTGGACGTTAGCGACGTACAGCATGGGTTTGGCCGTCAGCAGGTTGAGCGGCCTTACCACCTCGGCGGCGTCCGGCGACAGCCCCGCGAGCACCCGCCGCACGGGCTGCCCCTGATCCAGCGGCTTGACGACTTCCTTTAATATCTGAAGCGCCGCGGCGGCTTTCTTGTCTCCGGACTTGGCCGTCTTTTCCAGGCGGCTGATCGTCGAGGTGACGGCGCTCAGGTCCCTGAGTGCCAGCTCCGTGTGGATCACCTCGATGTCGCGCTGCGGGTCGACGGAGCCGCTGACGTGGACGACCTGGGAATCCTCGAAGCACCGTACGATATGGGCGATGGCCTCGACCTGCGCGATGTGGTTGAGGAACTGGTTGCCCAGCCCCTCGCCTTGGCTGGCCCCTTTGACCAGCCCGGCGATGTCCACGAACTCGATGGCGGTCGGCACGATCCGCTCGGTCGGCACCAGCTCCCCGAGCCGCCTCAGGCGGGGATCCGGCACCGGCACGACCCCAACGTTGGGGTCGATGGTGCAGAAGGGGTAGTTCTCCGCCGGCACCTGCGAGCGCGTGAGCGCGTTGAAGATGGTGGATTTGCCGACGTTCGGCAAGCCGACAATCCCGCAGCTAAATCCCATGCGTGCCGTCGATCGGTTGAGCGTTCAACACGGAAGGCAACGTCAGGCCACGTGGCCCTGGTCGAGGAGCCAGCGCTCGCAGTCGAGGGCCGCCATGCAGCCGCTGCCGGCGGCGGTGATCGCTTGGCGGTAGCGCTTGTCCTGCACGTCGCCGCAGGCGAAGACGCCGGGCACCGAGGTGTGCGTGGAGCCTGGCGTGGTGACCAGATAGCCCAGCTCATCCATCTTGAGCTGTCCGGTGAAGAGGGCGGTGTTGGGGGTGAACCCGATCGCATAGAAGAGCCCGCCGCAGGACAGCTCGCGCGTGGCGTTGGTCTTGACGTCTTTGAGGCGCACCGCGCTGACCATCTCGGTGCCGAGCACATCCTCCACGACGGCGTTCCAGATCACCTCGATCTTCGGATGCTTGAGGACGCGCTCCTGCATGATCTTCGAGGCGCGCAGCTGATCCCGGCGGTGGACGAGATACACCTTCGAGGCGAATTTCGTGAGAAACGCCGATTCCTCGCACGCGGAATCCCCTCCCCCGACGACGACGAGTGGCTTGTTGCGGAAGATCGGCAGCGCCCCGTCGCAGACCGCGCAAGCCGACATCCCTCTGTTCCAGAGTGTCTTCTCACCCGGCAGGTTGAGCCGCTTGGCGGTCGCGCCGGTGGCGCTGATGATCGCCTGCGTCGTCAGCCTTCGTTGGGACGAGGCGACCGTGAAGGGTCGCGTCTTGAGATCGACCGCCGTCACGTCCTCGGTGAAGATGCGCGTCTCAAACCGCAGCGACTGCTTCCGGAATTGCTCCATCAGCTCCGGCCCCTGGATGCCGTCGGGGAATCCCGGATAATTTTCGACTTCGGTGGTGGTCATGAGCTGGCCGCCTGGAATCCCGCCGGCGACAAACCCTTCGAACATGACGGGCCGGAGGTTGGCGCGCGCCGTGTAGATCGCCGCGGTATGCCCCGCCGGCCCCGAGCCGATGATCACCACCCGCTCAATCTCTGCCATCTTCGTTCGGCTATCTTAACACCGTCGGGATATCCGAACAAGTGCGGCTACCTGGTTTCCACGATTCGGGCCCCGCCAGCGGGGAGAGCTGCTCTGAGGCCGGCGTCGCGTAGGCCGAGCGGGCACGGTCTGCCGAGCAATAGCGAGGCAGGAGCGAGGCCGAAGCGCCGAGTGAGCGAAGCCACGCTGGGGCGAAGCGAGCGTCCGGCCCTGAGAAATCGCGCGAACGCGATTTCCAGGACTCAGTCCCGGACATGCTTCGCATGTCACGGGGCCGAACGGGCAGCCCGACCTCAGCTGGCGGGGCCTGTCAAACACCCAGGAGCATCACGGCGAGGGCGGTGAGGACGATGACCACCCCGGTCAGCATATGGGCGTACCGGCTCATCCACGGGGCATCGACCAGCCGCACCCCCGCGTAGCTCAAGCAGCTCTGCCCCACCACCATCGCGACCGTCACCACCGAAAACGCCGCGCTGATCGCCCAGACCATCGGCAGCCCGTGCCGAGAGGCCACGAACATCAAGGGAATCAGCGGCTCGCAGGGCCCGAACACCATGATCGCAAACAACATCCACATCCGCCGGACCGCATACGCCTTCACCGCATCTTCCACGGAGATGTGCGGGTGGGGGTGCTGCGCGTGCTTGAACCCCCACAGCGCGTAGGCCACGCCGAAGCCGATCAGCAACCAGATCCCGACATGCCCCCGCCACGCCTCGGCCCCTTCCAGATGATGCACGGCCAATCCCACCCAGAGACCCACGAGGCCGAGCAGCAACGAGGAGACGACATGCCCGAGGCCCGCCAGCGTCGTGATCCACGCCAGCCGCTTCATCGGCCAGTGCGACACCTTGGCCAACGCCACAAACGGCAGCCAATGATCCGGTGCGAGCGCATGAAAAAACGCCACCGACACCGCCGAGGTCAACAGGACGCCCATGAAGGAATTCTAACAGATCGCGCGCAGGCCCACCACGCTGAACAACGCGATTCGAACAATCCCCTTATCCACCGACCGATTTCAGGTACAATAGCTCCTTGACAATTTATTCCCCGGTAGCTCAGTCGGTAGAGCGGCTGACTGTCAATGACGCCGCCACTTACGGAGGCGCAGCCGACGTAAGTGGCTGGCGGAATTGACCCCGCAGGTTAGTTTCGCGAAGCGAAACTTACGGGGTGAATTCAATGGCAGCTTTCCGCCGAAAGGCGGATTGAAACTGCGGGTGAATTCAGGGAAGCCTAAGCCCCCGCGGCTTTGATTTGCTTCGCCGTGCGAAACAAATCAGCGGGGGGATGGTAATCCTGAGCCAAGCCCCCTAAGTTTTGCGTTGCGGCGCAACGCAAAACTCATCCAGGGGGAAGGTGCAGAGACTAAGCGCCCGCCACCTACAGTCCCGATATGAAGCGGGACCACGGTGAAGAGATAGTCCAGGCCTTGCGGAAACGCAGGGGCGCCCTGTAATCAGCATGTCGCAGGTTCGAGTCCTGCCCGGGGAGTTTATTTTCCGCCGAGGGGCCTTGTGCCCCTCCGGCGGAAAATACATTCTGGGCGGACGAGAACCGCCCCCCGCCGTCCACGATGGCCTCATGGGTCGTCTACATCATCGAGAAACGCGGACACTACTATGCTGGCATGACCACGGATCTGCCGCATCGGCTCCGCCAGCATCAAGTGGCTGTGGCTAAATACGCTGAGGCGCAGCCCAGCCGCCATGCGGCCGCTCAGCGAGAACGGCAGATCAAAGGCTGGTCGCGGGCCAAGAAAGAACGACTGTGGACGGCGGGGGGTCGGTGAGCTTGCCCTGAGCGAAGCGAAGGGAGTCCTGCGAAGCGAAGGCTGTCAGAGCCGAGCGGAGTGTCGGAACCGGAAGGGTTCCGACCCCGGGGAGCCATTGAAACGGCTCGGAGCGGATGTTTCCTCCATCGAGGGACTCCGCTCTAGTCGTTTGTAAGGCTGGCAGGTGCCAAGCCTCGAGGGTTCGGCACGTTCGGTGAAAAGGGGGCCTCAGCCAGAGGCCCCTTTTCTATTTCCAACTTTACCCCGCCGAGCCGCGCTTCGATGGTCTGGCTTCATCCAAGAAACAGCTTCGGATCACCTGACACACCTGGTCCTTGAAGGAATGCAACTTCTATGGTACGCTTCCACATAGCATGCGTGTTCTGCGATTCAAATCTTCACTGACGGTATTGGCTTTTCTCCTCGCAGGTGGTTTGGTGGCTGGTGCTGCGGAAAGCTGTTGCCCTGACGATCAGGCGACCACGCAGGATTACGTCACCTGCTGCAGTACGTGCTTTACTGCGCATACGGCCTTGCCTGCTGCGCCAGTAGCGTATCATCCTCTTCTCCAGTGCGTGGCATCACCGCTCTCCATATCTCAACTTCTCTACGCTAATGGCGTGATTCGCTATCCCGATCCCCCTCCAAAGTTCCTCGCGTAAGTCACCTCGTCTAGTTTCTGTTCTATCCGATTAGTCCCGATTTCTAACACTACGAGGTCTGCGTATCCATGCGCCAAGCATTCTTGACTCTCATTACCCTTTTATGCTTTGTCCCCTCGGCCTTGGGCCAAGAGCCGGAGCGCCTGTCGCTGGAGGAGGCGCTGCAGATCGCTTGGCAGCGCAATCCGCGCCTGCTGCAGGCCCGCCAGGAGGTGGAGGCCGCCAGGGGGCGCTGGATGCAGGATCGCACGCTGCCGAATCCTGAATTCGAGGTCGAGACGACTGAGCTATCCAAGGGCGTCCACGGGGGCTCCACCGTCGGCGAGGACTCCATTGCCCTGAGCCAGGAGGTCGATGTCTTGGCCAAATTCTGGCTGCGTGGCAAGGCCGGCAAAGCCGATTACCAGGCGACCCAACATCTGCTCCAGCGCGTTTGGAGCGAGGTCGCCTTCGAGGTGACGCGGACCTACAACAATCTGCTCCTGTCCACCCAGCGCGTCGGCGTCGCACGTGAGGTGTTGACGTTGACCCGTGGCCTGCTCGACCAGGTGCAACTCCGCTACAACGCCGGCGAGGTGCTGCGCAACGAACTGCTGCGCGCCCAGATCGAGGCGGCCAAGACTGAGAATGCGGTGCTGGAGGCAGAAAAACAAGTGACCCTCGATACTGCCGCCCTCAACATCCCCCTGGCCCGTGACGCGCAGCATCCTGTGACCCTCGAGGATCAGTTTACGTATGAACCACGAGACATTGATCCGGACCAGCTGCTCGCCCAAGCCCTCCAACAGCGGCCGGACCTGAAGGCGCGGGAAGCCGCCATCCGGGCCCAGCGCAACCGATGGCGACTGGCGATCAGCGACATCCTCGATAACCCCACCGTCAGCGCGATTGGCACACGAGAAACCGGTGCGGAGCAGCAGGAGCACGTCTTCGGTTTGGCCATCCGCTGGCCGATTCCATTCTGGAACCAGAACCGCGGGGCCATCCGTGAGGCGAAAGCCGAACTCACCCAACGCGAAATCGAATACGAGGCCTTCAAGCGTGAAGTCGGGCGCGAAGTCGTCAGCGCCATCGCCGAGGCCAAACTCGCCCAGCGGCAGGTAACCGTCTGGAAGACCGGCGTGGAACAAGCGAATGATCTGGTGCGGCTGGCCAGCCAGCAGTACCGTGAAGGCGACATCAACTTCATCACCTATCTCGAGCATCTGGCGACGGTCCGTGAGACGAAGGTCGCCTATGTGGAAGCTCTGGCTACCTACCGCACGCAACTGGCCCGGCTGAATCAGGCCGTGGCCACCACGCTGATGCCTGAACGCAAGGAGGATGTTCGATGATCCGCATGGCATCGTGGCCGATGGCGGCCTTCTTCTCATTCTGTCTTGTGCTCGGTGTCGCCGGATGTGGTCGTGCCGGCCCCGGTGGCGAATCCCCAGCACATTCAAGCGAGGACCACCACGACAGTGAAGAACACGGAGGCACACTCCATCTCGTTCAAGCCGCGCAGGAGGTGCTCGGGATCACCATCGTGCCGGCCGAGGTCAAGCCCCTGGAACAGACCCTCGAGGTGACGGGACAGATCGCCCAAGATACCGACCGGATTGTGCATGTCAATGCGCCGGAGGCGGGCTCGGTGACGAAGCTGCTGGTGACCAGCGGGCAGCGGGTGGAAGCTCAGCAGCCGCTCGCCGAGCTCACACCCAGCAACACCATGGACCCCGTAGAAGTGCTCGCGCCCCAAGCCGGACTCATCCTAGGGGTGCACGTGTCCTCCGGAGCCCCGGCGGATCCGCTGACCTGCCTCTTGACGATCGCGGACCTCAGCCGCGTCTGGGCCACGTTTGATGTCTATGAGCAGGACATCGGACGGCTGCAGGTTGGCCAGCGCATTGAGGCCCAGTCGGTGGCCTACCCGGACCGGGTGTTCCGAGGGACCATCGTGTTCATCTCGCCGCAAGTCGATCAGGACACCCGGACGATCAAAGTGCGCGCCGACATCGAGAATCCAGAGTACGCCCTGAAGCTCGGCATGTTCGTGACGGGCACGGTTTACATTCCGACGGCGGATGAGGCGCTGGTGGTGCCGCAGGAGGCGGTCCAACACATCGAAGACAAGGATGTGGTCTTTGTGCAGACCGAGCCCGAGCGCTTTGAGCCCCGCGACGTCCGCATCGGGACCGCCACTAGGACCCAGGCGCATATCTTGGAAGGCCTGCAAGCGGGCGAGCTAGTGGCGGCGTCAGGCAGTTTCCACCTCAAGGCTGAGCTGCTCAAAGAGACCCTCGAAGAAGGACACGCGCATTGATGCTGCAGCGCCTGATTGAATGGTCTCTGCGGCATCGTTTTCTCGTGCTGCTGGCAACTTTCCTGACCGTCATCGCGGGCATTGCGGCCATGCGCCAGCTGCCGATAGATGCCGTGCCCGATGTCACGAACGTTCAGGTGCAGGTACTGACGAGCGCCCCGGCGCTGGGGCCGGTGGAGGTGGAACAGTTCATCACGGTGCCCATCGAGCGGGCGATGAGCGGCCTGCCGCGCCTTGAAGAATTGCGCTCCCTGTCCCGCTCCGGGGTCTCGGTCGTGACCGTCGTCTTTGCAGATGGCACCGACATCTATTGGGCCCGGCAGCTTGTGAACGAGCGGCTGCAGATCGCCCGTGAGGCGATCCCTGAAGGATTCGGTGAACCGGAGTTGGGTCCGATTTCTACCGGCTTGGGCGAAATCTACCAGTTTGAAGTCCGCGGGGCAGACTATTCGCCGATGGAGTTGCGCACCATCCTTGACTGGTTCATCGCCTTCCAGCTCAAGACCGTGCCCGGGGTCGTGGAGGTCAACGCCTTTGGGGGGCAGTTGAAGACCTATGAGGTCCAGCTGGATCCTCGACAGCTCATCCAGCACAAGATTCCGCTAAGCCGCATCTTCCAGGCTCTCGAGGAGAACAACGCCAACGCCGGTGGAGCCTACATCGAACGCAATCAGGAACAGTACATCGTCCGCGGCGAAGGTTTGATTCGGTCGTTGGAGGACATCGGCAACGTCGTCGTCGAGGTCCGGGAAGGGGGCAAGCCGCTCTACCTCAAGGACCTGGGGGAAGTGGCGTTGGCCCCGCGAGCCCGGTATGGCGTGGTGACTCGCGATGGACGCGGTGAGGCGGTGGTGGGCATCGTGATGATGCTGATGGGGGAAAACTCCCGGACCGTTGTTGACCGGGTCAAAGCAAAACTCGAGGACCTCAAGCCGACGCTGCCGAAGGGGGTCACGATCGAGCCATTCTATGATCGGGCGGAGATGGTGCGCAAGACGATCGATACCGTCAGCCATAACCTCACGGCTGGAGCCATCCTCGTGATTGTGGTGCTCGTGTTCGTGTTGGGGAATCTGCGCGGCGGCCTCATTGTCGCCTCGGCCATTCCCCTGTCGATGCTGATCGCCTTTCTGGGGATGCGCTGGGCAGGGTTGTCCGGCAACCTTATGAGCCTTGGGGCGCTTGACTTCGGGCTCATCGTCGACGGCGCAGTGATCATCATCGAGAACGGCATCCGCCGGCTGGCCGAAGCCCAGCACCGGCTTGGGAGGTTATTGACCCGGACCGAGCGGCTTGAGATCGTTTCGATGGCGACCCAGGAGGTCCGCAAAGCCACGCTGTTCGGGGAACTGATCATCATGGTCGTCTATCTGCCCATTCTGACCCTCACCGGCGTGGAAGGCCGGATGTTTCGCCCCATGGCGCTGACCGTCGTCTTTGCGCTGGCGGGGGCTTTCCTGCTGAGTCTGACGGTGATTCCGGCCTTGGCATCGCTGGTCCTCACGGGCCCGTTTGCGGAGCGCGAAACCTCCTTGATTGCGTGGATTCGACCCAGGTATGCACGAGTCTTGGATTGGGCATTGGCGCGCCCGAAGCGGGTGGCCGCTGCGACCGTTGCGCTCTTTGCCGCCAGCGTGATCGTCTTCCCCATGCTCGGTTCAGAATTCATTCCAGAGCTGGACGAAGGGGCCCTGGTCATCCAGCCGCTACGGCTGCCGAGCATTGCGCTTAGTACGTCCGTCCAGAACACGACACTTATCGAGCAGACCCTCCGGACGTTTCCTGAGGTGGACACAGTCGTCTCGCGCATCGGCCGGCCGGAGATCGCCACGGACCCCATGGGGACGGAAACCGGGGACATCTTCGTGATGCTCAAGCCCAAGCGCGTCTGGAAGACCGCTCGGACGAAGGAGGCTCTGATCGAAGCGATGGACCATGCTCTGACCGAGCGTGTCCCTGGGACACGGTTCAGCTATACCCAGCCAATCGAGATGCGTATGAGCGAGCTGATCGCTGGTGTGCGGTCCGACATCGCTATCACCGTCTACGGTGAGGACATGGAGACCCTCGGGCAGATCACCGAGGCAATTGAGCACACGGTCGCCAGCGTGCGGGGCGCGGAGGATGTGAAAGCTGAGCAGGTCAGCGGGGTGCCGGTCGTACGCATCCTTGTGGACCGGTTGGCCATCGCCCGCTACGGGATCAATGCCTCGGATGTCTTGGCGGCGGTAGAAGTCCTCGGCGGCAAGGTTGTAGGAGAGGTCTTTGAGGGCGAGAAGCGGTTTGCGCTGCAGGTCCGGTTTCTCGAAACGGCCCGGAATAGTCTTGACGCCGTCGCCCGGCTTCCTGTCGCCGACCCGGCAGGGCGGCTCATTCCCCTGGGCCAGTTGGCCAGAATCAAGGTCGAGGAGGGCCCGGCGCAGATCAGCCGGGATGCTGGCCAACGGCGTCTGAGCGTTGAATGCAATGTCCGGGGGCGGGATGTCGGCGGATTTGTGGCAGAGGCCCAGCGGATGGTGCAGCAGCATGTGACCATTCCGCCTGGCTATGTGATCCAATGGGGCGGGCAGTTTGAGCACCTGCAACGGGCCCAAGCGCGGCTGCTCATTGTGGTGCCGGTGGCCCTCGTGCTGATCTTTGTCTTGCTGTACTGGACCTTCGGCTCGGTCTGGCCGGCGCTCTTGATTTACGCCAACATTCCGATTGCCGCGACAGGCGGGATTCTGGCCCTGCTGCTGCGCCGCATGCCGTTTAGCATCTCCGCTGGGGTGGGCTTTGTGGCGCTGTTTGGGGTCGCGGTGCTCAACGGCCTGGTACTGGTGACCACAATTCGACAGCTTCGGCAGGCGGACAGATCTTTGCGTAAGGCGGTGTCAGAAGGCGCGATGACCCGGTTGCGGCCGGTGCTGATGACCGCGCTAGTCGCCAGCTTGGGCTTTATCCCCATGGCGCTGGCGCATGGGGAGGGGGCGGAAGTACAGCGGCCGCTGGCCACGGTCGTCATCGGGGGACTGATCACCGCCACCTTGCTGACGCTCGTGGTGTTGCCCGCCATTTACCGGTGGTTTGAAAAGAAGGAGGTGGAGTTCTGATGAAAGAGGTCAAGGCCTACATCCAGCCGTTCATGCTGCAGAAGGTCACCGATGCGTTGCGTGAGATCCACGTGCACGGCATGAGTGTCTCGGAACTGAAAGGATTCGGACGGGAGAAGGATGAGAGCTACCCGCACCATGCCGGGGATGCGGTGGTCGATTTTACGCCCAAGGTCAAGATCGAGGTCGTCTGTCCCGATGAGGAATGCGAGGCGATCGTGAACGCCATCCAGAACGCCGCCCACACCGGCCGACGCGGCGATGGTAAAATCTTTGTCTCAGTTGTGCAGGAGGCCATCAGCATCCGCACCGGTGACAGAGGAGACAGCGCAATCTGAAACAGACGCAGTCAGGTCAGCCAGAGCGGTTCATCCGGCACGCTTTGTGGCTGGAGTACGCCACAGTGGGCTGGAACATCGTTGAGGCATTCGTAGCCATTGGGGCGGGGGTAGTTGCTGGCAGCGTCGCCCTCGTTGGTTTTGGGTTCGACAGCGTCATTGAGGTGATCGCCGCCAGTGTCCTGATCTGGCGGCTTCGCTGTGAGCTCGCCTGCCGCCACGATACCCACGCCCACGCTGAGCGGAGGGCGCTGCGGGTCGTTGGTGCCACCTTTCTCCTTCTCGCCGCCTACGTGGCCTACGAGGCCGGCACGATGTTGTGGCATCGGGAGGCCCCGCAGATCAGTGTGGTGGGTTTAGCGCTCGCAGTCCTCTCGGCTGTGGCGATGCCCTTCCTGGGGCTGCGTAAGCGACACGTGGCACGACATCTAGGCAGCAAAGCCCTGGCTGCCGACGCCATGGAGACGCTCATCTGCGCCTACTTGTCTTTGACGCTGCTCTTGGGATTGGGCCTGAACGCCTGGCTCGGCTGGTGGTGGGCCGACCCAGTCGCCGCTCTCGCCATGCTGCCGCTCATTCTTCATGAAGGCTATGAGGCGTGGTCTGAAGAAAAGATTGCCTGACCTATCTGGAAGGAACATCAGCGTGGCTACACGCTGCTAGGTGCATCACCAGGTCTGGCTCCGCGGAGACAGCAAGAGCGCGCAGGCGGTACGGGCAACAAGCACTGCGTGACTGAGTTCGAGTTACCTACCCCCCTCGGGAGGGGATCGCTCAACCAGTGTTGCGCAGACCGGCGGAGATGCAATTGATGGTGAGCAATAGGTGAGTGAGGTCGGTGTCAGTAGCGGCACCGCCCTGCACGCGGCGCAGGAGCTCAACTTGAATGCGATGCATCTCACGCAACGCAGGCAACCGCAGGGCGCTGGCGGCCATCCAGTTGGGCAGGCCGGCTCCGAGGCTCTGCGCCTCGGTCACGGCGAGGATGGCAGCCACTGTTTGCTCGTGCTCATGGGCGATGTGCTGGTAGATCCGGTGACGGCTCTCCTCATCAGGCACGAGTTGGGCATACCAACCCGCGACCTCCATCTCGGCAGTGAGGAGACTCACCTGCAGCGACATGACGAGATTGTGGAAGAATCGCCACTCAGCGCACATGCGTCGCAGACGTGCCAACCGCTGCGGATCGGCAACCGCCGGAGCCAGCGCGCTGCCGACCCCGAACCACGCGGAGATCAGATGACGGTTCTGCGTCCACGAGAAGACCCACGGGATGGCCCGCAGATCCTCAATCCCCTTCGTGTCCTTACGCTTCACCGGCCGTGAGCCGATGTTGAGCTTGCCCAGCACGTCCACGGGTGAGGCGGTACGGAAGTACGGCACAAAGCCGGGAGCTTCCACCAGCTGCCGGTACGTGGCGTAGGCCGCCTGCGACAGCCGTTCCATCTCCTCCAGAAATTCTTCGGGCGTCTCCGGCAGACCGGGCTCGTTTTCGAGGCTGGCCGCCATGACGCTGCCGACCAGCCGTTCCAGGTGATAGAGTGCGGTGTCCGCGTTGAGATACTTCGAGGAGATCGCCTCACCCTGCTCCGTGATCTTGATATGTCCCCGGAGCGTCCGCGGGGGCAGCCCCAGAATCGTCCGATGCGTAGGGCCGCCTCCTCGAGAGATGGAGCCGCCCATGCCGTGGAAGAACTTCAAGACAACCCCGCGGGCATCGGCGATGCGCATCATCGCGGCTTGCGCCTTGTGGATTTCCCACTGAGACGTCAGGACACCCCCATCCTTGTTGGAGTCCGAGTAGCCCACCATGACCTGCTGCAACATCCGACGCAGGGCGAGGCTCCTGCGCACGACCGGCAGGGCGAAGAGCTCATCCAGAATCGTGGCGGATCGCCTCAAGTCCCTGATGGTCTCAAAGAGCGGGACGATGGAGAGAGGGCAGGCGCCGTTCGTCCACAGACCCGCTTCTTTGCAGAGCAGGTAGACCATGAGGAGGGCTGAGACATCGCGAGTCATGGACAGGATGTAGGAGCCGATGCACTCGGCGTCAAGGGTCTGTTGGGCCCAGGGAATGGTCTGAACCGTGTCGAGCGTCTCTTGGGTCGCGTCGCTATAGCGATGTCCGGTTTTCACGAGCCGCTTCGGAGAGGCGAGAACGTCCTGCAGCCAGGTCCGGCGCTCCGACTCCGAGCGGCTAACAAAGGACTCCTGTCCAGCCGCCGTGGCGAGTTCCTCAATCGCCTGCTCAAGCGTTTCGCTGTTGTCTCGGATATCGAGCTTCGCCAGGTGAAACCCAAACGTTTTGACGCGCAGCTCCAACGGCCGCAGCCAGGTCTCCGCGGCCCGCGACCCTCCATGGGCCTCAAGGCTCTGCCGCATCGTCCGCAGCTCTTGGAGCAGCTCGCCGGCGCTCCGATAGGCATGCGTGGGCCAGGCAGGAGGCTCGCCCCCATCCGCTAACGCGTCGCGGCGTGCCGCGAGCCGCTGGCGGATGGCGGCCAGCTTCACTCGATAGGGCTCATGCGGGTTGCGGGCTTCAAGCGCCTGAAACGCCGGTACGGTGGCGCGGTCATGCTCCAGGGATCGGAGAAGCTCAGGAGAGATCTGGGTTTCCCAGATGGACTGCGAAAAGCGCTTCACGAGATGCTCCATCTCGGTGACATAGAGATCGAGGATGAGTGTGGCGTGTCGACGGAGTGTGCGGCGTGTCACCTCCGCGGTCACAAACGGATTGCCGTCCCGGTCGCCCCCGCGCCAGCTGGAAAACTGCAAGACGGCGGGGATATCAAACCGCTGATGTGGAAAGGCTCGCTTCAGCGTGCGGTAGAAGTGGTTGAGGACGACCGGTGCCAGCGGATAGAACGTCTCACGGAAGTAGAAGAATCCGTTCTCCACTTCGTCGATCACACGAGGCTTCTCCAAGTAGATATCACCGGTTTGCCAGAGGATCTCGATCTGCGCCCGGATGCGTTCGTTGAGCTCCTCGCGCTCCGCTGCGGTGCGCCCGTGCTGCGCCAGATGGGCGAGGTCCTGATAGATGCGCCGGTGCGCTTCGAGGATCGTGACCCGTTTGGCCTCCGTGGGGTGGGCCGTGAAGACCGGCTGAATCTCAAATCCGGAGAGAAACGCGCGGATGTGTTCAGGCGTCACGCCTCGCGCATGCAACGTGTCGACCACCGTCTCAAAGGCCCACGGGGCCTTGGCCGCGTGGGGAGAGGGGGCGCCTCCCGCGGCTTCCTCGCTCGCCCGCCGCGCCGCGGCCGCGTGGAACTCTTCGGCGATGCTGAAGAGGTGAAACAAGATCGAATGCGCCTGAATCAGCCCCTCACGGAATTCCGGATTCTGGAGCGCTTGCTCGGCGATCGGTGAGGTCGGTTCGGTGGAACCCTGCGGCAGCGGCAGCCGCGAGGCAATCTCCTCAGCAGAGGAGGATCGAAGGACAGCAATCAGGTGCTCAGCAAGCCGCGTGGCTTCCGCGTTCAGCCGGTCGGCATCGAACACCGTGGTGGGTGGGGCGCGAAATGGCGTCTGGCACGGCGCGTGAGGTTTCATCCGGGCGTCTCCGGCCGGAGGGTTGGCGGCGGCCTCGCGGCTCCCCCAGGTGCGCCCTCGTTGCTCGGAGCCTCTCCCGCGATGAGCCACTGCACGGCAATGATGAACGCGCCTGTGAGTAGTAGGTTCAGCGCCAGGCTGAATACTGCGAAGGTAAGCGGCAGTCCCCCCAGTCCGTAGCCCAGTGCCACAAGGAGCACGCCGGCCCCCACCTCCCCTCGCGGAAACATCGCCACGCTGAGCGCCAGCCGCTGCCGCACTGACGCTTCCTGCCGATAGCAGAATAGCGGAAACATTTTCCCAAGATTGGAGACGAACGTCAGCAGCAGGACATGGAAGATCGCAGCGCCTATGCCAACGCCACCGAGGGTGATTTGTGGGAGTGAACAGCCCACCAGGAACATGAAGAGCGCCTTGACGGTCCGATCCAGGACCAGCATCCCCCCGTGCTCGGGCTCCAGGTAGGCATGCTCGCGGGGATGTGCCGCCACGCGAGTCGGGTCGTGTGGGTTGTGGAACAGACAGCCCAGCGCGAAGGCTGGCAGGAGGACCTCAAGGTGGACGTGGACCGCATGCTCAAGCCACTGGCACAGGAACACGATCCCCACGGCATAGAGGAGCAACCAGCCTTTGCCGATTGGCCACCGAAGCGCGTGGAGCCAGCGGTAGGCGACCCCGAGGAGCGCGAGTATCAGAAGGACGACCGTGAGCAGTTCCGGCTTGAAGCCCACGACCAGCATCTGAAGCGGGATCATGAACAGCACCGTATCGAGATCGTCAAAGATCGCAAGCACCCGGGCTTTGCGGAACAACCACGTCGTTCCCAGGCCTGCCGCAGCCAGCATGGCAAAGAGCACCCCCGCGGAGGTCGGGGCGGCGAAGCGTCCGACGAGAAACGCCTCGGTCCAGGGGGCCTGAAACACGGCGATGAAGTAGAGCGCACAGAAGATCCACGGGAAGGCAGCGGCGGTTGCGGCCACCACGTAGTCCCACCCATACGACCTGAGGCGGCGCTTATCCAGCGTGAACTCCAACCCCACCTCGATCATGATATAGGCGAGGCAGACCATGGTCACGGTGGAGAGGGCCGTCCGAAGGCTGGAGAGGTCGGCCAGTTGCGAGACGACCAGGCCCCCCACCAGCAAGCCGCTATAGAGGAGGACTTGGGTCATTGAGGGTGTCGTGGCGTGACGGGCACCCCGCCGCCGCGCGTACGGCTGTACGGTCCTGGCGGGATGCGGAAGGTCTTCGCCAGGTGTTCAGCGAGAGGATTGGGCCATTTGCGTTTGCGGGTGACCAGGTAGATCGTCTCGTCGATGCCTGTGGCGGCATGCGGGCCGACGACCGCCAAGCCGTTGGCAGGGAGACTCACGGAGACGGTGTACGCGTTCAACGGCGCAATCCCGAAGCCCGAGAGCGCCAGCCGCCTGGCCAGCTCGACATCCTGGACCTCCGCGACGATCCGCGGCGCGAGCTTGTGCTCCGCGAAGAAGGCCTGCACCTGGTGGTAGACCTGGCTGGGCGCCATCGGCAGGATGACCGGGGCGCCATCCAGCGCGCGGGGAAACCGGCGGTGCGTCCTTGCGACCGCTGGCACCGCGGTGAAGACGATGGGGATCTTCCCGATCACGTGATTGGCGAACTCCCCGCGGTCTCCCTGCCGAACCGGGACATCGGTCAGAATAACATCCAGCCGCTGTTGGCCCAGCTCGGCCAGGAGCCACTCCAAGGAGCCCTCCTGTACGCTGACATGGGCTGAGGGCTCATGAGCAAGGACGGCGCACATCAGGGTATGCGTGAAGGCCCGCGGCGTCGCGTTGAGCACCCCCACCTGGATGCGCCGGCGCCCGGTGACCGGCCGATCCCCAAGCGTGTCTTGCAGCTCCCGGCCTAGCTCGAAGATGCTCTCCGCGTAGTCCAGGACCGTCCGGCCTTCCTCCGTGAGATACAACCGCTGGTTGCGCCGCTCAAAGAGTGGTCTGCCCAGGAAGCTTTCGAACTGCTTCAGCTGGGCGCTGACGGTGGACTGCGCCAACCGCAGCTGCTCGCACGCCTTGGAGATCGAGCCGGCCTTGGCGATCACGAAGAAGTAGTAGAGGTGGTGGTAGTTGAGCGGGATCATCGGTTGAACCGAATATCTTATTGTAGATTATCTATTTTACAGACCGCTCTGTCAAGGTTATCGTTGATGCAACCTTGGAGCGAGGCATGAAGCCGACCGTCCCATTACGAGAAGAACATCGGCGCTTGCGTGAGCAGCTTGCGCGCGTCGAAGCCGCGCTCCGCACGCCCGCAGACGTCCGGACAGACCTGCCTGGGCGGTTCGGAGCGCTCCTTCAGAAGTTTGAAGCCCACGCCGTGCATGAGGCCCAGCTTCTTGCGTCCTTTCAGCACGTGATCCACGGTCTGCTCCACCACCGTGTCGGGGACCACGCAGACCAGCGGGTCGTGTTGCGGGACCTGCAGGTCCTCCGCACCAGCGCGGGCAAAACTCCCGACGGGCCTGCCGCAGCCCGCCTGAAGTTTCTGTGCTGGGAACTGCGTGAGTGTCTGGAGTGGGAGGAACGCGAGGTCTTCCCGCTGGTGGACCGATTGGCGGGTGAATGCGCCGAGGCGCTGGTGAGTGCTTCAGTGGTGTCAGATGATCACTGAGAGGATGACGGTCAACTACGTCGTAAGAGTTCATCCAGGGGCTCAGGCGATCTTCCTGGCGTTCAACATCGACCGGACGGTGGATGGCGACTGCTTCCTTGATGAGCTGTGCTGGTGGCGCGGCCTCGACGTGGCGGTGGTGCTTGAGGCGTTGCGGCAGGCCCCGGGCGTGGCTGGTGAAGGATTGACGAAGCGGGAGATGGCCAATGTCTAGGAGGAGGCACAGGGTATGCTGCAAGCCTTGAAGAGCCAGCTGCGGACGCTCGCCGCCGACCCGCGCGATCCCTTTGCTGCCAACATCCGAAAGCGGGTGGGCACCGTGGAGGCCGTGCACTACACGAAGCCGCTGCGCAGCCTGATCCTCGTGATGCCGGAGCTCATCGCCCAGATCCGAGCGTGGATGGAGCAGCCGGCCCTCCCGCCGCGGCTCAAGCGCCTCCACGGCTTCTTGTTGAGCTACTTGTACCATCCCACGGACTTCCTGCCGGAAGACAGCGTGGGGCTCTTTGGCTATCTGGATGACGCCTATCTGGTGGGGAGTGTCTACACCCGCACGATGCAGCAGCTGGATCATCGCACGCGGCGCACCCTCCCCAACCTGGCCGATCTCTCGGGCCAGATGGCGACCTGGCTGGACCTCGCGAGGCGGCTCTTGCCGATTGAAACCCAGCAGATCAACCACCTGCTCGATGAAATCGTCGCCGGGCGCTCTGAGGCCTTCCGTCATCTGATGAGCAAGGCGTAAGGGGCGATGAGATGAAAGGAGGGTTGAGATTATGAACGTGCTGAAGACCGGGTTCTTGCTGGCGCTGTTGACGGCGCTGCTGGTCGGGCTCGGCAGCCTCGTGGGCGGCACGCAGGGAGCGACCATCGCGCTGGGCTTCGCCCTGCTGATGAACTTCGGAGCGTACTGGTTCAGCGACAAGATCGTCCTGGCCATGTACCGGGCCAAACCACTCAGTGAAGCCGACGCGCCCCAGGTCCATCGCGCCGTCCGCGAGATCGCCTCACGCTCCGGCTTGCCGATGCCGAAGCTCTACTGGATTCCCACGACCACCCCGAATGCGTTTGCGACGGGCCGAAGTCCCAAGCACGCCGCCGTGGCGGTCACCTCCGGTTTGGTGGAGCTGCTGGGTGAGGAGGAGCTCAAAGGGGTACTGGCGCATGAGCTCTCCCACGTGAAGAACCGCGACACGCTGGTGATGACGATCGCTGCCGCGATTGCCGGGGCCATCATGTGGCTGGCGGACATGGCCAAATGGAGCCTGTGGATGGGTGGCTCCGATCGCAACCGGGACAACCGGAGCGCGGGCGCTGCGCACCTGATCGTCATCGTGCTCATTGCGATCCTCGCCCCACTGGCGGCGATGCTCATCCAGATGGCTATCTCGCGCACCCGGGAGTATGACGCGGATGAAACAGGGGCACGACTCGCGGGCACGCCTCATGGGCTGGCGGCGGCCCTGGAGAAGCTCCATGCGGCCAACCGCAAGTTCCCCTTGCCCAAAGTCAACGAAGCCACCGCCCACCTGTTCATCGTCAATCCACTCTCCGGGAGAGGCCTCGCGACGCTCTTTTCGACCCATCCGCCCATGGAGGAGCGGGTGCGCCGGCTGCGCCAGATGCGGCTGTAATCAGTGGGTTCTGAATCGCCTCCCCGCGAGGCGACCATACGAGGAGACAGGACAATATGCCGACGGACACGGTGCTCGAAACGCAAGCAGAAACACTGCAGCTCTTCAAGCGAGGCAAGGTTCGCGATGTCTACGACCTGGGTGAGCACCTCTTGATCGTTGCCACCGACCGTATCTCGGCCTTCGACGTGGTCCTGCCGACCGGCATCCCCTCCAAGGGGGCGGTGCTGACGCAGTTGTCCGCCTTCTGGTTCGACTTCATCAAGAACCTGACACCGACCCATTTCGTCTCGACCAACTGGGACGCCATCGCGACGCGCCATCCGGAGCTCACTCCCTACGCCGAGCAGTTTGCCGGCCGCTCCATGCTGGTCGAGAGAACCCAGGTCATCCCGATTGAGTGCGTCGTGCGGGGCTACCTGGCGGGCTCCGGCTGGAAGGAGTACCAGAAGACCCAGTCCGTCTGCGGGGCTCAGTTGCCACCCGGATTGAGAGAGTCAGACCGGCTGCCGGAGCCGATCTTCACCCCGGCAACGAAGGAGGAAACCGGCCACGACCTCAACATCTCCGAAGGGGAGATGGCCCGGCGCATCGGGGAGGCACTCACGGAGCAACTCAAGGAGGCGAGCCTTTCGATCTACGCGAAGGGCGCCGCGCATGCGGAATCCCGCGGGATCATCCTCGCGGACACAAAGTTTGAGTTTGGGCAGCGTAATGGACAGGTCCTCCTGATCGATGAACTACTGACCCCAGACTCCTCCAGGTTCTGGCCGAAGGAGCAGTACGAGCCTGGCAAGTCGCAGGTGAGCTTCGACAAGCAGTACGTGCGCGATTATCTGGAAGAGAGCGGCTGGAACAAGACCCCGCCGGCACCCGCGCTACCAAACGTCGTGGTGCTGCGGACCAGCGCGAAGTACCTCCAGGCGCTGCAGCAGCTCACCGGTCAGGGCATGCCTCCCAGTTAAGCGGGCTCACAGGGGACAGTCGCCGATGAGGCAGTTGTGCCAGAAGGTCATGGTCGGGATGGGCATCACAGGACTCCTGGTCAGTGGCGAGCGCTCGACGCTCGTCGCGCGATCCCCGTACAGGCTGGAAGCCTCTCAACTCCCTCAGGCCAGCACCCAGCAACCTGTCGTCAGGCTCTGCCCGGTGGGTGGCGAGCGCTACCCCGAAGAGGCGCGGGGCTGCCCCATTCACCATGTGCCACTCACCGAGCTGATGCTGGCGCGCCTCAGGTTGGAGGAGCGGTCGAGTCATGACTGAGCCACGGTGAGCACGAACGCCGCAATGGCTGAGCTGGAAGTCACCAAAGAGACCTACGAGCAGCTGCTGGAAAAGCTCAAGCACTGGCGGCAGGAACAGCGACGGCTTGAGCTTCAGGTCAAGCACGAAATCGACCCCGCGCGGGAGAAACCCTCGCGAGAGCTGATCCAGGCCAAGGCACAGTTGGAAGAAGTCACCAGTCGCATCACTCAACTCGAAGCCAAGCTCCAGAGCGTGCGCATCATTGCCACGAGGAACACGGAGCGATGACCTGATGGCCCAGAAGATGCCTGATTGGCCCATCTCGAAACACTACGGCAACCCGGAAGTCTGCAGCGTTGGTCTTCCAATGCCGTCGAGGCTGCCAGGCGGGGAGGATGTGAGGAGCGTGGGCGGGGAATCTGTTGACGAGGAGGCCTCTCGCGGGACCTCGGTGGACGGCGATGAAATCCTGGATCCCTAAGCATTGGCTTTCGGTCCGCAACCTGCTCTTGGTGATCGTCCTCTTGCTGTTGTTGCTTGTGCTGACCGACTGCGCCAACTCGCCCAATCCGAACAGCCATCCGCGGGCGATCGTGGACCAGGCCACGACCAGGGGAGGAAGTCCATGATGAGGCGATGGTTGAGGGTCCGCAATGTCGTGATCGCAGCAATCGTTCTGATCGTTCTCCCAGTGTTGGCACTCATCCTACTGGCTGAGGATGAGCCGATGGAGACGTGGTGGGACCCGCTGGGTGTGGGGGACCATGCCCAGACCAGATGAGCGAGGCCGAGCCAGGCGACGCAAGCAAATGGAGCAGTGCGCATTTTGTCGGAAGAGGTTGACCGCTGCGATGGAACAGGAGGGTCGCATCCTCCAATACGGAGGCCAGCGGATCTGCCAGTCATGTTTTGACACGATGCCGCATTTCCAGAACCTGTAAGTGGCGGTTGAAAAGTCAGGAGGGTCGGGATGGACAAATTTGTTGAGGATGAATGGCAGCCACCACGGATCAACCCGCGAGCAATGGAACCCCATCACGAGGAGGTGTCGTCAATGGAGCAGTCTTCAGGGCGTGGCGCACAAGTCGGGATTCTCATGGGCAGCCAGAGCGACTGGGCCAAGATGGAGAAGGCGGCTGAAGCGTTGAAGCAGTTCGAGGTTCCCTGCGAGATGTTGGTGCTCTCGGCGCATCGGCTGCCGGATCGCGTCGCCGAGTACGCAAGACAGGCCGAGGCTCGGGGCCTCCAGATCCTCAT
>Ga0209211_10002711_pt1 | contig 30048 bp, 31 predicted proteins | sample RifGroA2_FD_183992 | JGI IMG/M metagenome (GOLD analysis project Ga0209211, IMG submission 183992) | Groundwater microbial communities from Rifle, Colorado, USA - Groundwater A2 (SPAdes) (version 2) | ecosystem: Environmental > Aquatic > Deep subsurface > Groundwater | place: Rifle, Colorado...
AACATAGGGTCTGACCCCGCCGCGGCGGAGTCAGACCCTAATTTAAGTAGGTCTATCGCTTGATTTCTTTTACGCACCAACTCTATTATTTCTCGTTCTGAGTGAGTCGAAATTGCCGGAGAATGTTCAGAAAAAGCCAGATACTCGTAGTTTAAACTATTGGCTCTCTCGACCATTTCTGCCATTGAATTGCCCCCCAAGTCATGAGTTGGTTCAATGGGAAAGTTGGAGTGCAGATGAAAGTCTCCTTTAATGTCGCCTAATGTTAAGAGGGCAGGGAGCTGGTGATTTTTTGCCGCCGCAATTTCACCTTGATCTTCACGCAATTCCGGCTCAATATAATCCAAACCCAATGCCCGATAGAAGTCTGCCTCGTTACTAAAGATGTCACATTCCGATGACCCATTAGAAGCTTGTTGTGACATCTTCATAGAGCCTACCTTAATACGTTTTAAGAACTTGGGCTCTATATAATTTACTATAGTGTCTTCTGAGAACTCTTCCCCTTTGATACCATACTCCGAAAGTGACATGCCCTTTTCTTTGGCTAGTTTTCGTAAAGCTATATTGTGAAATTTGGAACCGGTAAAATGCTGCAAGAGCGAACCGTATTTTTGCGGAGGTTCAACCATTAAATCTACCCGACGGCCATTTTTTAGCATAACCGAGGCCTTACGATCACCCTGATCTAAAATTCTTTCCACACTTTTCAAGGAGACAAAAGCTTTAATAACTTTTTGAGGTTGGTTAGAAGCAACAGCTAAATCAATATCTCCAATTGTTGGTGACATCCGGCGTAATGATCCCAGCGGATCAATCCGTTTGATTATCTTCCCCTTGTCTTTCGGAATGTCTCCTTCAAGTTTATCCCAGAGTTCGAATATCAACCCTTGGGCGATTTGATCGGCCTCGGGTAAAAGCAAGCGGTCGGATGTATTATTGTTTGCTTTAATCCCCTTCAAAATATCTTCTTCAATTTTTAAACCTAAGCCCTCGATTTTAGAAACCAGATGATTTTCACAGGCTTTTTTTAGATCATCAATTGTTTTAATTTTTAATTCTTTGGAGATTTTATAAGCGGTTTTGGGACCAATGCCCGGCAAGCCTAAAATAACAAACATACCAGAGGATAAACCAATCTTTATTTCCTCAAAATGCTTAACTTCGCCGGTTCTGAATAATTCGTCTAAATAACCGGCAATTGAAGAACCAACTGCGGGAATCTCATCCAAACGATTTTCCTGCCACAAATCAAAAACTTCATTGCCCAAATGTTCAATGGAATCCGCCGCGTTTTTGTAGGCCATGGTTTGGAATCGCCCTTCGCCTTTAATTTCATGAGCGGCTGCCATTTCCCGTAGCAGCTTGACGATTTGTTTGTTATTAAATTGCGGCACAACTAAATCTTACCTCAATTTTTACGCCAATAAAAACCCGCCTTTATGCAAGACGGGGACAAAGAAAAATATTTTTGGGATTATGACGCACAGGCCGATTTTTGGGCCCGGGTTTCCAAATACAATAAAACTGGATTAACCAAGGAAAAAGTCAGTATCAAAACCGGCGCATAAACTAAAGCCCATGCATCAGTTCTACCCACAAGAAATAAATTCAGCGCCGCCCAGCCATACATAAACGAAAAGGCCGGAAAACAGACCCAGGAAAGCAAAAGCGCTATTCGGGCGTTTGCAACCGCGTGCTGAGTTGTAATATTAACTCGACGAATTTTATACGCAACAGTTACGGCCAAAAGCCCAAACACACAAAAAGCAATGACCGAACCAGCATACCACCATTTCATAACTGCAATATCCTTACCAGTAAGAATATACAACCCGCAGGCAAACTGTAAAATAATAGCGCAAACAGTAATCATCCAAAAAACAGTCTCTAAAACATTCAAAATCTCGGCCCGAGTCAATTTTTGTGTCATTTTTCTCCTTTTTTCAATTTGAATTGTTAAACTTATGCGTATTATACCATAAAACCTTGCGCCTGTCAATTATGGGTTGGTTGCTACTTGACAGTGCCCTATCAATAGATTAGGGTGTAACTTCGCTGAAGAAGAAACCTTTCCAAAGGGCTCATCTTCAACAACTTATGTCCATCAAATTACCAAATCTCAAAAAGGCTAACGCTGTTTTAAACGGCGTTTACGGCTATTGGCGGATCGCCATAAGGCTAAAAACCTAGGGAAACTAAAAAATCTAAGGGTTTAGCTTTAAAGCGACCCCGCCAAAAGCGGGGTCGCTTTTTTGATTGGCTACTTAGTGAAGGCAAGCGCTAGCGCAGTCCTGAACTTAGTAGCCATCAATCCCGCCGAAGCTTTAGCGGAGGCGGATGATTGGTTGCTTGAGGAGAACTAGTATCAACGAAGCTCAAGTTTACTAGCCATCAATCCCGACGTACATCGGGATGATTGGCCCCAGCACCTTAAAAAAACATCCCCCTTCGCCAAAGGCTACGGGGGATGCCCCACGAAGCCTTGGCGAAGTGGGGCAAAAAAGAAGGAGAGAAATGGAGTTTATAAAAATCTACTGGAGCTTAATGCAACCCTTTAGAAAACGAATGGCTGTCGTAATCTTTTTTATTCTGCTCTTTGAAACAGTTAAACAAGCCGCGCCTTTGGCTTTTTCCAAACTTTTGGATTTTCTAAACAGCACGACAACTTTAGATGTCACCATACTTTTGATTTTGCTTTTGGCAATTTTTATCTCCCGCATCGTTAACGTAACTCTGGACAACATTTGGGATAGATTGGTGGCACGAGTATCAGCTGATGTCCAAAAATATTTCCGGACCCAAACCTTTGACCGACTGTTAAGACTGCCCCTGCACGAACATCTTTCAAAACTTTCCGGTACTTATATTTCTGAAGTGGAAAAGGCTTGCAATGATTTAGTCTGGGAGATAACCGCCTCATCCACCTGGGAGTTTTGGCCAATTATTTTGGGGCTTTTTACCTCATCAATAATGCTCTGTTTGGTCAAATGGCAATTGATGATTGTATTTTTGCTGCCGGTTCCCGTTTTTGTCTTTTTCATTTATCGCATGAATGTTAAAACCCAACCCCTCAAACGAGCTCGGCGGGATAAGGAGGTTGCGGCCGGCGGTATGATGGGCGAAGCTCTGGCCAATATCCAAGTCGTCAGAACCTTTGGAACCGAGGAGTTTGAAGGAAGACGATTTGCCAAATTACATCAAAGCATCAGAGATAGTATCATTTTGGATTGGGGAACAATCGAGGCTAACTATTGGTTAATGTTAAATGTTTCAATGGAGATGGCTCGCCTTTTATTTTTGATTATTGCCATATCATTTTATATCAGCAAAGATTTGACGCTTGGTCAGTTGGTTTTGTCAACAACTGTTTCTGATATAGCCTACTCTAGCCTTAGCCGCTTGAGTTTCTTTTTAAGAAAGGTTTTGGCCGCCATGGTCGGCATTACCGATTTGCAAAGAATCTTTAAAAGCCAAAACGCCCTAACTGATCATCCCCAAGCTCAAGGAATAATCAGTATTGAAAAAGGCATTAGGTTTGATCACGTTTCCTTTTGCTATCAGGGCGGGGCTGAGGCTCTGCGTGAAGTTTCCCTAAAAATAAGAACCGGTCAAACCGTAGCTTTAATTGGCAAAAGCGGCAGCGGCAAAACTACCCTTGTTTCCTTATTAACCCGACTTTTTGCGCCGGATCAGGGAAAAATTCTAATAGACAATGTAGATCTGCAAAAACTTGATCGAGCGGCCTACCTAGGCTTAGTTGGTTTTGTGCCTCAAGGCGGTAGTTTATTCTCCGGCACAATTTCCGAAAATATTGGCTATGGATTGTCTAAACCATTAAGCGAAAATCGTCTGATTGAAATTGCCACTGCAGCTCATGCCTATGAGTTTATCCAAAAAATGCCCTTGGGTTTTAAAACCCGAATTGGCGAAAGAGGTATCAAGCTCTCCGGAGGTCAAGCCCAGCGCCTTGCAATTGCCCGCGCTCTTGCCCGAAACCCGCAGATTTTGATCTTTGACGAAGCCACTTCGCATTTGGATTCTGAGTCTGAGAAACAAATTCAAAACTGGATTTTGGAACAATCGCAAAACCTCAATAGCCAACTTGGCTCCACAACGCCTTTGGGAAACCTCCGAGGTTTCTCAATAGCGCCATTACGACCAAAAATAATGATCATCATAGCCCATCGCCTTTCAACGGTAATTCATTGCGATTGGGTTTTTGTTATGGATCAAGGACAAATTGTAGAACAAGGTAAGCACGCTAGCCTTTTATCCCAAAACGGCCTTTACGCCCGGCTTTATCAACAGCAGTTTACCGACTAATATTTTGAGGACCTCCAAAACCGGAGGTCCTCTTTTTGTTACGATGATACGTATCATCGTAACAAAATCTTAATCAATAACTTCTAACGACCTTGCTTAAACGAAGAAAAATCATCATAATCGGCATAATCAATCTTATGCCTCAAGTTTCCAAAAATCCCCTCCGAAGAAATGTTCAGGAACGAATGTATGAAGTTTTTGAAAAAACTATTTCGTCGCTCACAAAAGCTCAAGACGTTAAGGATTTCATTGCTGACCTTTTGACCTCCACCGAAAAGACAATGTTGGCCAAACGTTTAGCCATTGCCATTCTTTTGGAAAAAGACTATGACTATCGGGAAATTTGCCAAATTCTCAAAGTTTCTTTTGGAACGATTAATGCTGTTATCAAACAAAAAATGATAAATGGCCAAGGATATAAAATAGCCGCCAGCCAAATTCTCCACAACGAAGAATTGAGCAAAGTGTTTTTGGATATTACCAAAACCGTAGCTAAAATGGTTTCTCACCCGGCCAGATGGCAAAAAGTGGAATCTTACTACGCTCAAAAGAAATCAGAGAAGGAAGAAAGGGAGATATAACTCACAAAACTTCTGAAACTCCTAAATTTTCTGTTCCGATGATACGAATCATCGTAGCGAGTATTACAAGATACCCTTTAGCTCTGCAACAAATTAAACTGTACAGATTGGACTTTAACGCAGAAACGGAACTAACAAAAGGGCCACAATATTGATAATTTTAATCATGGGATTAATGGCCGGACCGGCGGTATCCTTATATGGATCGCCCACCGTATCACCGGTTATGGCTGCCTGATGAGCAAAGGATTTTTTGCCGCCGTGATTCCCCTCTTCAATGTGTTTTTTGGCATTATCCCAGGCAGCGCCGCCTGTCGTCATAGAAATAGCCACCAACAACCCCGAGATTATGGAACCGACCAGAAGACCGCCCAAAGCTTTTGGACCCAACAGAAATCCCACTATAATTGGTGATAGTACCGGAATTAGGGCCGGCAAAAACATTTCACGCAGGGCCGCTTGAGTTACAATATCAACTGCTTTTCCGTATTCCGGTTTTTGGGATCCGTCTAAAATCCCCGGCTTTTCTTTTAATTGACGCCTAACCTCCTCAACAATTGAAGCCCCTGCCTTCCCTACCGCCTCCAGAGCTAAAGAACCAAAAAGGTAGGGTAAAACACCGCCAATAAAAAGTCCGGCTAAAACATAAGGATCAGACAACAGAAAATTTACATCTTTGCCGCGAGCCGCCAACTCTTGCGAAAAAGCGCTAAACAGAACCAAAACCGCCAAACCGGCCGAACCAATGGCATAAGCCTTGGTTATGGCCTTGGTTGTATTGCCAACTGAATCCAGCGCATCGGTCCGCTCGCGAACCTCGCTTGATAAACCAGCCATTTCGGCAATGCCGCCGGCGTTATCGGTAATTGGCCCAAACGAATCAATTGCCACAATTATGCCGGTTAAAGAAAGCATGGCAACCGCGGCCATGGCTACGCCGTACAACCCGGCCCACTGAAAAGCTAAGAGGCTGACCAAGGCAATTAGCAAAACCGGCAATGCCGTAGACTGCATTGAAGTTGCCAAACCGGTAATAATATTGGTGCCATGGCCGGTGGTGGAGTTTTTAGCAATTTTTTTGACCGGTCCAAAGTTTTTAGAGGTGTAGTATTCGGTAATAACTACTAAAACCCCAGTTAATAGAATACCCAAAATGGAAGAGAAAAAGAGTGTTACCGAGTTAAAACCCGCCTCTTTTAAGTCTGGAGATAAAAATTCAAAAGACCCCAAGAATAATATAATTGATAATAGCATGGCTAAACCTAAACCTTTATAAAGCGCAGCCATAATATTTAAGTCATCACCAGAAAGCCGCACCGCAAAGCTTGCTATAATTGAAGTAACAATTGAAGCGCTACCCAAAAGAAGAGGTACCGCAATCAAAATCTCACGGCCATGACCCAAAAAATTTCCCAAAAGCATAGCCGAAACCATGGTTACGACGTAAGTCTCAAATAAATCAGCGGCCATTCCCGCGCAATCACCCACATTATCACCAACTAAATCCGCAATCACCGCGGGATTTCTGGGATCATCTTCCGGCATTGAACTTTCAACCTTACCCACTAGGTCCGCGCCCACATCCGCGCCTTTGGTATAAATGCCTCCCCCCAGGCGCGCAAAAATGGAAATAAGACTCGCGCCAAACCCTAAACCAACCAAAGCGTTTAAATCACGAGTTAATAAATAAAAGACGGCCACGGCTAGTAAAGCCAAACCCACCACCAAAAAACCGGTCACCGATCCTCCTTTAAAGGCAATGTCTAAGGCGTCTTTTAAGCTTTTCTTGGCGCCTTGCGCTGTTTTTACATTAGCCAAAACACTAACAGACATTCCAACCGCGCCGCAAATGGCAGAAAATATTCCACCTAGCAAAAAGCCCGCCCCTACTTTTAGGCCCAAGACGAAAAAAAGAAGAGTTGAAATTATTAAAGCTAAAATGGCTATTGCGGTATATTCTCTTTTTAAAAACGCAAAAGCCCCCTCTTGGATAGCCCGGGCAATTTTTTGCATAGCCTCATCACCATTCTCCTTATTATTAATCTGCCAAATCAAAAACAGGCCAAACAAAATGGCCAAAACCGGAGCAACAATTGAAAATAGATAAATCGTATTTAAGTCCATTTTTCTCTATTCTTCGTCCTCAGAAACCCTGCTTGTCTTTTTGTCGTAATCCTTTAAATCCTCTTCTAAATCACTGTCATCAAGCAAATCCGCCTCATCTTCTAATTCCAACGCTACCTCCGCCTTGCCGCCCACTTTTTTTAAAGGACCGCTGCAGTTGGGACAAAGACCTTGAGTTATTTCTACTTCTTCCGGAGTAAATTCAAAAGTTTCAGAGTCAGAATCATCCTCGGCCTTTTTCTTGCACCGCTCACAGATAAAAACAATTTCATCACTTTCCGGCTCATCTTCGGTTACTTCTAGTAATGGATCAACCAGATTATCTAAATCTTTGATTGGCATAGACTGCAAACACCCCCTTTGTGATGAAAATCTAAAATCTCAAATCTCAAAACCAAAACTCAAAACTTAAATCCTTAAAAGATTTTAGATTTGACATTTAGATTTGACATTTGAACTTTGAGTTTTGAGTTAAAACCCACGATATCCCGCTATCTTTTGGTTTCAAGTCTTTCTAATTAAATCAGGATATATTATGATAGTCCTACTATGTCAAGAGTCATTTTGGGAATTGATCCGGGTATCGCTACTATGGGATGGGGGGTCATAGAAATTAAAAATGAAAGATTAAAAGTTAAAAGTTATAAAAACCGCCCCAATCCCACTAACCATCCCAACCTAACCCTTATTGATTTTGGTTGTATTAAAACTCCGCCGGAACAAGTAATGCCGCAAAGGTTAAAACACGTTTATCGGGAACTCCTCAAACTGATAAAACTACATCAGCCTCAACTGATAGCCATTGAAAGGCTCTTCTTTGGCATGAATTCAAAGACGGCCATGACAGTTGGACAAGCTCGTGGTATAATACTTTTGGCTACAGCCAACTTTCCCAAGGTGGAAATTGCGGAACTGGCGCCACTAGCCATTAAAAGTAGGTTAACCGGCTACGGCCGAACTGATAAAAACGGCATGAAAGAAGCGGTTAAAAGGATCTTAAAACTTAAGGAACTGCCAAAGTCAGACGATGCGGCAGATGCTTTAGCGGTAGCAATCTGCGCGACAATGAAAAATGCAAATTGACATTCTTACTTTATTTCCCGAAATGTTTAAGGGACCCTTTGATGAATCCATTATCAAGAGGGCCGTTTCCAAGCATTTAATTAAAATCAAAATCCATAATTTAAGAAAATGGACCAAGGATCAGCACAAAACCGTTGATGATGAACCTTATGGAGGCGGAGTGGGCATGTTATTAAAACCCGAACCAATTTTAACCGCCATTTCGGAGTTAAAAGGCAAATACATAAAGGAAGTAGGTAAAAAAATCGGGCTTTCTCATTCCATTTTGCTGACTCCCGACGGCACTACATTTAATTATAGAATCGCGCGTAAGCTTTCGGCTCTTTCCCACTTAGTCCTTATCTGCGGCCGTTACGAAGGCATAGACGAACGGGTCCACGAAGCGGTTGATGAGCGTATCTCCATTGGCGATTACATTCTTTCCGGCGGCGAAATTCCGGCCATGGTCGTAACCGAAGCAATCATCAGGTTGGTTGAAGGTGTCTTAGGCAAGGAGGCTAGTCACGAAAATGAAAGTTTTGGCTATTTGGGAAAACTTTTAAAATATCCGCAATACACGCGGCCGGAAAATTTTGTAGGCCACAAGGTACCCGAAGTTTTGCTTTCCGGCGATCACAAAAAGATTGAGGATTGGAGAAAGAAGATGGCATACGAACGTACTAAAAAATACCGGCCGGACCTTTTAGGCAATTTACAAGATAAGGACTTTGAGTAACAATAGTCTTGATGAACCCCACCATTTTTCGCGCCTACGATATCCGCGGCATTTATGACAAGGACTTTGGGAATGAGGATGCCAAACTTTTAGGCCAGGCCTTTGGCACTTATATTCAAAATATCAGCGGGCCAAAAGTTGTTATTGGCCATGATAACCGTTTTTCCTCCGTTCCCCTAAATGATAATTTTGTTGAAGGTTTACTTTTATCAGGCTGTGATATTTTAGATATTGGGCTATCTCTAACGCCCATCATCCATTTTAGCGTCATTACCCAAAACCTAGACGGCGGAATAATGGTTACCGCCTCCCATAACCCCAAGGAATTTAACGGCTTTAGATTTGATGCCAAAAAGGCCCTGCCTATTTATAACGACCAAATCCAAGAAATAAGAAAGATTGCCGAATCCAAAAGTTTTAAAAATGGCAAAGGTATAATTCATTATAGCGATGCTTTCCCGGCTTATCTCAATAACATACTAAGCAAAATTAACCTAAAAAGAAAACTAAAGGTGGTTATTGACTGCGGCAACGGCACCTCTTCCCGTTTTGCACCGGAGCTTTTTGAAAAGCTGGGCTGTGAGGTTTTACCTTTACAATGCAATTTGGACGGCGACTTTCCCGTCCACGTTCCAGACCCTGAAGAAAAAATAAATCTGGCCGACTCGGCACAACTGGTACTTTCCGAAAGGGCCGACTTGGGAGTGGGTTTTGACGCGGACGGCGACCGTTTTGGCATTATTGACGAACAAGGGCAAGTCTACGAAAACGATAAAATTTTAATTCTTTTAGTCCGTCAAATTTTGGCCAAAAAACCCGGAGCCAAAATAATTTATGATATCAAAAGTTCTTACCTTTTGGAAAACGAAATCAGGCGCCTAGGCGGAAACCCGCAAATGATGCAAACCGGCCACCCTTACTTTAAAATTGCCATGGAAAAAGATCCCAACATTCTTCTGGGCGGCGAACTCTCCGGCCACACTTTTATTAAGGATGGATATTTTGGTTCGGACGACGGCCTTTTTGCCGCGGCTCGCATTTTGGAAATTCTCTCCCAAAGCGATAAAGAGTTTTCCCATTTTTTTGACGATATCCCCAAAACCAGCCACACCGAAGAACTTAGGGCTCCCTGCCCGGACGATAAAAAATTTGAAATTGTTGAAAGTTTAAAAAATGATTTTCGCGGTAATTGGGCAACAGTTGAATTAGATGGTGTAAGAGTGGTTTTTTCGGGGACTGCTTGGGCCTTAGTCAGAGCTTCTAATACCTCTCCCTATCTTTCTTTAAGGTTTGAGGCTGAAAATGATGCCAAGCTAAACGAAATTATTGATATTGTTGAAAGCCGTTTGCAAAAATATCCTGTTGTTGATATTTCTTGCCTGGCGAATCTACCTGGCCGATCTCCCTCTTTTCAAACCCCCAAGGAAGAGCATATGATTTAGTTAAGATGTTTACTGTCAGAACCTTAAAAGATTTATTGCCCGTTCTCTTTCAGCAACCAGAGAGCCTTGAGATGGAGGCCTATTATGTTATCCGCGATGCCGATCTATTGCACGGACCTCAACCCAATATCACCATCATGCCGCCTCACAAAATCGGCCAAGAGTTCCCCAAAACCTTTGGTCATTATCATAACCACGGTGAGACTGAAACCTACCGTATTCTTTACGGTGAGGCAAGTTTATTAATCCAAAGGCCAGCCGTAAACTCCAATACTCCTGATGAATCCAATTATGACCAGATTGAAGAAGTTAAACTACTGCACGCCAAAGTCGGCGAGACTTTAAAAGTTCCGGCTGGATTTGGCCATTGCCTCATTAATCTAAGTCAGGATCTTTTGGTTACTGCTGACTGGGAATCAGATAACGCCGGTCATATTTACGAACCCATTCAAAAGTTAAGGGGTTTCTGTTATTATATTGTTGAGGAGAACGGAGAACCGAAGGCAATCAAAAATCCAAGTTATAGACTGATTCCAAGCTTGTCGCTATAAATGTAAAAATGCAAGGAATTATTTTTCATTTTTACTTTTACATTTTTAATTTTTTCTTCCACTGCCCATGGAATACACTAAACTCTTTTCCGAAATAGGCAAAAGCGATGTCAATATCGCCGGCGGCAAAGGCGCTAATCTTGGCGAAATGACCAAAATAGGTTTGCCCGTTCCACCGGGTTTTATTATTCTAGCTTCGGCCTACTACCAATTTATCAAGGGAGCAAAAATAGCTCCGATTATTAAGAAAGAAACGGAAAAGCTGGATATTGAAAATAATCAAAAGCTTGACGCCGCCTCACAAAAAATTCAAGAAGCTATTTTAAAAACTCAGATACCAAAAGATATAACCAATGAAATTTTAAAAACTTACGCCAAACTTGGTAACGGACACGAATTAGTTGCCATTCGTTCATCAGCAACTGCTGAGGATCTTCCCGAGGCATCTTTTGCCGGACAGCAGGAAAGCTTCATGAATGTTAAAGGCGAAAAGGATTTGCTGGAAAAGGTTTTGCTTGTTTGGGCTTCGCTTTTTGAACCACGCTCTATTTTTTACCGCAGCCAAAACGGTTTTGATCATTTAAAAGTCGGCATTGCCGCGCCGGTGCAAAGAATGATTCAATCGCAGGCTTCCGGCATTATGTTTACTTTAAATCCTATCAATAACGACCAAACCAAAATTGCCATTGAGGCGGTTTTTGGCTCAGGCGACGCGGCAGTTTCCGGTTCAGTAACGCCAGATCAATATCTAATTGACAAAGCCAGTCTTGCCATTGATCAAAAAAGTGTGGTCGCGCAAAATAGAATGCTCGTCAAGCCAAAACCCGGTACTATAATTGATGATAGCAAGAGATTTAGGCCGCAGGATGATTTGGTTTGGGTTGAAGTTTCTAAATCTTTTCAAAAGCAACAGAAAATCACTGAATCTGAGATTTTGGAGTTGGTTAGCTTAGCCAAAAAAATTGAGGCCCACTATCGCTATCCACAGGATATTGAGTGGGCCAAGGCTGATAGCAAAATTTATATTGTCCAAACCCGACCAATCACCACTATTAAATCCTCTGATCTAGAAAAAATTTCGGGAGTCGAGGACGAAATAAAGATCCCACTTCCCACCTCCCACCTCTCACCTCCATTGTTAACAGGCATCGCGGCCTCCCCAGGACAAGCAATAGGCCCAGTGCAAATTATTAGCTCACCAAAAGAATTGGATAAAATTAAAAAAGGCGATGTTTTGGTTACTACCATAACCACGCCTGATTTTGTGCCGGGCATGAAAAGAGCCTGCGCTATTGTCACGGATACCGGCGGCCGTACTTCTCATGCCGCCATAGTCTCTAGAGAACTAGGGATTCCTGCCATAGTTGGCACCGAGCTTGCAACCAAAACATTAAAAAATCACGAAATCATAACAGTTGATGGCACCAATGGCAAAGTTTATCAGGGTAAAATCAATTTGTCAGAACTAAAATCGCCTACAACCTATAACCTAGAACCTGAAACCTCTCATCATACTGCCACCAAACTTTATCTTAATTTAGCAGAACCTGATTTAGCCGAAAAAATGGCTCAAAAGTCGGTTGATGGTGTGGGGTTACTACGAGCCGAATTTATGATTGCCAAAATTGGGCAACATCCACGCTACCTGATTGACCATCAAAAATCTGAGGAGTTTGTGGACCAAATGGTTGAGGGCATCACTAAATTTGCCAAAGCCTTTAACCCGCGGCCAGTTATTTATAGGGCAACGGATTTTAGAACCAATGAATATAGAAGCCTTATGGGCGGAGAAAAATATGAGACTCACGAAGAAAACCCCATGATTGGTTTTAGGGGAATAATGCGCTACATTGCCGACCCGCAGGTCTTTAAGTTGGAGCTTGAAGCCATAAAAGAAGTAAGGCGCCATTATAAAAATTTGCATCTGATGTTACCGTTTGTCAGGACCCCCGAGGAACTGATTAAGGTTAAGGAAATTATTAGCGAGGTAGGTTTATATCGCACTGGCTCTTTTCATTTATGGATTATGGTTGAAGTACCATCAGCGGTTATTCTTTTGGATAAACTCATTGGGGTTGGTATTGACGGAGTATCTATTGGCTCAAATGATTTAACCCAATTAATTTTGGGGATAGATCGCGATAATCAAAAAATCGCTGGGGAATTTGATGAAAGAAACGAAGCAGTACAGTGGGCTTTAGAAAAAGTTATTAAAACTTGCAATGAGCATGGTATTACTTCTTCCATCTGCGGTCAGGCGCCATCTGATTATCCGGATTTGGTTAAAAAATTGGTGGAATGGGGGGTAACCTCAATGTCAGTTGACCCGGATGTCATTGACAAAACCCGTGAAATTATTGCCAAAGCCGAGTATGATTTAATCAGAAGCAAATGAGCGAAAACCCTCCCCAAAACCAACAAAAAATCCTAATCGTGGAAGATGATTTTTTCATCAGAGAACTATACCAACGCCAATTGCTCAAAGAGGGCTACTTGGTGGAGGCTGCGGTTGACGGAGCCGAGGGCCTGGTCAAAGCCAATGACTTTAGGCCTCATCTCATCCTTTTGGACATTATGCTGCCTAAACTTAATGGTCTGGATTTATTGCGCACCATTAAAACCAAGCCCGAGACTAAAGATATTCCGGTTATTCTTTTAACTAACCTAGGCCAGGAATCGGTCATTAAAGAAGGCTTTACTTTGGGCGCCGAAGGCTATCTAATTAAATCCGCCTATACCCCATCGCAAATTATTGAAGAGGTAAAAAACTTCTTAGCCAAAAGATAGCACCCCCGCTAGGCGTCCCCTCACAACGTCTTAGTCTGACGGGCTATTGCGAGGGAACGCCTCGTAAACTTTACACAAATCAAAACCCAAACTCCTCAATCAAAAGTTTTTCAATTCGTTCCCGATCGTCTTGTTCTTCCGCAAAGGAAAGATAGGAAACCTCCGGCCTCCGCCAGGAAAAATATGACAGAACCGTTTCTGTTCCCAGCCATTCGGTTTTCCTTTGATTAAGATATTCTGGAAGCGAAGTATACCGTCTTTGATACTCCCTGCCCCGTTCTCCCAGACTTAAGGGATTGCGATGAATGTATCGAGAAAGATGCAGCAATTGTTCCTCACTTTCAATCAAAACAGCCTTATAAACATCTTGAAAAAGATGGCCAACTCTTTTGTATTTTCGGTTAAAATACATCGCATAACGTGTCAACAAAGAATTAAGAAATGAATCAATCGTTTCTTCCTCATCCTGTTTAACCAAAAAGTGGAAATGGTTGGGCATTAACGAATAGCAAAGAAGGATTATATGATCCTTAAAATTATTGAGTTTTAGGAGTTTATAGATTTTTTCTCTCTCCCCTGAAGTCAATAATGGATCTGAAAGCCTAAGATTTAAAGCCTGAATGTCTTTTTGGACTAAATAATCTTTGAGATAACTCAAGAACACCGCATAATCCTGATCGTCAACAAATATCTCTCTCTTCTCCACTCCCCGATTGTAAAGATGATAGAAACTGTTGGCGACGTAAGTTTTTCTTGAATGCCTAGCTGGCATATTTGATTGTTACGAGGCGTCCCCTCGCATCGTCGCAGTACAACGGCCTAGCGCGAGGGGACGCCTCGTAGGTTCCTCATTTTACCCTTACACTCTCGATGGTTGGCTTAATAAGAGGACGGCAAGCTTTTTCAAAAACATCTTTTTGCGAAACAAAGATCACGGTATAAAACTGACGGCTGCTGCTAAAGTAACCGTTGGAAGTGGAATACATCAAAGTTTTATCAATAGTAAAACTGGATTCCACAAAAGAGGAATCGCTTTTGATTGTTTTTGTGACCACCTTAACATTGTTGCTGCTAATTTCATCATCAATCATTTTTTGTGCGTAAGTTTTAAAGACCAAATCCTTAGCAACTGGCCGTGCCGTAACCAAAAAATTACAGCCGTTATTTGTTACCGCAATACGGGTGGCGGTTGGATCTAAAAGGTTTTCTGATGCGATATTTGACCAAACTGGATAAGTTATCTCAAAATCCGAAGCTTTGTAAACCGCGGTTTTTTGGTTAATTGGTGTGGCCGTTGGTCCACAACCGCTAGTCGGCGCCGACTTTGAAGGATTTCCGTGTTTTACCCATTGCCCGCCTTGACAAAGCCAAGTATCCTCGTCTCCACCCAATACAAAGCGAACTACCAGCAATCCAGCGATGATAATAAGAGCCATGAGACCAATTTTCTTAAAATCCATTGTTTGGTAAAAGATTGCCAAAGCATTCTTTGGCATCGCTTCCTTGTACTATAATACTCCTAAGAGTCAATAAAAGCATTAATCCCGACGTACGCTCGCCCAATAGTTCCAAAACCGAGACCAAAGAAACTAACCCCTCACTATGTATTGATTTAGTGCCGTTTTTTACAATCTCTTTGCCTAGCTCGTGATTTTGGGAATACTGGCTAAAACCAGTGGCCACAAGATCGCCGATCGAAGCGGCGGTCAACACTGTTCCTTCCTTTCCGCCCAAGTATGAAACAATCTGAACCATCTCAACAATAGTTCGCCCAACATACCAACCCCTAAAATTATCACCAAGACTTAAGGCTTGGGCAATGCCCAGCCCGATGCTATAAATATTCTTTAAAACCCCAACCCAAGCAACTCCTAAAACATCGCTTGAATAGGCAAGATTAAGATTAGTTCCTGAGAAAAGACTGATTACCGCCTGTGCGTGTTCTTGCCGATCCGAGGCGGCAAATCCTGCTCCAAACATTTTTTGCGATATTTCTTCGGCCAACATTGGTCCGCTTATCAAAACAAAAGGCTGGTTTTTGGGGAGCAATTCTTTTAAAAGTTCGTTAGTGGTTTTGTGCGTTTTTTCTTCTAGGCCCTTGGCAAAAGAAACAACTATGGTTTGAGGATCCAAGGAGGCCTTGACGATTTCGGAAAGCGCCTCGCGATATCCCCGCGAAGGCAGGCATAGAAATAAAAATCGGGCTCCTGCGACAGCTTCGCCTAATAACCTTTGATTCAGCACCCGGGTTTGATCTTTATCCCACATTTCAACTAAAACATTGCTTTTAACCAATAAAACTTTGGCCATTGCCTGACCCAGCTCACCCGCGCCTAAGATTAAGACCTTTTTGACAGAAATCATATTTTGTGCTATAATGAGTTTATCACGATAAGAGGACTACCAAAGGGTTTATCCCGCGGGAATGCCTCTTATAATTTTTTCTACGCCTATTTCTACTACTTTTTTCCGCAGCTTTTCTTTCAACAGATCGATATTTACGATAAACGGCGCAAATTTTCTAAGTAGTGTTGAATACTTTTGATTAGGAACTATTAGCTTTAACAACTTTTGTTTCCCTGCTAAATATTCAATTAAACAATGAAAATCCCCATCACCCGAAACTATAATAGCCTTATCATAATTGGGGTATTCAATCATAGTATGCAAAACTAATTCAGCATCAACATTGCCCTTAATAATTGTTTTTCCTTCTCTGGTAATTTCATGCGTTGGCTTAAAAATCAAAAGATAGCCTGCCTCCTGAAGCAATTGGTATAACTCCTCGTTGCCGCTAACATAACCAATAAACAAAAACGCCTTTGCAACATGATACTTGTCCTTAAGATACACTCTAAAACGGCTAAAATCCAAAGACCACTTCTGGCTTCTAACTCCCAAATTTAAGTTTTGACTGTCAATAAAGGCATAAGCCTTTTGGTTTTTGTTAGGTTTCATAAAGATTCGCTCCGCCGCGCCCTCGTCACCGACGGCGTTTTTTTCGGTGAACTTATATTACAATCCATTGTTTGTATTCTGGAGAATTTTGATGTGGAAGATATAACTTTCTATTTTCGCTATAATTTCCGGCTGAAGTATAATAAACATTCTGCATACTAAGATGAATGTCCCTCTCAAACCAATTTTCAAATATTCTAAACCCTTTTGTTTGTGACAGTCGCCAAAGTAAGCTCAACTGAGTGACGGTGGAGGTGTTATTATTTGTAAAACGAACAACCGCTATATGATCCGAAGGCATTAAAATATCGTCACCCGTGTCAGCCGTTACAAAGATTATTTTCCAGTTTTTACGGAAAAGAACATCGGATATTTGGGTATCGGTAGCTCCCGCAAATGCAACCAATTCAACTTTGATAATCGTTAACCCTGAGAAAACATCAGTTATGCCTTGAGTCGTGGCTAAGCCAAAAACATTTTCGTCAAATACAACTACTGTTTGACCGTCCTCCAAAATTACTGAGTTAAAATCCGAATTTGTTGTTGAGGGAGCAAAAGAACGTGAAAATAAATTGTTTTTTTGAAGTTCGTCAATCATGCGGTAAGTGTTTTGTTCTTTATAAATTTCGCCTCATCGGGAGTAATAACAAGAACATCAACGGGGCCTCCAACATTTTTAGGACGTGCCTGAAAACGAATCGTGTCAATCGTTACTTTAATCGCAAATTCTGAAAAATCTATGGCATCTTGCAGTGGCATAGCATCCCAAACAATCGGCGCAGGTTGTCGTAAAACTTTTTGAGATCCAGTTTCATCGGCTACCACGACAGGGGTAATCAAACTAGAAATTACGTCGGCTTGCCCAGACCAAGTTGCTCCATACGCAAGTGAGTTATCCGGCTTCAGATTTTTTCGCGAAACCTCATCACGACCGACATGACAATAAAACACATACGGGACACTTACTTTACCATCTTTCTTATATCCACAAACATGGAAACCGCAATCTGCTTTTCCAAATTCCTTAGCAATAAAATCAACGAGTTTCCGTGCTATTACTTCCGCATCATCAGTATCTTTTAAGGTCTCTTCGCTAAAACGTTTAATGTGACTTGCCATAGGTACACCACCAAGCAGGTCTTGTCCGAAATTCGAAATACCCACCCTCTGTTTTACAAGAAGGAAGGTTTTTGTAACGGCGTCAGAATTTACTGTTTCCACATTAAACTCCTTTCCGTCAGGATTTTTGCCGGAAACGGTAACGGATTGGCGACTATCAGACGCCATTGCGATACCCTCCGGAACATATGTTACCATGACTAAACTCATATAAGTATTTTACCTTAAATATTAAAATTTTCAACGGCTACGATGCCGTTTCAAAAATCTTTTTTACAAGTTTCGTCCGTGCGTAAAACGCACGGCTTGTTGATCCGTGTCCCACACCCTTAGTTCGTGCTTGTATCCATTTGCCATCTTTTCCGGTTAAGCTCTTGAATCCTTTTGTGATGAGTTTGTGCCGGATAAAATCATAATCCGCTTTTATCTCTTGGATAAGATCGTCCGTTTCGGAAAAGTCCAAGCTGGTAACCTCCAATAGTTCTGCCTTTTCCGAATTTTTACCGTGCCACATCACAGCACAAAAGACGACAGTTTTGAGTTTTGACCAACAATGACTTTCAAAAAACGAACGGGCCTTTAATTCCGTAGGGTTAATCATCGTTATCGCCATTGTTTCTTTCGGCACAAACTCATTTTTTACATAGTGAAAACTAACCGACTTCAATTCATAAGTGAGGCCGTTTGGAGCCTTAGAAACATTTGTTTCCAATCCTGCGAGACGCTCCAAAATCAAGCCTTTCCAACCCTTGTTTTGCTTCCCCGTTTCGTAAGTGGTAATGCCATACTCCAAGGCCAACTTTCGCAGATCTTGGCCGATATGCTTTTTCAAATTTTTTATTGCTGTTGCTCGTGTGATGATTTTCATACTTTTGAATATTTATTATTCAGATTGCGATCCAATTCCTCAAATCGCTTTATTGATAAGTCCAAATACTTCGGTTCGGTGTCAACACCAATAAAGTGTCGTCCTAAGAGATAGGCGGCAATTCCAGTTGTCGAGCTTCCAGTAAACGGATCAAGAATCAAGTCGTCTTTGTTAGTCGAGGCAAGCACAATTCTTTTGAGTAAAGCTTCCGGTTTTTGCGTCGGGTGTTTCCCAAATTTTTTCTCTACAGTTTTTGGCGTACCCATTGCCCAAACCGAACGCATTTGTAGACCAGGTTTCTTTAGCTGATCTTCAGGCCAGTTGCCGTTTTTCATTAAGTCATAATTGAAGATATGCTTTGCTTCTTTATTTTTGCGCGCCCAAATCAAAGTTTCGTGACTCGCGGTAAAATAACGGCAACTTAAATTCGGGGAGGCGTTCGGTTTGAACCAAGCTACGTCGTTTAGAATATGATATCCGAGCGATTGTAGGGCATAGCCACATTGATAAATCGAGTGATAAGTACCACTAACCCAAAGCGTGCCGTGGGGCTTCAAAACTCTACGACAAGCTTCCATCCATTTGTAATGAAAATCGTAATCATCCTTGAAGCCCTTACTTTTATCCCAATCTCCTTTATTGACACTGACCATTCGCCCGGCATGCACCGTAATGCCTCCGTTTGAAAGATTGTAGGGAGGATCAGCAAAAATCATATCAACAGAATTTTCTGGAAGTTCGGCTAACAATTCCAGGCAGTTTGCTTGGTAGAGTTTAAATTTTGGTTTTTCGTAATATGGTTTTTGCATAATTATTTGAACGAATCGTCTTTGGTGGACCTGGGCGGATTTGAACCGCCGACCCCTGCAACCTGCCTCACCGATTGGTGGACCCATCGAGAATCGAACTCGAAACTTCCCACTGCGAGCGGGACGGTATACCATTTACCTACAGGCCCCCGTTTGGCAAGGCGGGTGCGAATGCAATGCTTTTTACCCGTTCAAATTTTTGAAACAAAAATTTGCGCGGGTGAACCGCTGAGCTAAGACCTATGGTGGGCACATCTGGATTCGAACCAGAGACCTCTCGCGTGTGATGCGAGCGCTCTAACCAACTGAGCCATGCGCCCATTCAATTTTTTGTCTCGGACTTCCCACTTCTTGCCATTCACACTTTATGACAAAAATTTACTCGGGCAAGCCCGTATAAATTTTGTTCGCCTAAAATTTACTCGGGCAAGCCCGTATAAATTTTGTTCGCCTAAAATTTACTCGGGCAAGCCCGTATAAATTTTGTTCGCCTAAAATTTACTCGGGCAAGCCCAATAATTCCTTAATACCCGTCTAAGATGATTCCTTCCCCACTGGGTTTTAAAGAATTTTTCCCTAGCAGTTGCATCTTGTTGATCCACAAATGCTTCGTAATAAATTAACACAAAAGGCTTTCTTCTTTTTGTACTATCAACTTTCCCGTTATTATGATCGTTAAACCTACGTCGCAAATCGTTGGTATAGCCAGAATACAGTTTATCATCGGTTAGACTTTTTAGAATATACACATAGAACATCTTTAATGCTCTTTACCCGCGCCCGCTTAAATTTCTCATGAAATTTATTCGGGTTCGGGTGAACCACTGAGCTAATCGTCCATCCCCATCATTTTACCATCTTGTTACATTGTCTTCATATTCTTATACTTGACTTAATGCCAAATAGTTTATTGGAACAAGTTACTTTTTTTCTTTTGGAAACCGCACAATCTTTTGTTTTGGCCTTGGTTATTTTTATTGCCGCCTACTATTTAATAGGACGGCCGCATATTATTTCCGGTTCATCCATGGATCCCAGTTTTGCTGATACCGAATTTGTTATTACCCAAAAAGTCAGTTATTATCTGCACCAACCGCAACGGGGCGATGTTGTTGTTTTCAAGTGGCCGCCCAATCCTAATTTTGAATATATCAAGCGAATTATAGCGCTGCCGGAAGAAACATTGAGAATTGAAGACGGAGCAGTTTTTATCAACGGCCAAAAACTAAACGAGCCTTTCTTGAATCCACTCACCTATACAGCCGGAAATCTAGCTTTTGAGGCAGGCAAGGATTATAAAATCCCGCCAAACCAATATCTGGTCATGGGCGATAATCGGCAAAAGAGCTCCGACTCTCGAGATTGGGGGCTGGTACCACGGCAAAACTTTATTGGCAAGGTCTTCTTCCGCTACTGGCCTCTAACACACATCGGGTTTATCAAACACTATTCGTTCTAACCTTCTTAAAAGGTCGCTTTACTTACTATTCATCGCTCCGGTAATTACCAACGGATTGGGGTCTTTGGCCAACCTGATTAAAACTCTTTGCCCAATTTTTCCTTCCAAATACAACTTTTTGATTTTATCCGGTAAATCCAGAACCTTGATTAAATCCAATATTTTTTGCTGATCTAGGGCAATTTTCTTACTTAAATCCATAATGTCCATTTTTGACTCCTTTAAGACTTTGTCTAAAGCCCCGGCCATGTCTAGGAGGCTTAAATTTTCTTTCTCTAAATGCTCCACTAAAAATAAAATGGGCAAATCCAAAGGATCAATCTCCATTACCAAACAGGGAAGAGTACGCACTCCCGCAATTTTGGCAGCCTTGGCTCGTCTTTCACCGGAAATTATCTGATAACCAGCCGGAGTCCGGGCTACCAAAAGAGGCACCAAAACACCCCATTGCCTAATTGATTCAGCCAAGCCCAGAAGGGCTTCATGCTTTACTGAACTTCGGGCACGCAAAGGATTGGGAGAGAGATTATCAAGAGGAATATATTGAAACTCAAAGGCTTTATTATCCACACTTCTAGTATATCAAAAACTACGATATATCAACCAACTTTTTCCCCAATTTTTGTCGATAGGAAACTGTACCATCTTTGAGGGCAAATAACGTATGGTCTCTGCCCTTGCCCACATTCTTGCCGGCATGGATCTGGGTGCCGCGTTGGCGAATTAAGATATTTCCGGTAATAACTTTTTCACCGCCGTATTTCTTAATACCCAATCTTTTACCCTTAACTCTCTGGTATTGTGAAGCCTTTGATCCGGATGCCTTTTTATGAGCCATAAACGTTAGGTGTTAGGTTGTAGGTGTTAGGTGCTAGATAAAAGTAAATATAACCTTAACTATCTCCTAAAACCTAAAACCCAGAACCTAAAACCTTCACCTTGCTAAACTCCCTTCTGAATCCCCAATGCCGCCGGTAATTCCCTTTAGCTTTGTACTTCAAGCCATGCTGCTTTTTCTCTTTACCCTGTTCTGCTATTTCCAAATTAAGCGAAAGATCAGCTAGGTTAGGCGCACCTATCTCCACCTTTTCATCTTTTAAGGCCAACTGTACGGAATCAGCCATAATTTTGTTACCAACTTCTCCGGCAATTTTGTCGGTTTTGATAACCTCAGCGTTAGATGCCCAATATTGGCGATTGTTTAGTATAAAGACAAAATATTCCATAGGTTATGAGCTCGTATTGTATAATGTTCCGCTTCCTTTTGCAACACTCGCAATAATTCCCAAAAGAAAAAAGGTTGTTACCATTTGACTGCCGCCATAAGAAACCAAAGGCAAGGGGATACCGGTTACCGGCAATAATCCAATATTCATACCAATATTAATGGCCACCTGACTAAAAATTGCCCCCATGCTCCCCAAAACCAAAAGACTCCCCAAAAGATTATCGCTTCTTGCTAAAATAACCAGCGATCGAATAAATATCACTATATATAATAATAGCAAGAATAGGCAACCGATAAAACCCGTTTCTTCGGCATAGGTCGCAAAAATAAAGTCGGTGTGCCTTTCGGGCAAAAACCTCAAAGACGACTGCGTTCCCCGTCCCCAACCCCTGCCCCAAAACTCACCTGACCCCACCGCAATTTTTGACTGAATAACATTGTAACCGGATCCCAGAGGATCGCTTTGAGGACTAAAAAATGTTTGCACCCTAGCCTTTTGGTAAGGAGCTAGAGAAGAATACAAAAGCGGCAAAAGAGCAAGCGTCGCAAGAATGAGCGGAAGCCAACGGCTCAATTTTAAAGGCGAGGCTAAAAATAAAAGGCCCAGACTAAACGTTATAACAATAAAAGTGCCAAAATCAGGCTGTTTAAGGATTAATCCCAAAGGCAAAACGGCCAAAATAATTAACAGGATCAAAATTCTCCACTGGTTTACTCTTTCTTTGAAATAGGCAAAAAAAGCGCAAAATGAAACAACCAAAAACGGTTTAGCCATTTCCGATGGTTGAAATAAAAAATTCCCAAGATTAAACCAACGGATACTGCCCCTAATGTTCTCTCCAAAAACAAAAAGTAAAACTAACGAAGCAACCGCAAAAATATAGAAGGGCAAGGAAAAAAAGGGCAAAACTCTAAAATCTAAAGAATAAACAAACCAAAAGACCATCAGGCCCAAAACTAAAGCCAGGGCCTGAATCTTAATCAGAGATTCACTTTCACCGCCAGCCAAAATGGTGCTTTGAATGGTAGAAAAACCAATGGTTACCAATCCTAGGACTGCCCCTAGGGATATAAAATCAAGTTTTGGCAACTTCAAACTTAAAAAGTTTACCATCAATTAAAACCTCTTTGGCGGGATTCTCTCTTTCTAAAACAACATCGGCCAGAATATTTTGCCTTAGCAGTTCGCTACAATTAATCATAGCGTTAGAAAGCATTTGATCATTGGTTGAATAACAAAAACTGATCCGGTCGGCAAAACCTAAGCCTTGGGCTTTTCTCTCGTCCTGAACCGCGCGCATTACCTCGCGAACCAGACCCTCCTCAATCAGATCGTTGGTTAATTGCGTATCCAGACTAACAATCGGTTCTGACTCACCTTCGTTTTTTAGAGTAATTTCTTTAACGTTCAATTCCTGTTGCAAAATAGCCAAAAGCTTCCCCTCTTTCTCCAAATCTTTTAACTGCAAACCTGAAATTGTTAAACCGGCCAAAGGTTGACGCACCTTAATTTTGGCTTCGCGACGAGCACTGTGTCCCTTTTCGGCAATCACCCTAATAGAACTCATCATTTTTTCAAGCCTTAAATCAATTAACGCCGGATCAAAAACGGGCCATTCAGTCAAATGAACTGATGAGGAGAAATCCAAACCTTTAAAGTTTTGATAGAGCCATTCGCTCAAAAACGGCATGAAAGGCGATAGCATCCTAAAAATACTATCAAAAACTGCAAGAGAGGTATTATAAAAATTCGCTTTGTCCTCTTCATCAGAAGCGCCCGGCCCTACCCGATCGCGCGACCGCCTAATGTACCAGGTGGAAAGATCGGAGACCAGTTTTTCAATAATTTGCGTGGCAAGCGGAGTATTGTAGGAATCCAAGCTTTTTTCAATTTCCAAAAGGGAAGAGTTTAACCGTGAGAGAATCCAGCGATCGAGCACATCTTGAAAGGTCCGTCCTTCGGAAGGACGGACCTTTGTAAGGACGGACCTTTGCGGATTTTCCCAACCATCGATATTGGCATAAGTTATGAAAAACTTGTAACTATTCCATAAAATCAACACAAATCTTTTCTTGATTTCATCGCTAATACCGTAGCCAAATTTCAGCGAAGCTGCCTCAAATGAAGCCGGGGAGGAAAGATACATCCAACGCATCAAGTCCGCCCCAACTTTGCCTGCTGCCTCGTTAAATTCAATCATATTGCCTTTGGTCTTGTGCATTATTTCCCCCTTTTCATCCACCACAAAACCAGTGGCCAAAACATTTTGCCAAGGGGCTTTCTCTTCCAAAACCACCGACATAAAAAGAGTGGAATAAAACCAAAGTTTAATCTGAGCCATGTATTCGGTAATGAATTCCGCCGGAAACCATTGTTCCCAAAACTTTCTGTCCTCTAGGTAACCTAGGGTAGAAAACGGAACGATTCCAGCATCAAGCCAGCAGTCTCCAACCTCGGTAATTCGTGAAACATTGCTCTGACACTTAGGGCACCTAATTTTTATCGTGTCAATCCACGGGCGGTGGAGCTCGGGTAACTTATCAACCGCTTGAGGATCAATTGCCAATTCTTTTAACTCCAGACGAGATTCCACAACCGTCACGGTATTGCAAGATGAACATTCATAAAAAGGCAAGGCCAAGCCCCAATAGCGTTGGCGCGAAATTGGCCAATCTCCCATATTATTTAGCCAATCCAACATTCTCTTTAAGGCAAAGGAGGGCAACCAATTGGCTTTTGACGCTTCTTCTTTGAGCTTTTCACGGATAGGATCAACTTTAATAAACCACTCACTAGTTGTTCTAAAAACTAAAGGACTTTTGCAGCGCCAACAATGAGGATAGGCGTGAACAATTTCTAAAATATCAAACAAAACATCTTTTTTATTTAGATCCTCAATCACCAAGTCAGAAACATTTAAGGCTGACTTACCGGTTAAAAAACCAAAGCCGGCAAGATAAATTCCGTTCTCATCCAGAGCCTCAATGAGTTTTAGGTTTTGCTCTTTGCCTAACTCAAAATCTTCCTGACCCGCGCCAGGAGCAATATGCACAATTCCGGTTCCTTCTTCTTCAAAAACTTGATCCCAAGCTACCACTTTGTGCTCAAAACCCTGTTGTATTGGAAGTTCCGGATATAGACTTTCGTATTCCAGCCCGACCAAATCGCTGCCCCTCACTTCCTCGATAACTTTTAATCCCAATCTTTCTGCCGCCTTTTTTCCTAAGATATATACATTGCTTTCAACACTACCGCTTGCTAACACATAAGTAAACTCCGGATTCACGGCTAGGGCAGTATTACTGGACAGAGTCCAAGGGGTTGTTGTCCACGCAAGAAAGTAGAAGAAACTTTCATCTAATTTTAAATTTTTAATTGTAATTTTTACTTTTTCATTTTTAATTTTTAATTTATCCAGTTTAAACTCCACAAAAACAGAAAGATTCTTGATGTCCTTCCAACCTTCGTCTGAAAGTTCATGCTGCGAAATCGCCGTCCCGCATCTGGCGCACCACGGCATTGAAGCCATACCTTTATAAAGCATCCCGCGATCTTGTACTCTTTTTAAGAAATACCAGATGTATTCGTTATTCTTTTCCGACATGGTGTAATACGAATTTTCCCAATCCATAAACATCCCCAAACGCTGGCTTTGCTCGGTTTGGACCTTTGCAAATTTTTCCACCCGCGCCTTGCAACCCAGGCAGAACTTTTCAATTCCATAAGCTTCAATATCCCTCTTGGAGTTAAAGCCTTTGGCTTTTTCTTCTTCCACCTCTAGCCACAAACCCTGGCAATCAAAGCCGTTCTGGAATCTTTGCTTGTAACCTTTCATATTTTTATAGCGCTGGAAAAAATCTTTTAAAGTGCGGCCGTGGGCATGATGCACGCCCATCGGATTATTAGCAGTGATAGGTCCGTCGAGGAATGAAAATCGCTTTTCTGAGGAATCGTTCTTATGCAAATACTTTTCCACAATTTTGTGTTCTTGCCACTTTTTTAATATTTCCTCTTCATTTTTAACTAAATCCGGAACAGCCGGAATTTCTTTAAAAGGCATAAAACGATTGTAAAAGAATCGCTTGCTTAAAACAAGCCCAAATCCACCCCCGTCCTCCCCGGCGGGGTTTTTTATTAACTTACACCTCGAAAGTATAACGCTTACACCTTCGAGGTGTCGTTAATTACTTTCCTAATCTTTCCAAATCCTCTTTACCCACTATTTTGAAGACTTTCATTTTTTGACCATTACCCATATCATAAAGAGCCTGAGCCGCTTTGCGGCCGTTTTTCATAGTGATAATCTCTACTTCACTATCTGGAATTTCTACTTTTTGTTTGGTCTTAAGATTATAAAATTGCAAGTTTACCACCCCGCCTTCTGAATGAATTATTGCTTTAAGCATAAAAGATAAAAGCAATAATTGCAAAGCCAAAGTATAGCTGGAAAAGATAGCTTAGGGTCTAAAACAAAGTACGTTACTTGATAGAACTGGAAGAATCCTAAATTTAGGATAATTACCATACACTAGAATATGGAAGTTATCCTAGAGCTCTAGTTTTCTAATCTGTTTGGCAAAATCGCTGACAGATTCAAACCCCAAGAAAACTGAGGCAAAGCGTAAATAAGCTACCTCATCTAATTTTCGCAGGCGCGTCATTACCATTTGACCAATATCGGCTGAGGAAACTTCGTTAGACTTTCGGGACAATAACTTGGCCTCAATATCATCAATGACATCGTCAATTTGTTCCGGCGTTAAAGGCCTTTTCTCAACAGCCTTAATAATTCCACCGCGGATTTTTTCCCTCTGATAATCTTCCAAACGGCCATCGCGCTTGATAACTTTTAATTCGATTTTCTCCACGCGTTCATAAGTAGTAAATCTTTTTTGGCACTTCTCACACAAACGGCGCCTTCGGGTAGCCTCGCCATCTCCGGCATCTCTTTTATCAACTACGCGATTTTGTGAAAAATGACAATAAGGACAAAGCATAATTAAATCTTAACACAACGGCCTAAAAAGCAGGCGCCGCTTGATCTAACTCATCGGCGCCTAATTTGGACAAACTGGTTTATACCAAGATTAAAGATAATTCCTTAAAAATTTTTCGCCGCAGGCGAAAAGCGGTAAAGATAACCGCATCACGCGTAAACGGGATGCGGTTATCTATGGCATCGCAAAGACCAGCGATGAAAATGAATTGTCTCCCTAGTTTCTGAACAATAAGCTTTACCCCACCATGATCTTTCAAAATCCAATCTTTTCCATTTTGATATTTTTCCGGTTTTAGCACTCATCAAAACAATTTCAGAGTTAACCTCTAAAACAAAAGAAAAAGCCGATTCCCCATCAATCTGATGCAAAACCATAACTAGGCTATAAGGACTAGGCTTTAATCTATGATATTCGGTGTGCATCCGAACAGAAACCATTAAACCAAAATAACGCAGCAGATTAGCTAATCTCCCTAGGTCAACCCAATCCGTCTTTCTTAAATTCAGTCCCAAAGCAACAGAAACTCGATCAGCCCTAACGTGATATTTACGTAGAATTATTAAAACCGCGGCAACCGCCATATTTCCGCGTCTTTTTAGCGCATCAACTGCTGTTGGATCAACAAAAGCTAACATTTTGAATAACCGCAACTTGTGCATTTCTGGCAACCTTCTTCATGAATAAAAGTCGCCTGGCCGCATTCTGGACATAACTCGCCAATTTTTTCTGCTGGAACCACAATTTCTTCTAACGAACCATCCTTAACTAAACCTAGGTGTATTTCAAATGCCTTGGCTACCGCATCAGCCAGGGAACTAATCTTTCCCGGACCAGATCCCAAAGAGCGACCACCGCCAATTCCCTTAAGCTGATCAATAATTTCCTTAGCTATAGCGTCAGGATCAGCAGCTGTACGAAGCAACAAAGATATTAATCTTCCGCTCATTTCAGCTAAAGCCGCCACATCGCTGCCGCCTTTGCCAACGTTAATAAAAACTTCAAACGGCTTACCATCTCCGTTATTATTAATGGTAATAAAAGCAGTACCAACCGGTGTCTTAATTTTGTAGGTCGAACCCTTTAAGCTTCGCGGCCTTGGCCTAACTAAGTCTGCCATTTCTCCTCCTTTCAATTTTTTTAGTTTGGCATACAAGAAGTTGTATGATATAATAAGATTATATACAATATGTTGTGGTTATCCTTTGAAGTTGTCAAGACTCAAATCTTCTTGATATTGGGGCAATCTTCTATCTTCTCCTCATAAACGCCGGCAAATCACTATCTGATTCTTCTTTAGTCAAAAGATCGGCGTCTTCCTTAGAGATTGATTCCGGCTTTGCTTTTTTAAAATTATCCGTACCTTGAAATTCCCTAAACCTAATAGCGTTTTCGTCAAATCCGGTCGCAATCACGGTAATTTTAACCGCCTCTCCTAAGGAACCATCAATGGTGGCGCCAAAAATAATATTGGCATTGGGGTCAGCGCTTGAAGCAATCAAATTAGCCGCTTCATTCACTTCCGCCAAAGTCAAATCATCACCCCCGGAAATATTAAATAAAACGCCCTTAGCTCCTGAGATTGAAGATTCCAAAAGCGGGCTTTCAATGGCCAGTTTGGCAGCCGCCAAAGCCCTGCCTTCACCCGCAGCCTTGCCAATACCCATTAGGGCTGAGCCGGCATTATGCATGATTGATCGCACATCAGCAAAATCACGATTAATTAATCCTGGCATAACAATAATATCGGAAATCCCTTTGACACTATCTCCCAAAACGCTATCTGCCATTCTAAAGGCATCTAAAAGGGTAATGTTTTTTTCGGCAATTTCCAAAAGTCTTTGATTAGGAATGGTGATTAAGGCGTCAACCCTATCTTTTAAATTACCGGTTGATTCATCGGCATTTAATCTTCTTTTGGCACCCTCAAAATCAAATGGTTTAGTAACCACGCCAATAGTCAGAGCACCTACTCCTTTGGCCACATCAGCAATGACCGGAGAGGCACCGGAGCCGGTTCCCCCGCCCATGCCCGCGGTAATAAAAACCAAATCAGAGCCTTTTAAAAGCTCCTGCAATTCTTCTTTATTTTCCTGGGCTGATTTCTGGCCAACTGCCGGATCACCGCCCGCGCCCAAGCCTTGGGTTAAACCACGGCCAATCTGTACTTTGGTTGGCGCCGGAGACATGCCCAAATGCTGCGCGTCGGTATTTATGGCAATAAAATCCACGCCTTGAATATTATGGACCTCCATCATGGTTTTGATGGCGTTTGAACCGCCACCGCCAACTCCGATGACCTTGATTCTGGCAAAATTTTCTACCTCAGGCTTTATAAACATAGTTCAAAGTTCAAAGATCAAAAATCAAAAACAAGCGCAAAGTTCAAAGTTTTTATCGATTTTGCACTTTGAATTTGGCTTTGATCTTTGCGCTTTGATTTTTGCACTTCGTTACGGAAGCAATCCTTTCACAAACTCTACCACCTTGGTAAAGAGTCCGCCAATCTTTGGCAATCTGGAAATTAACGGACTAGATTTGGGATGAGTTAATCCTTTTGCATAGATAATAGTCCCAATTGAGGCCGCATAAGCCGGAGAGGAAATTTCATCAATCAAGCCCGAAACGCCAAAAGGCTGCGCCACGCGAACGGGCATTCGCAGGATTCTTTTGCCGGTTTCGGCAATTCCCAAAGTCAATGCAGCGCCGCCGCACAATACCAAACCCGAAGGCAGGTTTTTTCCAAAACCGCTTTTTTCAATTTCTTTTCCAATGGCCTCAAAAATTTCTTCCAATCGGGGCTTAATAATACCGTCGCGCACAAAGCGGCGATCAACAGTTTTAACTTCGGGAATTTTTAGCTCGGCAATATCAACCTCACCATCCTCAATCCGACCCGGCATAATCGCACTTTTATACTTGGAAATAAAAATTTTAATTTTTTCCGCATCGTCCAAAGAAACCCGCAAACCAATGGCTAAATCATTGGTAATATTTTTT
>Ga0209211_10002714_pt1 | contig 30025 bp, 24 predicted proteins | sample RifGroA2_FD_183992 | JGI IMG/M metagenome (GOLD analysis project Ga0209211, IMG submission 183992) | Groundwater microbial communities from Rifle, Colorado, USA - Groundwater A2 (SPAdes) (version 2) | ecosystem: Environmental > Aquatic > Deep subsurface > Groundwater | place: Rifle, Colorado...
TCGAAGAGTTGTTATTATTTCAACAGTTCCAGTTTCTTTTGGCGCGATTTTTTCAATTGAAACAACAGAAGATTTTTTCACAAACGGACTTTGCGCTTCCATTGTGAAAGAGACATTCGTGAGATCAACATCAGAAATGTTTTCGTATTGAATTGTGAACTTTACATCGTCTCCAGGACGAACGGTTTGTTTTTCGACACTGTGATGCAAAGTCAATGGAAGAGGAATGATTGGTGAAGTGTGTTGAAGTGTTTCTTGTTTGTATTTATCTTTGCCAAACGTAAATGAAGGTTCAAAAATAAAAGTTATTTCGTCTTGAGGGTTTTGTAAAATTCCTTCGAATTTTGCCTCTCCTTCTTCACCACCTTTTACTGTTGGAACTTCAAATTGTCCTTTTGTAAAAATAAATTCTTTTGGCCAAATTGGTTTAATACTGATTTTTGGAAAATCAATTCCGCCTGTATTTTTGTAGTGAATGATTCCTTCAATTGGTTGATAAGCGATCATTTTGTCTGGCAACTCAAGTGAAAGTGAAAGCGCGGAACTTGAAGGCGAAAAAATGTAAGTGTCGTTTTTTTCTCCAAACACATCAGATTTTTCTCCATACACAAATGACAAACGTGTTTGAAAAGTTTGTTCACCTCCAACATCTCCGAACATTGTTCCTCTTATATGAATTGTTCCTGATCCACCAATTGGGATTATACCAATTTCGTCTGGAGAAGATTCTTGCAAAAGGAAATATTTTGGATACTTGATTTCGATTTTTGTGTTTCGAAGTTCTTCTTTTGTTTTGTTTGTATATCGAATTACAAGTGTTGAAGGGGAACCAGAAACAACTTCTGTTGGCGCAACAGACGCTTCAAATACAATTCCGTTTTCAAAACGTTTTGGAACAAATAAAAATCCGATAATAGCGACAATTGAAAGCGCAACCGCAATTCCAACCAAAAATAAATCAATTGAAAAAATTAAACGAGCGAATTTATATCGTTCTTTATAGCGTGTATTGAACCAGTGAAGAAATGGAAACAGAAACATTTTTCCCGGGTGAATTGAAATACAAACCGCTCGACCAACTGCCGAGTCAGGTTTGTTTACAGAATCGCACGCAATTCCTTTTTTGATTTCTTCACGGATGTTCATACTTTTTGGTAGCCGCAGGCTTTAGCCTGTGTTGGTAATGTGGTAGCCGCAGGCTTTAGCCTGTGTTGGTAATGTGGTAGCCGCAGGCTTTAGCCTGTGTTGGTAATGTGGTAGCCGCAGGCTTTAGCCTGCGCGTGTTCATAAGAAATTAGCATCACTTAGATCGTACAACATAGAACCTTTATATGGATAATCATACCAGTTTTCAACAAGTCCGGCTCGTACAGGATTATTCAGTATGTAAGCGACTTGTTTGAAAACATCCTCGTCTTTTCGAAGAATATGGTCGTAGAAATCTTTTTGTAATTTAAATGTTGAATTGTTTTGAGATAAAAAATATCCAGTTTTTTGTTTAAATAATGTTAGTGCGCTTAACGCATTGGCATCATATGTTTGTCCTTCTAATATCAGGTGTATATGATCAGGCATAAACACATAAACATGCGATAAAGTTTTATGTCTAGTCAGAGATTCATGTAGTATTTTTTCAAAGTGGAAGAAATTATCAGCTGACACAAATAATCGTTCTTTATTTTCAACACAACAGGTAAAAGAGCAAACAATTGTTCCTTGATATAACTCCTGATGAAGTCGATGTTTGTGTTCTCGAATAGACATACTGTTTAGAACTATAACGCGATACGCGCAGGCTAAAGCCTGCGGCTACCACACAATTTACACAGGCTAAAGCCTGCGGCTACCACACAATTTACACAGGCTAAAGCCTGCGGCTACCACACAATTTACACAAGCTAAAGCCTACGGCTACCACAAACCGCTCGACCAACTGCCGAGTCAGGTTTGTTAACAGAATCGCACGCAATTCCTTTTTTAATTTCTTCTTTTAGTGCCATAAATAGAATTATACCTCTACTACTTTACTACTTTGCTACTTTTCTACTTTACTCTTTAAACCCACTTAACGTAAACACATTCGTCGTAAGACCCAACACTTCAGCTCGTCCATCACCATCAACATCATTTGCTACAACTTTAAGTCCGTTTCGTTCTTTTTTATCAAACACATAAAACTCATTTTTTAGCTTTCCATCTTTATCAAACACTCGCGCAAGAGGTTCGCCACCATATCCAGGACCAGTTATAATTTCGTCAATATTGTCACCATTTGTGTCAGCAACCGAAACATTTACACCACCTCGAAACGATGGATTGTATGCAAAAAATCCCGGGTTAATAAGTTTTCCGTCTTTGTTATAAACACGCACATGAGGTCCGCCTTTATATCCAGCGCCAGTTATGATCTCCTTTATTCCATCGCCATTTAGATCTCCAATCGCGACGTTCACACCACCACGAAAATTTTTGGCATACGCGAAAAATCCTGGGTTGATAAGGACTCCGTCTTTGTTGAAAATTCTCACATGTGGCCCGCCGCCGTTTTCTGTTCCAGTTACAATCTCGACTGATCCGTCATTCTCAATATCGCTGATTGCTATGTTAATTCCTTTTTTGAAGGTCTCTGTATATGGAGCAAATTTTACTTTCAAAGTTCCGTCTTCTCGATAAATCGAAACATAAGTTTCATCTGCGACAACAGTTTCGCGCTGACCATTATTATCAAGATCATGAGTTACAACTTGTGTTCCGCCACGAAACAAACTGTTATAGGCAAAAAAACCAGTTCGTTTTTGTTTTCCATCTGCGGAAAAAACACGCGCGAACGCGCCATTCAAAAATGTTGTATTTAGCAATTCTTCAATCGGGCGAAGTAAAATAATTCCGTCCTTACTTTTGATAGTGATATTTGAAATGATTGAACCATCATTTGTTTTTGGATCCTGTGTTCCGTGTAATTTCTCAAAATCACCACCCAAGTTGATTGTTGATTCTTTTTCGGTTGCATTTACTATGACCTTTCCTTGTGTGAAGTCTCTTTGCCAAACACCGATATCAACACTATTGATCGATCCTTTTGGATCTCCCAAAGCAACGTCATATTCATCGTATTCCCAAATCACAGCATGATTGGTTGATCCGGCGTCGTATCCAAAATATCCGTCTCCAAGAAGCGTTGTTGTTAAACCAAACCTGACAGCTTGATAATCTTGTTGTGTTCCCAATCCTCCTGTGTTGTCTGTGTTTGAGTTAATGAAAAATATATCAGGATCGTATCCAACGATTTTCTCAAAATTCAAATACTGATTCGTCATGTTTTTCCATTCAGCAAGTGTGTTGTGTGATGAAGGGAAAGTCTCAAACATTCTTCCGTTGATGTATGGCGCAAACAGTGGATTCGAACTTCCGTTTGTGATTATGATTGTGTTGCTTCCAACTTTTACGCGTGTGTTTTCAAAAAGTTTTTTGTAGTTTGTTGCCCAAAGCGCGTCGGCTTCACTTGACGTGTCAGTTTGTCCGTCATTGTTTATATCCGTTGATCCAACCCAACTGATTGAATCCTGAACTTCATCATAAAAAATTCCATCCCAATAACCAGTTGAGAGCAGATCGTTTTTTACATGATCTGATAAATAATCTATCCAATCAGTGTTCAAATTAAGCGCGCGCGTGTTTGGCCAGACTGATTTTTGGTTTCCTTGCGCGTCTTTCAACCACCAATCCGATTTAATGTTTGGATACATTGCTTTGTGAAGTGGATCAGTCCAAAATGCGTCGTTCCAACTTACAGTCGGAACATAAGCTAGGATTATAATATCTGGATTTAGTTTTCGTATGTTTGAAAAGAATGAACTGTTGTAAACTTGAGCTTCAGAACCAAGAACCAGCAAGTCAAATTTCGCGAGCCGTTCGATATTATTATCAAGCAAAGAACCGCCCCACAAAAATACGATTGCGGATCGTACAAAATTGTTTGTATCTGTTTTTGCAAAAACTCGGCCAGGAAAAACTGAAAACATCAGTGAGATAATTAGAATGGCCGAAGTGAGTGTGCGAAACATAATTAGGAGGTTTCATTTTCATCCTCCTTTACGCCGCGTGGATTAGGGGAAAAGAGTTTGTTTCGGATTTTCCATTGTTCAACAAACTGTCCGATTCCGCTTTCGTCGCGTTTATTTCGGACTGTTGTTGTTCGCTGTGACCAACGAAGAAGAGACTCAAAATTTATCTTATATCGCCCTTGAACAACGACATAAGTAATCTCTTGATCCTTGATTGCTCTGCGAATTGTGATCGGGCTAACCCCGAACATTCGAGCGGCTTCAGAAACCGATAGTCTAATTGCGTCTTTCATAGTGGATAAATGATTTTGTTTACACCAGTGTATGCAAAATTCGAACAAATGTCAAGTTAGAAAACAAATAGAGCTGAAATTATTGATTTTTTTTACAAAAAAGCATATTCTAATGCCATTCGTTTTGTAACGGTAATACTTTTTCAAATCAATCATCCTCAATGTGGACAACAAAATAGAACAATTTATCCTTTTTAGAATTCGAGCCTTTTCTGACCAGAAAGCATTTGAAAGATTGGTTGAAGAATTTGGGCCCAGAATAGATCGATTTTTGCGTTTTCGTCTTCCTAGAATTGAAGATGCTCAAGATATTTATGCAGAGGTTTGGTCGCAAATGTGGACATACGCTCAAAATACAAAAATTGATTCTGTTTCTGGTCTGATTCATACGATTGCGAGAAATGCGATTGCTGAATTTTATCGAAAACGTGCTCGCAAACCAGAAGTATTTTCAACAGACGAACACCAAGAAGTTGATAAAGCAGTTCCGCTTCACGAAGATATAGTTGCTAAAATTGATGTGAAGCTCTTAAGAGATGTAATGAAACAATTGGAGGAAGAAGAATCTGAAGTAATTCTGCTTCGCTACATTGAAGGATACCGAGTAAAAGAAATAGCAAAATATCTAGGAAAGACAGAAAATGCGACTTCAGTAATGCTTTTCAGATCAATACAAAAACTACGAGAGATTATCTATAAAAAATTTGGGGACATATGAACGATCAAGATTTAATAAAAATTTTTCAAAAGCTGAAAGAAGATCCGGAATTTAACCGGCCGTTTGATGTTGAAAAATCATGGGAGCTTGTTTCAAAACGTTGTGGGTTTGAAGCAGAAGAAATGCAGATTAATTACGGCTTCCGCGATTATCTTGAGTTTTATGTGTTTCAGTTCAGTCACACAATGATAAAACCGCTTGCAGTGAGCATGGCTGTCTTTTTGTTACTGCTTGGTGGATTTGCAAGCGCGAACAGCTCTTCGTTTAACGCACTTCCTGGCGAACCAATGTATCAAGTCAAACTCTCGCTTGAAAAATTCCAATTAGCAACAGCGTTTAGTCCGGAGCAAAAAGCAAAATTGCAAGTTGAGTTTACTTCAAGACGTTTGGAAGAAATGGTCGCTCTCACAGCGACTGCATATAAGGACAATGCAGTAGCAGTGCGAATTGCAATGCAACAGTTTAAGAAAGAAGTTGAAAACATTCAGTCAGATTTGAAACAAGAAGATGCGTCTTCATCTCAAACAGAACTTGCAAAAGAAGTTGGACGAAAAACAAAAGCGTATCAAGAAACAGTTGCTGATTCGATTGAAAACTTGCCAGATGATGTTAAACAAGAAACAGACGTGGTTCAGCAAATTCTAAAAGATACTCAAGACGAAGCAGTTGAAGTGATCATAACAGCCCATGAAGCAACAGATGATGAAGCAGTTGCTCGAGAACTTGAAAAAACGTTTGAACAAGAAGTCGCAACACTTCAAGCAAAAGATTTGACGCTTGAACAAAAACAGAAAATTGAAACAGCAATTTTGCTTCAGAAAGAAGGCGCGTATCGTCGAGCGTTTCAATTGTTGAAGGAGATAGCTGTGGAATCGAATTAGAAAATAGGCGGGGTCCCTAGACCCCGCAATATGAGTCGGGTTTCTTTTTAGAAAATAGGCGGGGTCCCTAGACCCCGCAATATGAGTCGGGTTTCTTTCCACAGTGAAAGAACTCCGGCTCACCGTTTGAGCGACGCTTAAAGCGTTAGTTCGAAAGGTGTCATATTATTAATTCGCGCATAGCCGAAAGGTCGAGGCAGAGATGCCGCCATGCGTAGTTAAATCTAACCGACCTTCTCAAAAAAGAGGTCGAACAGGCCACCCTAGTGCCTAAACTAGGGAAACAGTTCAAATTTATTATGACCAATTCAATTGCACAACGAGCGCTTACCGTTGCTGTCGTTGCCGCCACCATTCTATGGTCTGTCGGTTTCGCAGCGCTCGTCCCACAACAGGCTTCTGCCGCAGCTTACGGCGACCTGATTAAGGGCGCGACACTCTCAACCGTTTATTACTACGGTTCAGACGGTCAACGCTATTCGTTCCCAAACTTAAAGACATTTAATACTTGGTACACCGATTTCAGCGGTCTTGTGACATTGTCTGATTCTGAACTTGCCGCAATTCCACTCGGTGGAAACATTGTTTACCGCCCAGGTTCACGATGGATCAAAATCACAAGCGATAATAAGACATACGCGACAGCCAAAAATGGTTCAGTCCGATGGATTGAATCAGAAGCGGTTGCCTTAGGTCTCGCAGGTAGCGACTGGAACCAAAACATCGATGATGTTCCAGACGTTTTCTTCGTTGACTATACAGTCGGCGATTCTCTAACAAGTGCGGCTTCAGCTTATGAAGGAGCACTCGTAAAGAGCGGTACAGACAACTACCTCGTTTGGGGTGGTAAGAAGTTGAAAGTTTCAAGCGCTGGCTTTACAGCCAACGGCTTTAAGTCAGGTTTTGTACTTGACGGATCTGGCGCAACACTCGCTGGCCTCACAGCCGGAAGTGAAGTGACAGCGAAACTCGCTTATCTCACAGACGCGGTACAGAAAGTTACAACAGATGAAGTTGTAAGCGCAAAGGATGTTTCCATCAGCTTTGCCGGATCACCTTCAGCTTCAACTTTGATTGCTGGACAAGGTGTTGCCGATTTGGCGCACGTAACTTTGGCCAACAATTCAGCTTCTGAAGTTAAACTTACAAAAATAATCTTAGCGCGCACAGGTGTTTCTTCAGACACGACATTGTCTAATCTTTACCTCTTTGACGGCTTCGTCCGTTTGTCGGAAGTCGCCACAATCTCTGACGGTAAAGTTACGTTCAATGACGCATCAGGTCTTTTGACACTTGCGGCCGGCGCTTCTAAGGAAGTTATCGTTCGTTCAGATATCGCGGCAAGCACAAGCGGTCAAACCGTTGGTGTGAAACTCGCGGCAGCAGCAGATTTAACCTTCTCAAGTGGTGGTGCAGCTTCTGGCTCGTTTCCACTTGTTGGATCAATCCACACGATTGCAGCTAACCCAAGCTCATCATTTGCCACAATCCAGTTCCCGAATGGTGAAACAGCAAATCCATCCGCCAATGGTGCTCTTGATCCTCAAGAGGGTGTTGTTTTGTGGAATCAACAGGTATCTGTTGGTGTGAATGAAGTTTCATTGAAAGCGGCTCGTTTCCGCAACATAGGTTCCATTGATGCAGTAGATGTCAATAATTGGCAACTCTACGTTGGCGGTGTTAAGCGAGGTAGTGCGGTTGCTTCAGAAGATTCTATTGGTTATGTAACATTTGATTTTTCAGCCGCTCCTGTTGAGCTCAAGACTGGCACTCATGAGGTAAAAGTCATGGCTGATGTTATTGGTGGATCTGGTCGCACTGTAACTGTTGGTCTTCGAAATACAGCAGATTTTGTAGTTGTTGATCAAGACTATGGCCAGGCAGTTAAATCAACCGTCGATGGGACAACATCTTTCGCTGTGATGGATGCCGGTGCTCAAACAGTGAGCAGTGGTTCTATCATCTTTACGAAAGCAACGGATTCTCCATCAGGAAATGTGACGGACACAGCTTCAGGTGTAACACTTGGGAAATGGACTGTTAAAGCATACGGAGAAAAGATGAAAGTCGAGTCTCTTAATTTCTATGTTGATGAGAGTGATAATGATACGGTATTTACACTTCGAAACGGTGCTGTATTCTTGAACGGTTCACAAATTGGAAGCACAGCCGCACTCGCTTCTAACTCTGATGCAACATTAGCCTACACAGCGTATACCTTTGGTTCGTCTTTCATCGTGACTCCAGGAACACCAGCGACACTCGAAATTCGAGCTGACTTGGTTGACAATGATGGAGATGATGAAGTTGCAGATGCAGATACGCTTATCGCAAATATCGATAATACTGCCACCAGCAACGTGCAACAAATGACCTCTGGTAGTTACTTAAGTCGTCCAACAACTGACACAGCAGCCAACACACTTACAATTGCACAGGGTGCATTGACAGTTGCAAAGAGTGGGTCATATTCCGACCAGTCGGCTGTTCCTCCAAAGACGGCTTACAAACTCGGTGCATTCACAGTTTCAGCAGGAACAACGGAAGACGTAAACTTAACTGATATCAATGTTGATCTTGACAATGACGCTACTGTAACAGCCGCAACAGATATCTCCAATCTTTACGTTAAGTACGGCCCTGTCAGTAATATGGTGACATCTTCCGTGAAAGGAACAGTTGCAGAAACTACCAACTCATGGTCGATCAGCTACACATTGAAAAAGGGAGAGATAATTTACGTAGAAGTCTACGCTGATCTAAATAACACTCTTGCGAGCGATGGAACAGACGTTGTTCGTGCCGACCTCGATGTTAATGGAACATCAGTTCAATCTGGAACATCTCCATCAACAACCGAACAAACCGGACAGAGTATAACTTTGAACGCCGGCACATTCGGAGAATTCAATGATGATCACCCAGTTGCTGCGATTGTTCACGGAAGTCAAGAAGTTGTAGCCGCTAAGTATCGTTTCAGTTCTTCAAACGAGAGCTATACGATCACTGAAATGACAACACGCGTTGCCAGTGCGACAGCTTCAGGTCTTGTTAATGAAGTTCGTCTATACGATGGGAGCACATTAAAAGCTTCAACTGTATATGATGAAGATTTATTAACTGAAGCAACATGGACTGGTCTTAGTATTCCAGTTGCCGCTAACGCGACAAAGATTTTGACTGTCAAGTATCTTCTCAACAGTGTTGGAGTTGGTGCGGCAACATCGCAGACTGATGTGATAAACACATTACAATCTGTGAAAATCTTAGATAGCAACGGAACTGAGACAACTGAAACGGATGTTGGAAGTGCAAACTGGACAGCAGCTTCAATACTTGGTAACTCCCAGTATGTCTTCGCATCTATTCCAACCATTAATGCTGTTGATCTTACAAACAGCACACTCGTTATGGGTCAAGCAACAGATTTGTATAAATTCACAGTGACTGCCTCTGGAGGATCAGTTGCCTTGAAGCAATTCAAATTGAATGTTGCATGGAACAATGGTGGAACAACAGTTGGCGATACACTAGAAGTTGAATCGCTCAAGCTCTACAAGAATGGATCAGACATCACATCTTCCATCACAATCGTTGATGAAGATGGAAACACCGTTAAGAGCACAAGCGGTTTGCTTGAGGCTGATGAAGATGCTGTGTTTACTTGGACAACAGAAGACACAGTCGCTCAAGGTGAGACAGTCACATACACTGTTCGCGGAACACCACAAGATTTCCGCCAGACAGGTTCTGACACTGTCGGCGATTCAGTAAGCTTCTACTTGGCACAAGATTCAGCCACAAATGGTACAAGCGTCTATCTTAACGATGCTGACAATGCAGAGGCCGCTGCGGGTCTTGAGTACATCATGACGCTCTTCACCAGTGCTATTGCTAAGACAAGCGTTGGAACAGGATATGAGTTCATCTGGTCCGACATTAGCGCCGCAAGCCACGCGTCTGCCGCGAACGCAAGTTCAACAGGCGACTGGCACAACGGATTCTTGGTTAAGAACCTTGATCTCGCAGGCGAGACATGGTCCAAGTAATCTAACTTGACTCTCATATACCCTGAGCTTGTCGAAGGGTGTGAACGGTTAAGAACCAAACAACCCCCGCTTTTCAGTGGGGGTTTTGGTTTTAGAATAGGGGCGGGGTCTGGGGACCCCGCCCCTATTCCCGTCATTGCGAGACCGGAGGTCGAAGCAATCTGTGAAACGCAGAGATTGCTTCGCTTCGCTCGCAATGACAGGGAAACTTTATCAACAGGCGTTGATTGACAAACATATAAGTTTTTGCTGTAATTGAAATATCAATATCCTCCCAATATGTGTTGGGGGGATTTTTTAATTCTCATAATTTGATATAATCAAAACAGGATATGTCAACACAAGAAGCAAAAATAAATAAACTTCAGCAATCTATTGATGAAATCAGAGTTGAACTTAAGTCTTTTGCAAAAAAAGATGATCTTAAGGTTTTTGTTACTAAGGATTTTCTTAAGAAAGAATTAGAGCGTTTTGCAACAAAAGACGATCTGAAAGATTTGGAGTTTAATCTTCGATATGACATGCATGAAGAAATGCAGAAATACGTCACAAAAGACGACATGATTGGATTTAAAGATGAAATCTTAACAGCGATTAACAGGAACTTTTAATGCAAAGAAGCCAATATCTTCGGCATGAAGATCGTCTTGAAGTGATTGAGAGTAAATTAAATATATGAAATTTTATAAGTCTATTTTTGGGTCGCTTGTTTTTACTTTTTTGTTTTTTATTGCTTTTCCAACTCACGCGTCTGGTTGGATTGAGAAAGAGAAGGGAATAATACAAGGTCTGCAAGGCATTACAAAAGCCGGAGACAATTATTTTGCGGTTGGAAACGGAAGCAATATTATTCGCTCAACTGACAATGGAAACACTTGGGCAGTATATGATCAAAGTGGAAGTGTTTATTGGCAGGACATTGAAACAACTGGAACAAAAGTTCGCGCTGTTGGAGAAGGAGGGACTTTGCGTGAATCAACAAACAGCGGTTTAACATGGAGTCAAAGAAATCTTGAGATCACTGATACTTTTTATGATATTGAAACCTCATCTGAACGCGGATACATAGTCGGAACAAACGGAAGAATAATGTATTACGGCTTCAACACTGACACATGGCATTCAGCGACCTCATCAACGACTCTTGCTTTATACGGTGTGCAAGATCGTGGTGATGGAACAGCATGGGTGGTCGGATCAGAAGGGATTCTGTTAAAAACAATTGATTCCGGCATCACTTGGACCAATAAAGGAAAAGCCGCTGATACAGATCTGCACGCGGTTTGGTTTACAACTTCTTCGTCAGGATATGTAGTTGGAAAAAATGGCACAATTAGAAAAACAACAGACAGTGGATATTCATGGGCAACTGTTTCAGTAATCGGACTTTCAACACAAAAACTTTATGACATCGAAGCTATTGGCGATGATATTGTAATTGTCGGTGACAAAATTATTGTTCGTTCACAAGATGGCGGAAAAACTTGGACAGCGACTGATTATACATCACAAAATTTCACGTTCCGCGATGTTTATTTTCCGTTCGCAGACGAACTTTGGATCGCTGGCACAAAAGACGATGTTCAGTCTGTGATAATGAAATGGGAAGCAGTGCCACAGACGCCAGTAGATACAGTAATATCCCCTGAGCCTGTCGAAGGGGTGAAAGTCGAAGCATCTCCAAACTCCCTTATCAAACTCGCGTGTGTTGGCTCTACTGCCGCGAACGATCCATGTCGTTCAGTTTATTTCTACGCGTCAGACGGAAAGCGACACGCGTTTCCAAACGACAAAGTTTTTTTCACTTGGTTTGATAATTTTGACAGTGTGAAAGAAGTTTCCGCGTCGTTCATGTCATCTCTTCCGCTCGGTAAAAATGTTACATATCACCCAGGAACAAAGATGGTAAAGTTCCAAACAGTGCCAACAGTTTACGCTGTATCCAAAAAAGGTGAATTACACGCGATCACTTCAGAACAAATCGCAACAGAACTCTACGGCGCAACATGGAACAAGCAGATTGATGATATCTCGGATTCGTTTTTTGGAAATTACACGTTTGGTGTGAAGATCAATTCGACTTCTGATTACGACGTTGCAACACAAAAAACATCAGTAACAGGATTGAGTGAGAATTTTTAACAATCATTGTATCAATTCCAAAAGTGGTCTATTTTTGGTTGCCAGCAAACTGCAATAACAGCAAAGAGCGACAGCACTATGTCGAAAGGAACAGCGGCGACAGTCCGATGGCCTGGAGACATGGTGCTGTCGCTCTTTAACTACCGCCAGACAGAATCTGGAGAAAACAGGATACCAATGTTACAATGCAGACGTTATATGAAAGCGTCTATTTTTAGTTCAAGTTTCTATTTTTTAGCCATTGTAAGCGTGATTTTTACGCCTTTTTTGTATTTACAAGCCCAAAGTTTATCTGATCCTTTTATCAATGAACAATGGTATTTGAACAAAATTGGTGTTCCTCAAGTTTGGCAGGAAACGACTGGTTCGACTGATGTTATTGTTGCGATTCTTGATGCTGGTTTTGATCTTGATCATGAAGATCTTGTAAATCAGTATTGGCACAACAAATTAGAAATTCCAGACAACCACAAAGACGATGACGGAAACGGCTACGAAGACGATGTTTCAGGATGGGATTTTGTTGACAGTGATCCAGATGCGTCTCCGAAAATAAGTGAACCGTTTAATGACACAATTATTTCACACGGAACAGCGATTGCTGGAATCATCGGTGCTGAAACACAAAACGGAATTGGAATTGCCGGTATCAATCAAAAAATTTCTATCATGCCGCTTCGGATATTAAATGAAAAAGGCGTCGGATCAACGTTTGATGTCAGACAAGCAATTGAGTACGCAGTTAACAACGGCGCTCAAGTCATCAATTTAAGTTTTACTTCTGATCAACCTGACATGCTTTTGGCAAAGACAATCGCATGGGCGGTGGATCAAGGCGCTGTTGTGATTTCTGCTGTTGGAAATGGCGACCGTGATGTTAATCTCAAATCCAGTTATCCAGCGTGTTACGATTTGCTTTTGAAAAAAGAAATTGTAATCGGTGTTGCGGCAACAGATAAAAATGATCAAAAAGCATCGTTTTCAAATTTCGGAGAAACGTGCACTGACTTAAGCGCTCCTGGCACAAATATTTTTTCAAGTGTGTATAACGACGCGTCAAATCTTTTAACTTCAACTTCATACGGCTCGCCATGGGAAGGCACATCAATTGCCGCTCCAATGGTTAGCGCCGCGGCAGCAATTTTGAAATCCAGATATCCATCATTAACTCCGGAACAAATTCGTTTATCTCTCAAACTTACAGTTGATCCTGTGAAGGAAACTTCAGTTGAAGCTCGTAAGCGTCTCGGCTCTGGGAGATTGAACATTGCAAACGCGCTTAAAGCCGCAAAAGTTTTCGCAACAGGACAGGGAATTGCGTCAGTCAAAACAAACACGGATCATTCTCGCTCTCTTGTGGTCGCTGAAGGTCAAGGAACTGAACCGCGTGTTATTCGAGTTAATGCTCACGGCGAAGTACAAGCGTCTTTTTTAGCTTATAACAAAAAATTTCGTGGCGGTGTGTCGCTTGCAATGGCTGATGTAACAGGCGATGGAAAAGAAGAAATAATTACTGGCGCTAGAAAAGGCGGCGGTCCTCAAGTCAGAGTTTTTGATTTGGATGGAAATTTGCTCTCGCAGTTTTTCGCGTACGATCCATCTGATCGCGGTGGAATTATAGTTTCTTCAGGTGATGTGAACGCGGATGGAATCGCGGAGATTTTTGTTGTTTCAGAATCAGTCGGAACAGGGGATGTGCGTATGTTTAATCGTTACGGACAACTTCAAGGCATGCTACGTCCATTTGGTCGTGTTGATTCAGTTATTCAACTTGCAATTGCAAACATGGATGAAGACGTTGCAAACGAAATTATCTTTTTACTTCAACAAAAAAATGAATCATTGATTAGAATTACAGATGGCGATGGTCGTTATGTTCGAGAGTTTAGTCTTTCAAAAGATTCAAAAGGACAAACCATTTTTGCAGGTGACGTAGATGGTGATGGGCAAGACGAAATAATAGTCAGCTCACTCATCAAAAAAATTTCGTTCATTGAAACATATTCTTCAACAGGGACACGTGAGACATTTTTTATGCCTTATCAACCAACAACGCGTGTTGGGGTAAAAGTGTGTTCCGGAGATATTGATCAAAATGGTCGCGCTGAAATTTACACAGTCCCCTTTTCAAAAGCCGGTCCTCATTTGAGAATTTTTGAAAACAACGGCGTTGTTCTTGGAAGTTTTTTCCCTTTTGCATCGTCAAACAGATTCGGCGCAACCTGCGCAATATGGTGAGTAGAGAAGACCAAGATGGCCCAGATGGCCAAGAGGACCTAGAGGTTGTAGAATTACACTATGCGATATTTTTTCGTAATCTTTTTTTGCATATCATTTGCGTTTCCAGCATTTGCGCTTACACCAAATGATTTTTATTTTTCACAACAATGGTATTTGAAAAAAATGGAATTGGAAAATGCGTGGAATATAAACACTGGCTCAACTGATGTTGTTGTTGCGGTTCTTGATACTGGTTTTGATATGGATCATCCTGATTTGATCGGGAACGTTTGGGTAAATGGGGATGAAACAGCTAGCGACGGGATTGACAATGACAACAACGGCTATATTGATGATATGAATGGATATGACTTTGTTGAAAACGACGCGATACCGCTTCCGACGTTTGATGTCCCATACGATGATTCCGCTGTTCCTCATGGAACTGTTATTGCTGGAATTATTGGAGCCGTAGGAAATAATGCAAAAGGTATCGTTGGAATCAACTGGCATGTGAGAATGATGAACGTGCGGATTTTGGATAACAATGGTATTGGCGGTTCTGTTGTTGCAAGAGAGGCAATTCGTTACGCTGTTGCAAACGGCGCTGATGTTATCAACTTGAGTTTTACAGGTTTTGAAGTTGATCCATCATTCAAAGATTCACTTCAAGAAGCTTACGAAGCTGGTGTTGTGATTGTCGCGGCGGTTGGAAATACAAAAGATGGAGGAATCAATATCGATGACAAACCAATTTATCCAGCGTGTCATGGTGAAGGAGGAAATGCTGACTGGGTGATTGGAGTCGCGGCAAGTGATGAAAATGACATGAAGTCCGATTTTTCAAATTACGGCGCTCTTTGCACAGACATTTCAGCGCCTGGTGAAAATATTTTCAGTACAACATATCAAGATGACAACCAAAGGGATTTTGCAATTGGTTATTACGAAAATGGGTGGGCAGGAACATCAATGGCAGTGCCAATGGTTGCTGGTGCGGCCGCGCTTCTGAAATCTTCTTATCCATCACTTGGACCAAGCGACATTGAAACGATTTTACGTTTGTCCGCAAGTCCTGTGATTTCAACGGGCGATTCGGCAGGGAAAGTCGGGACAGGTAGATTGAATGTTGCACAAGCACTCGCGATCGCTCCTTCGTTTGTGAAAGAAACAATTGGAATAAGCAATGCCGCGGTATCAGTTGCAACAAATTCTCTCATCAAACTCGCGTGTGTTGGCGAAACAAAAATAGATGATCCTTGTCGTTCGGTTTATTTCTACGCGTCAGACGGTAAACGTCACGCGTTTCCAAACGACAAAGTTTTTTTCACTTGGTTTGATAATTTTGACAGTGTGAAAGAAGTTTCTTCTAACTTCATGTCATCACTTCCACTTGGAAAAAATGTTACATATCATCCTGGAACCAAAATGGTGAAGTTCCAAACAGTGCCAACGGTTTATGCGGTTTCAAAGCAAGGAGAGTTGCGAGCGATTGCTTCAGAACAAATTGCAACAGAACTCTATGGCGCAACATGGAACAAACAGATTGATGATATTTCCGACGCGTTTGTTGGAAATTACACTTTTGGTTTGAAGATCAACCAAGTCTCGGAGTATAACGTCGTAACAGAGAAGACGTCAGTATTAGGACTGAATGAGAATTTCTAATTCCCTCTGCTACTTTGCTACTATACTACTTTGCTACTATACTATTTATATCCTATGCCAGTACAAACTTCTTTTTCTCATAAAAACATTCTTGTCACAGGCGGAGCCGGGTTTATTGGTTCTTTTCTTTGTGAGCAGTTGCTCAAAGATGGACATCGTGTAATTTGTGTTGATAATTTCGCAACAAGCAATGCGAAAAATATCGATCTGCTTCTTCAAAACTCGAATTTTCGTTTTATCAAACTTGATGTAAATCAACCGTTTGATCTTGAAACGTTTCCAGAGCTCGCGGCGTTTAAGTTGCCATTTCAAGGAATTCAAGAGATATATCATCTCGCATGTCCGACATCTATCAAGCAGTTTGATCAATACAAAATCCAAACTCTTCTTTCAAGTTCTATCGGAACTTATCACGCGCTTGAGCTTGCGAAAAAATATCGTGCGAAAATTTTGCTTGCGTCAAGTTCTGTTGTGTATGGCGAAAGAAAAGAAGGGAAGTCACATGTGAGTGAAGAGGAAACCGGAGTTGTGAATCATCTGTCACCGCGCGCATGTTACGATGAGGGCAAACGTTTTTCTGAAACGATGTTTGAAACTTATCGCCAAGTTCACGGAATAGATATTCGCATTGCGCGAATTTTCAGAACTTATGGTCCGCGAATGCCACTTTTTGATGGCCATCTTATTCCAGATTTTATTTTGAACGCGCTTGATGGAAAAGAACTTGTTCTATTTGGCGGAAAAGAATTTCGAACATCACTTGTTTATGTTTCTGACGTTGTTGACTGTTTGTTTAGGTTGATGGACGCGTCGCAAGATCCTGGTCCAACAAACATTGGAAGTGACGTTGATCATTCAATGTTAGAAGTCGCTGAAAAAATTATTGAAATGACAAATTCAACTTCGGCAATAACCGAAGGAGAAAGTTTTGTGTTTCTTTCCGAACTTTCTTTACCTCGGATCGATCGCGCAAAAGAGTTAGGATGGTTTCCACTTGTGCGACTTGAGGATGGACTTACGCGAACGATCGAATATATGAAAGCGAATAAGATATTGTTGAGCAGTTTGTAGGGAGTGACTTGCACCATGTTTCCGGGCCATCGGACTGTCGCCGCTGTTCCCTACAACATGGCACAAGTCCCTCCCTTATAGATATCTATCTTTAGGATGGGAAACCGATTGCCTAAAAACTAACGGCTAACAGCTATGCGAACAATTGCAATTATTCCAGCCTTCAACGAAGAAAAAACAATCGCCGAGGTTCTAACGAACACTCGGCCATTTATTGATCAAATTATTGTTGTAAATGACGGCTCACATGATCGAACTGCGGAAATCGCGCGAGCACATGGCGCTGTTGTTGTAAGTCATGTGATCAATCGTGGACTTGGCGCTTCAATTGGAACGGGTTTTGAAATGGTAAAGCGACTTGGAGCAGACGTTGTTGTTACGCTTGACGCTGATGGTCAGCATGATCCATCAGAAATCCCATTGTTTATTCAAGCGATTGAGAACGGAGCGGATGTTGTGATTGGTTCACGAATGCTCAAGCGAACAGGAATGCCGTGGTATCGTCAAGTTGCAAACACACTTGGAAATCTTGTTACGTTTTTTTTATTTGGAGCACTTGTGACAGATAGTCAATCTGGTTTTCGCGCTTTCACAGCCTATGCGCTTCGACAGATTGAAATTCAGACAAATCGAATGGAAGTGTCCTCTGAATTGATTGCTGAAGCAAGACGTCGTAAACTCACTTTGGCAGAAGTTCCGATCAAAGCGATCTATACAGATTACTCGCTTTCAAAAGGGCAGAGCTTTGCTGTTGGTCTGAAAACATTGATAAAATTAGTTTTACGTCGTATAAGACAATAGTATGACAATCATCCAAATTTTTATTTTGCTTTTCGCATTATTCGCAATCTCGCGAACATTGCGACAATTTCGACAAGGCGCGCTTTCAATCGTCTGGTTGATATTTTGGATTGTGTTTTGGATTGCGGTTGGTGGTGTCGCGCTTTCACCTCAAACAACAGATGTTGTCGCGAAACTTGTAGGTGTTGGACGTGGAGCGGATTTCATAATTTATCTTTCCATGATCGCGCTCTTCTATTTAATGTTCAAGCTTTTTGGAAAGATTGAAGATGTTGAGCGTGAGATAACGAAATTGGTGAGAAAGTTGGCGATCGAAGAAGCTGAAGAAGTCGACGCCAACGTCGTCCTGAGCGATAGCGAAGGATTTCAAGAAGAAGTTGGTAGCCGCAGGCTTTAGCCTGCGAAATTGTACTATTATATGATGCCGAAAGTTGCGATTGTTTATCTTTCTTACAACGGGAAACGATATTTGGACGAAGTGTTAAATGCGCTTCGCGCGCTTAATTATCCGCACGAAAGTTTAGAATTTATTTTTGTTGACAACGCGTCATCAGATGGCAGTCAGGAATATTTGAGAAACGTGAGTGACATCACGTTTTTTGCAAATGGAAAAAATTTAGGGTTTGCGGAAGGAAACAACATTGGCATCAATCATGCTTTGTTGCATGGTGCGGATTACGTTTTTTTACACAACAATGACTTGAAATTACATCCGGATGCGATCAAAGAAGCTGTCACTTTGGCAGAGTCAGATTCAAAAATCGGGTCCGTTCAATCTCTGATGACACTTTGGAAACATCCGGACATTGTCAATTCAACCGGTGGTATGGTGCATTTTTTGGGATTCGGTTTTGTGCGGGATAATGGGGAGAAAAGTGATAAAGTGATGGAGTGGCGGAGAGATGGAGAAGAAATCGCGTATGCAAGTGGCGCGGCGGTTTTGTACAGAGCTGAAGTTCTAAAAAAAGTTGGACTTCTCGATCCATTTTTATTTTTGTATCATGAAGATCTGGAACTTGGTTGGAGGATTCGACTCGCTGGATTCAAAAATGTTCTTTCTCTTCGATCGCGCGCGTTTCATGATTATGAATTCAAACGATCAATCCAAAAATTTTTTTGGATGGAACGCAATCGGTGGCTTGTTCATTTTTCACATCTGAATTGGTCAACGCTATTGATTCTTTTACCATTCATGATAATAATAGAAGTCCCTCTTCTTCTGTTTGCAATCAAAGGCGGTTGGATTAAACAAAAAATTTTAGTGTATGCAAGTTTGTTAAGTCCGAAATCATGGTCCTATGTTTTACACAAACGTCGCGAGTCACATCTGATTCGGAAAGTTAGCGATGCATATATAGTGCGATTATTTACTGGCAAAATAATTCATCAAGAAACCGACGATCCAATTGTTACATGGATTGGAAATCCGATTCTAGGCGTTGTCTGGTTTTTAATCAGAAAAATAATACGTTAATAGACCGACTTCCCAAAATTGCCCAAGTCGTGTGCACCTATCCACCCTATCGGGGCGGAATGGGAAATGTTGCGTTTGAATACACTGAACGTTTAAGAGAACGAGGGTATAACGTTCACGTGTTCACAACAAAAGGTCATGTTGCAGTTGAAGATCCAGATTATGTGCACCGTGTCCCAAGCATTATTCATATTGGCAATGCTGGTGTAATGCCATCGCTTTTTCGTCGTTTGTCTGGATTTGATCTTGTTCATTTGCACTATCCATTTTTTGGTGGTGCAGAACCAACTTTGGTTAGGAAGGCCGTTTCCCCCAATCAAGGACTTGTCATGACTTATCACATGGATGCAACAGGAAATGGTTTGCGAGGAACATTGTTTAGCGCGCACAGACGAGTTCTTTTGCCTTGGATTGTGAATCGTGTTGATCGAATACTTGCAAGTAGTCAGAACTATATTGATGGATCAGCGATTGCCGAAATTCCAAATGCGATGGATCGTGTTGAAATTCATCCTTTTGGAATTGACCTTCACAGGTTTCGTCCCGGGAACGCGGATTTTTTCAAAAAACGATTAGATATTCGAACAGATGTCCCTGTTATGTTATTTGTTGGAGGACTTGACAGCGCACATTATTTTAAGGGTGTTCCAGTTCTTCTTGAGGCGTTAAAGCTCATCACAACGCAACCTTGGGAAATGTTAATCGTTGGAGATGGAAATTTGCGTGCAGGTTTTGAAACAACAGTTCGAAAGTCGATTTTACATGGCAGAATTCATTTTTTAGGTAATGTTGCTGAGCGAGACATCCCATTTTTGTATCGATGTTCTGATTTTCATATTTTTCCTTCTGTAAAGCGTGCTGAAGCATTTGGTCTTGTAGCTCTTGAAGCTGCGGCAAGCGGAATTCCAACAGTAGCTTCAAATTTATGCGGAGTTAGCACTGTTGTTTTGGACGGAAGCACAGGTCTTCTTGTCCCTCCTGAAGATGTAACAGAGCTTGCAAACGCAATAAAATTACTGCTTTCGCAACCAGAATTGCGAAAACGACTCGGTCAAGCCGCAAGATTGAATGCTGAATTAAATTTTGCTTGGGAACCAGCGATCGCAAAACTTGAGCAAACATATCGATCTGTTTTGGAACAAAAGAGCACGCGCGAATATATATGAAAATCGGAATGATTTCAAATCTATATCCACCGTCAGAACGAGGCGGGGCTGAACTTATTGCTCAACGAGTTGCAGATGAGTTATCTTCACGCGGACACGATGTTTTTATTATTACGACAATGCCATTTGTTGGAATAAAAAGTTTATTTCCGAAAGTGATAGAACATTATGTTGAACGAGTTTACAGATTTTTTCCACTGAATTTATATCATCTTTTTAATGCGCATAAGTATCCATATTTTTTACGCTTGATATGGCATGCGATTGATTTATTTGGACCATTTCCAAAGTCTGTTATTAAACGTGTTTTGAAAGATGAGGAACCAGATGTTGTTTTTACACATAACTTGAAAGGGTTAGGAATGAGTGCCGCTTTTCAAATTCAAAAAATGGGAATTCGTCATATTCACACAATTCATGATGTTCAATTATCTGTTCCGAGCGGAATATTAGTTTGCGATCAAAATTGTAATCGAGAGCAAATAAGTTTAGTTCGACGGTTATATGAAAAAGCGACAAAATATGCGATCGGTTCACCTGATGTTGTAATATCGCCATCAAATTTTCTTGCGGAGTTTTATCAATCACGAAATTTTTTTCCAAATTCAGAAATTCGAGTGATTCCAAATCCAACTCCAAAATACGTAAGTCGCGAAGAACGCGGAACGGTTTCACCAAATGGTCCAATAAGATTTTTGTTTGTTGGTCAAATCGAAGATCACAAGGGAATAGGAGTTTTGCTCAAAGCAGTAAACAATCTTTCATTTCCATTTGAACTGCACATTGCTGGAGATGGAACTCGTGTTCAAAGTGTCGTGAAAAAAGCAAAACTTGATTCGCGAATTATTTTCCACGGGTTTATATCATTGGAACATATTAGAAAATTAATGAGGAATTGTGACTGTGTTGTTTTGCCATCAATGTGTTATGAAAATTCACCAACTGTTATTTACGAAAGTTTTCAAGTTGGAACTGCTGTTATCGCGTCAAAGATTGGTGGAATTTCAGAATTGGTAATAGATGGAGAAAATGGTTTGCTTGTAGAACCAGGAAATGTTGGTGCACTTACAACCGTTCTTACGAAGTTTGAAAAGGAGCGCGAAGTGTTTTGGAACAAGACAAAAGAAATTCAAAAAAGCGCAGAGCGCTTTTCATTGAAAAAATACGTTGATGAGTTGGAAAAAATAGCCGTTAGCCATTAGCCGTTAGCTTTCAGAATTGATACCGGAAAATATACACAGCGCCGTTTCCAACCGCGCGCCAGTCATCAGCTGTTGTTTTTGCTGTCTCAATAATTCTTGGCGAATTCCACCAGTAGGAATTCACAAAATAAAAAAGCGTGTTAATATCGCCGTGCATCGGAACCAAATTAAGCGCTTCTTGCGCGATTTCTCTAGTTGGAGTGTCGTTCATCTTCAGGAAAAATTGGTAAAGAGGTTCTCCGGTTGGAATTGGATAGAAAAAAAGTGAACCATAGTATCTAAATCCAATCTGCTCAATTGCCGCGGCTGAAACAGATTGGTTGGCAAGAGAAATATACGGCTTATACTCTGCCCAATCTTCAACCAAACGAACTGCGGCTTGATCATGCGCGCTTACATTAAAACCCCGATTCATTTCGTAGGCATCGTGACGAGGATATGTCATGTAAAACGCGCTCAATGCAAATGCGCACAATAAAATAATCGTTGAAGCATTTAATGACAAAGGGCGGTTTCGCAAATTAAGTAAAAAATGTCCAAGACCAAGAATAAAAAACGGAACAAGGAAAAACCCAATTAGCGGAACAAGTCTTTGCGCATAGTTGAGACGCTCGTAGTTGATGAGGAAAGTAAAATCGATTGCTGTTTTCATTATTAAATAATTAATTGTCAAAGCAACGATCATCCACAAGATTGCGCGAGTGCGTTTTGGAATTTCTTTGCGATACATCCACCATGCGCAAAAAGAAACAAGCAGTAGAATGAAAAATGCGTTTCGTCCGTAAAGATAAACGAAATCTAAAAATGGTGAAAATTTATTTTCGAAAAAAAGCGAGAAATTCAATCCACTTAAAATATGAAACGGATTTAGCGCGTCCCATTTGATTGATAATTGCTGTTTATTCATCCACGCATTGATGAGAAATGACATTGGTAAGATGACACTCGTAATGATGACTATTGATCCGAAAATAAATTTTGAAATTGCTTGCCATTTCACAGGCGCGCGTTCAGGATCAGTGGAAAGAAGAGCAAAATAAAGCATTGCTGGAAGACCTGCGATTGGATGAATCGCAAGTGTTGTAAGCGCGATAAGTCCAAAGAAAAATAATCTCGGACGTTCAGCCGCGAAAACATAAGGAGCTGAAGCCAAAACAAGCATAAGCGTCCAAAGATTCGCGAGCGCTTGCGGAGTTGTGACAATGAACGAACTTAATGGAATCAAAAATAAACCCGTAAGAGTTAACATTGCCAAACGTTTTTTCCCTGTGATGTGAACCGCCGCTGTGTACCACGCGCTTGGGACAAGAACCGCTGTCAAAATCGGAACAAGATATGAATCAACGAGCGAGACTGGCAACTGGAAACCGTGATGAAAAAATAGTGTTAGCGCATATTGCCCAATATAGTAAAACGGTTTTGGAGTGATCGTTCCAAATTCAGCTAAATATCGCTCTGTTGCTTGATGAATGAATGAGTCAAAACCATAGCCGATTGGAAAAGCAAACAAAACAAGAGAAATAAAAAGAAATAAGATAAACGATGTTGCAAAAAGTGAAAGCGCGCGCTCGCGACCTCGTGCAAGAAGTCCAAACAATAAAATCAAAAGCATTCCCATTATAACAAGTACACTTGGGTCAAGGCGATCCCAAGGAGAACGTACAGCATCGATGATTGATGAATTCATCAACTTGTTGATAAACAAAACACCGAGTAATAAAATTATCGAGATTGAAATTAAAACACCGCGACCAATGCGATGTGAATGTTCTTTCCAAACATTATGAAATTTTTCGAAAACAGATGGTCCTCCAATTCGTTTGCTTAAAATATCTACAAACGGAGGTGTGAGCAAAATTAAAATGATTACGAGTTCTTTTGGAATAAACGCGATATAATAAGCAGTGGTCAAGATCAGAGAAATGCAAGAGAGTAAAGTCAAACAACCTATCCACCACCGAGCTGGTCCAGTTTCTTGGCGAGCGATAATTCCACCAGTACTCCATCCATAAACTGCTAAATAAATTACAAGAAGGATAATTCCAATTGAAGGAGCTTGTAGTATAAACGCGTTAAACAAAAATACAGCTAGAAAGAGCAGTGAAAAGATGGTAGAGTTAAACAGGAATTTCATATGTACATTAGATCGTTTGTATCCTCTGTTCTTGACCGCCGCCATGGACGTTGGTGTAAACCAGTGTTAGTGGCGGCGGCTTAGTCCTCGCCGACGTGGATCGACGTGGTTAATCAATGTTTGTGTAGGTCGGCTCCGGATGTCTGCGAACAGAAGATACAAACGATTTGAATAGTTTTTCTCCGAAATCCTTTTTTTGGTGGAGCGTAAAAAATGTTATCAGATATGAATCAGCGAGATCCGTCAAAGATGTTTCCGCATGACTATCTCATGCGCTATACAATTGTACCACTTGTCCCACGATTTATCACTCCAAACATGGTGACTATTTTACGATTTCTTTGCATTCCGTTTGTTTTGTATTTTCTTGCGATCGAAAATTATAACGTAGGAGTTCCATTTTTTTTAATAGTTGCTTTTACTGATGCTTTGGATGGATCACTTGCTCGAATTCGAAAACAGATTACAGAATGGGGAACTTTTTATGATCCAGTAGCTGACAAAATTTTGATCGCTTCAGTTGTGCTTTTAGTTGTTGTGAAACACGTCAATCTTGTTTTTGGTCTCATAATTGTTTTTTTGGAATTGCTGATTATTGTTGGAGGATATGTTCGAAAATTAAATGGGAAAATTACAAGCGCGAATATTTTTGGAAAAACAAAAATGTTTTTACAGGTTGTTGGAGTCGGATTTTTGTTGATCGCGATTTGGGCAGGGTATGATCTTTTCATTCCAGTTTCAATAGGAACTTTATCGCTCGCGATTGTTTTTGCAGTGATCAGTTTATTTACTTATGGATTATAAGACACCACGCTCTTTTTGGATTATATTCATTGTCGTTGCGATTGTTTTTTTTGTTGGGACTTTTATCGTTTCAACTGCTGGGGCAGGGGAAGTTTTTGTTTCTCCTGATGAAACTGCGAACGCGTTTTTCGCGCGGAAGTTCTCACAAACCGGATCGTTTTCTGTTACAGATCCGCTCAACGGCGAATTTGCAGATGCGCTCCATCCTCGCAGTATTGTTATTAGAAGTGCAATGCTTATGCCAGGGAGTTTCCTTGGTTTGCCATTGTTTTATGGTGTAATGAGTTTTATTTTTGGAGATTGGATTTTGCTACTTCTCACACCTCTTCTTGTAATTTTTACAACGCTTGCGTTTCGCCGAGTTTTGACAACCTTTTTTTCACAAAAGGTTTCAGACATTAGCGCGATACTCTTTCTAATTCATCCAGCTGTTTGGTATTACAGCGCTCGAGGGCTGATGCATAATGTTCTTTTTGTGTGCCTGCTAATTTTGGCGGCATATTTTTTCTTTTGCCGTCCTCTTTTTCAACATCTGAAACGTTGCGAGAATCGTTTAGGAAGTTTACAACAGTTTCAGAAAACCATTGATATTTATATTTCAGGAATTTTTATCGGTTTTTCACTTTTAGTTCGAGCATCGGAAGTTTATTGGGTTGCCGCGATAATTGTTTTACTTGCGTTACTTCATGTCAGAAAAAAGGGAAGTAAAGAACTTTGGAGATTTTTTATTGGTATCGCAATTGGTCTTTTGCCTTTTTTCTTTTTTAATTTTGTAACATACGGACACCCACTCATAACTGGCTACACTGTTCCGGTTTTAACAGATGGATTGATCGCGCAGGAACAAATCGCGCAGAATCCATCGTTTTTATTTCCTTTTGGAGTTTCTGAACGCGCGACTATCAAACATGTTTCAGATTATGGTGTGACTTTATTTTGGTGGCTTTCATTTTTAGCGATCATTGGCATTCCGCTCGTGTTTGTTCGTCAGAAACTTTACGTTTTGTTATTTATAATTCTTTCCATCTGGCTCGGACTTTGGTATGGAAGTTGGATTTTGTTTGACAATCCAGATATCACACAAATTACAATTGCAAATTCTTACGTTAGATATTGGTTGCCGATTTTTATTCTCTCCATTCCATTTGTAAGTGAAGCAATCGTTTGGATATCATCAAAAGGACGAACAAAACTTGCGCGAACTTTATTTTTGTTTTCACTTGTTGTTTTTATTGCGGGTCTGAATATTCGGATAGTTTTTTTTGAAGGACAAGACGCGCTCACTCGAGTTGCGGATATTTTGCGTGAATCTCGTCAAACAAAAAAAGAAGTTCTCGAGCTTACACAATCTGACTCTGTTATTATTGTTGATCGCGGCGATAAACTGTTTTTTCCAGAGCGTCATGTTCGTTATCCACTTCGATCAGAGGCGACATATGCTTTAATGCCAAAAATTGTTGAAAAAACGCCCCTTTACTACTTCGGGATAACTTTTCCACAAAGCGACCTTGACTATCTAAACCAATCTAAACTAAAGGGTTTGGGTCTTCAGATTCAGGTCATCAAAACATTTGGCGAAGAGTCGCTTTATAATATTTACCCATGAAATTTTTTTTACGTTTTATACAATTGATTCTTATTCTAATTCCATTCGGAATACTTTATTATTTAAGCCAACAATATTTTGTTCCAAGTGGAGAATTTAAGATTCAACATTCAGTTCAAGATACGTCTGCTTACATTGATCCACTCGCGCCGCCTGATCGCGTTGAACAACCAATCAAATTAAATAATGAATGGTCGCAAGCGATTATTGCTGATCCAGTTTTCTTTTTTCTTCATCCTCATCGAGCGTTTTCAAAACTGTCGTTTGAGATTTGGTTTCAAAATGAGACTGTTCCGATTGTGGAATTCGGCGGACGTGTAAGAACAAATCCAGAAGGGTATGATCTTCGACCACTTCAAAATCTATTGATAGATAAATTATCGTGGGAAAAAATTTCTCAAGATGGTTTAACACTTTTACAAAAAAAATTGAACTACGATTCGATTGATGATTTTCTTGCAAACCCACCCAAGCGCGAAAGTGTTGCGGTATACAAGGCAGATTATCCGGCGCCACTTCGTTTAACAGATTACAGACCATCTCCAACACTTCAAACAATTTCCGTGAGTTTTCGTGGCGCACATGAAATGAAAACCTATGTAAAAGATGAGACTCTTTCGTTTGAGTTTGAATATATGGACATGAATCGAGATGAAGGTTCTGATCCTGTTGTCGCGATTGTGTTTGATGAAAAAGGAAAACCAGTCGCGGACGCGCGCGCTGAAGATGATGGAAATTCAAAACGTGACGCGGTTCCTTCAACAATGAAAAAACTTGTCTTGTCTGTTCCAGGACTTTCAGAAGGAGTTTATAAAATAGTTCTGAATGCTTCGCGAGATATTTTTTTCAGAAAAGTTCAAACAACACAAAATAAACTTGTGTTTCTAAATATGGTTTACATTGGGGACGAAATTGGTTATCGTGAAACAACAAAAACGACAAGTTTTTGGACCGCGTCACAACGACTTCAAATGCAAACTCGGCACGCAGAAGGAGTTCAAGATGTGAAGATCAACAACAAAGTTTCTTCCGTTTCTCAACCATATGAGATGTTTACTTTTCAAGTAGATACCGGATTAAAGATGGTTGAAATTCCAAAGGGCGACATTGAAGTTTTTGTTGACAGTCCAATTGCGTTTTCAACTTCACAGTATTTTGCTCCAGATACAATCGCGATTCGTGCATATACAGAAATTGAAAATTCGGGAATCGAATATATTTTTACAACGTATGTCTCTCCGCGCCAAGAAGGGGAATGGTTGGTACAAACAGTTGAATTTGATTCTGAACCGCTTATTTTGGAAAAAGATAGTTGGAAGTTTACATTCTCAACTCCCCTTATCGAAGCGCTCGGAGGGAAAGTTATAGTGAAAGAAATAAATATGAAGTGGATTAAGTAAATAATCAGTCAGATCGTTCAGCTCCTCTGTTCTTGACCGCCGTCGTGAGTCGAAGATGAAGACCAGTGTTCGTGGCGACGGCTTATTTCTCGACGGCGTGGATCGACGTTATTAACCAAACCGTTGTACTAGCCGTCTGCGAATGTCGGCGAACAGAGGATCCGAACGATCTTTCAAACCTTCCTCTTTAGCCTCAAGCCAATCAGTTAACAACTTAGGTTCATAAGAGACAGTTACGGGACACTTTTTCTGCCGTTGGTTCTGCATGAAGGCCAAGAAAAAGGAGTCCCGTCTGTCTCTATAGCACAAAACAATGGATGAATATGACAAATTTTCAAACAACCATTTCACGCACTGGTTTCTATGTGAGTCTTATTTCTTATGTTGTATTTTGGGTTCTTGATATTTTTCAATCAGGATTTGTTGCGCGAACATTTTCAGTTCACATTTTTTTGCTTTCAGCGATTTTATTTGGAATTTGGTGGGCGATTGTTGTAAAAGAATACACAGAACGGCCATGGTTAGAGATGATTCTCGCACTGATTTTGGGAATTTTGTTATCTGTGTTAACGTGGATTTTCGGCGAAGGATTGGGTATGTTCCGGCTCTTGATTGTCATCATTGCATTTTTGACTCCATTATTATTTTTACGCCTATTGCGTGATTAAATTGTAAAAACTTTTCCAGCTTCTTACTTCTTTCTTCTCGCTTCTAACTTCTAATTTATGCCTTCTATTTTTTCTAAAATTATTGCTCGTGAAATTCCGGCACACATTGTGTATGAAGACGAAAACACAATCGCGTTTCTTGATATCAATCCTGTGAATCCTGGCCACACGCTTGTTGTTCCAAAAAACGAAAAACCAAACATACTAGAATCTTCTGAAGAAGATTTGGTTCGTGTTTTACAAGTTGTACGAAAGATAGCCCCAGCAATAGTTAAAGCTGTTGGCGCAGAAGGATTCAACACAGTCACAAACACTGGTGAGGCTTCTGGGCAAAGTGTGCTTCACACACATTTTCACATCATTCCTCGTTTCAAAAACGACGGACATATGCCATGGGCTCATTCTCCAATGAATCAAGATGAGTTGGAACAAGTCGTGATCAAAATCAAAAATAATTTATGAGTTGGAAGACTTTGAAAACAAAAATAATTGAAGAAAATTCTTATCTTAGATTTTTGGTTGATGAATTTGAAACTGAATCTGGAAAGAAAGGAAACTATTACTATCACCTTAATGCTTATGGAGATGGATTTGTAAGTGTGTTTGTACAAAAAGATGCTGATACATTCATCATGACAAATGAATATAGATATTTGTTTGATCGCTTTTCAGTTGCGAATCCAAAGGGTAGTATTGATCAAAATGAGTCGATCGAAGACGCGGCGATTCGCGAAACTGTTGAGGAAAGCGGGTATAAACCGAAAGTTTTAGTTCCACTAGGATGGATTTCTTCTGCTCCAGCGATTTCAAAAGAGAGGATGCATTTATTTCTTGGTAAGGATTCCGAGTATGTTGGTCAAAAGTTAGAAGGATATGAAGAAATCGAAGTAAGAGAGATGTCTGTCAAACAAATTGATGACGCGATTGTTTCGGGTGAAATTTGGGATGGAGCGACTATCTCTGGATGGTGTAGAGTTAAACTTTATTTAGGGCTATGAAAGTTTTGATTACAGGTGGAGCCGGATTCATGGGTTCTAACATGATTCATTATTTGCTCAAGAATTATAATGACTTTGAGGTCATCAATTTTGATTTTTTGACTTATGCTGGAAATTTGGAAAATCTTTCAGATATTCAAAACGATCCACGTTATACTTTTGTAAAAGGAAATATTGCTGATGAAAAATCAGTTGACGATGTTGTGTCAAAAGGCATTGATCTAATTATCAACTACGCGGCCGAAACGCACGTTGATCGTTCGATAATGGAACCGCGAACATTTATTGACACAAACATTTATGGTGTATACACGCTTCTTGAGGCTGTAAAAAAGCACAAAGTTCCACGCATGATTCAAATTTCAACAGACGAAGTTTATGGTGCTGTAATGGAAGGTGAATCGGACGAGAAAAGTCAGTTCGAACCGCGAAGTCCTTATTCTGCATCCAAAGCCGCAGGAGATCATTTGTGTCACTCATATCATGTGACATTTGGTGTTCCAGTAATTGTGACGCACTCGGTGAACTTCTATGGTCCACATCAATTTCCAGAAAAGTTAATTCCATTGTTCACTTGCAATTTAATGGATCGAAAAAAAGTTCCAGTGTATGGAGATGGAATGCAAATTCGTGAATGGATTTTTACAGAAGATCATTGTCGCGCGA
>Ga0209211_10002716_pt1 | contig 30013 bp, 24 predicted proteins | sample RifGroA2_FD_183992 | JGI IMG/M metagenome (GOLD analysis project Ga0209211, IMG submission 183992) | Groundwater microbial communities from Rifle, Colorado, USA - Groundwater A2 (SPAdes) (version 2) | ecosystem: Environmental > Aquatic > Deep subsurface > Groundwater | place: Rifle, Colorado...
CTTGCTGGCACTGTCGGTAGATGGTTACGACTGTACCACCGCTTTATGACAAAACACAGCGCCTTATTGTTGCAGCGCAGGAATATCGTTGCGGGCTCGCAAACGCCATGCCAGCAGCGGCAAGAACAGCCGTCCGGGCGGGTGGTGCGGATGATGGCAGCAGTATAACTTGTCTCATGCTTTTGGTATGTTGCGATGCATCAATCGTTGGCTCAAAGCGAGCTGGCGAGGTTGGCCGCAGTGGCGGCAAGGTTGCCCTGTGGCGATTATATGGAGTAGGCTACCTGTAATAATTAGAGTTCAAAACTACCGCTTCTGAACCAAGAGGCGGTAGTTTTTTGGCTGCTAGTCATATTGGTATGGAGTGCTATAACTCCCAATATGACTACCATTAATATTCTCCGTACCTTACGTCAGCAGGTCGCTGTAAGAGCCATGCGCGTTCCATTCTTGATGGACATGGTATGACCCATACCGTCGTCTACTACAAGGTGGTGCGCGACAACACCGGTATTCATGAGGAAATCCCGGTCATCCTAACCGAGTTCGGACCGTTGCAGCCGCTGATCCGCTACCTCCTCAAGGATCGGCACGTGTCCTCGGGGAGCAATACCAACAAGCTGGTGCAGGCGGTGGGCCTCCTGATCGACTACATGGCGGCGAACCACACGGCCGTCGACAATCCACGCGACCTGTTCAATACCTTCGTGCAACGGCTCTACAGTGGCACCGTGGGTGTCGACGGCAACGACCCCAGCGGCCTGTACTGGGATGCCCGCACGCCGGCTGTCGTTCGCGTGCTGGTCAATCACCTCTCCAGGTTCTCCGACTGGATGGCGCTGGAATACGGCACGATGCCGCTCAATCCATGGCGGCAAGCCACGCGCGCCGAGGAGCAACTGGCATGGGCGGCCTGGCAGCACCAGAAGAACCGCGCCTTCCTCGGCCACACCATGAGCGTTGACGTCGCCGCGCTCAACATCAGTCGCGCTCGCAGCACCCTGCTCAAGAGAAGTCCCGTCATCGACCACGAGCCGGTCAAACGCTTCCCGACAGATCGCATGGTTGATCTGCTGTTTAGGGGCTTCATCGTGCCGGGCAAGCAAAACAGTCCGCGCATTGAGGAGCGCTTGAACCTGCGCGACATCCTGGTCACGATGCTGATGCACTACGGAGGCTTGCGCATGAGCGAGCCGTTCCACCTCTTCGTCCATGACGTGATCCATGACGACACTGCGCCGGGCACAGCCTTGGTCAAGGTCTACCACCCCAGTCTCGGACAAGCACCGGCTGATCTACGCGATGCCAGGGGCAAACCGGTGGCCTGTAACCGTGCTACCTACCTGCGTGACAAGTACGGTCTGCTGCCGCGGACGGAGTACAAGAGTTCGCACACCCTGCATGCCGGCTGGAAGGGCAATCCGCTCGACAGTAAGCAGTACTTCATGCATGTGCATTGGGCGCCATGCTGGGCGGGGGAACTGTTCTGGAAGCTGTGGGTGTTCTACATGGCACTGCGCGACCAGCTCAATCCCAATCATCCATATGCCTTCGTGACTCGGGATGGCAAGCCCTACAGTATCGACGCTTTCGAGGATGCCCATGCCAAGGCCGTCAAGCGCATTGGTCTCGTGCCGACCAAGGCGCTCGGCACCACGCCACACGGGCACCGCCATGCTTACGGTCAGCGGCTGTCCGACCTGCAGATCGACGCCATCTTCCTGAAGACGGCGCTGCATCATAAGTCGCTGGAATCGCAGACCGTCTATACCGAGCCGGATCGTGTGAAACTCAACCGGGCCATCGCGGCTGCCCAAGCCCGCTTAGAAAAAGCCGAGGATGGCGCGGTACTGCCACCCCCTGACTTCCTCGCCTACGGTTTCAAGGACGTCGATCCACTGGGGCTGTTCTCTGGCCCGCACCCCAGATTGTTGAGGAGACGTTGATGGCTAGGATTAAAGGCACCCATACTAACTTCGACCCCGAGTTTCGCTTCCTGCTTGCTCTCGATCCGGCGCTGGAGGGCTGGCGGGCGTGGACGGCAGAGTATTGGGCGGGGTTATCCAAGGCGTCCAAAATACAATCCGGCCTGACCGCCTTCCTGGTTACCTACCTGCACGGTCAGGGCTTGCATACCCTGCCGCCAGAGGCGTTCTTCGCAAGGGATCGGACGCTACCCGAGCCGGACGCTGCCCTGGGTTTGACGCTATTCAGTAGCCAAGATAACGCCAACCGAAAGCACAACACAGTGAGCGACTTCCTCGACTGGATTCTCCGTCAAAAGTTCGCCCAATCCGACGTCGACGGCCACCGCGTGGTGCCGCCCCACCTTGCCAATCCCTTCCCGAGAAGGAGTATTAAGCATCATGGCAAGACTGCTGACCTGAGCTTTGCCCATGTGTTGCTGCTCGACCCGAGGCTGGAGGATTGGCGCAGTCTCGCCGCCGAGTGGATGAAAGAGCAGAAAGTCAGCCTATCTTTTCGCCGTGAAGCCATCGACAGGTTCCTTACCTACTACATTTACGGCAATGACCTGGCGCGCAACTACGGGCGCCTTCTACTGCGCGAGACAAAACAACCGAACTTTGCTCAAGTATGCGTGAGCGCCAAACGAGAGGGAACGCAGGTGCTTCAACTTGCTGATGTAACTCTTAACAATTATGTCGCCGACTTCCTTGACTGGGTGCTGGCGAACAAGTTGGGCGACCCCGACACCGGGGAGTGGGATCGATCCCGCTTCCACAACCCCATCCAGCGACTGACAACAGCCGGTCTCCCCACGAACAACCAATCAGACAAGGCCTCGCTCTCCATCCGCTACATCCGTGAGCTGCGAGGCATGCTGGCCGAAGGTCGCAACTTCCGCGACTGGACATGGGCGCAGCAGGCACTGGCACAGGGGCCATACGACGGCGACTGGTTTATCGTCGATCCCCAGCTTATTGATCCCGACGATCCCGATTGCGTCGCCAGACAGCGTGCTGCGAGCAGGTACGAACTCGAGAACAAGGGCTACCCGGCCGAGGTGTGGGAGCTATGGTCACCCGTGCGCGCGGTAGCCCTCTACCTCAAGCTGGAACTCCCGCTGCGGACCTTCCAGGTCCGTATGCTGGATTCGGGTGAAGCCGACACCTGGCGCTATGTCCATGCGCCGGGGGGTGGCGACTTTGTACTTAACCACAGCGCGCTCGCCACCGGCAGCGTGAAGCGCCCCCACCAGCGCGGCGTGTTCCATCGCAGCGCGAACGAGCAGGGGGCGGGCCTCTATATCAACACCAACAAGACTGCCGACAGCAACAAGGCCGAGCACGAGAAAGGCTACGTCATCCCCTGGTCCCATGACGAGGTACTGTACTGGTTGGAGAAGCTACGCAACTGGCAGGCTCGCTACAACTCGATTGCAAAACCGACACCCTGGACCGACCTGGAGCACAAGCAATTTGGCAGAACGCCGCCCCATCCCGAAGTGCTGGCTCAGCGCGGTTCGGCCTGCTTCCTGTTCCGTGATCCCACCGCTGGTAACGGCGACAAACCGCTGGACGCCGATACTTTGGGCCTATTTTGGTACAAGTTGCTCGCCAAGTTGGAGCAACGCTGCGCGGTTCACGACCAGACGCTGGATGATGGCTCGCCGTTGCGTTTCGTCAATCCGGACTCTAAAACGGCCACTTACTTCCCGCTGCATGCGCTGAGGGTGTCGCTGATCACCTACTTCATTCTCGACCTCCAGCTACCGATTGCGGTGGTGTCCAAGATGATCGCCGGGCACGCGACCATCATCATGGCGCTCTACTACACTAAGTTCGGCAAGACCTATATGCGGGAGGTGTTGCGCGAGGCAGAGAAGCACGAACTGGAAGCAGAGCAGGCCAACCATCGCCGCTTCCTGCAGGACGCGACCTTCGAGCAGGTGAGCCAGCGCTTCGCCTATGTGTCGGACGATGCGGTGCGAGCAGCAATCCAGAGCCGGTCTGCGGCTGCCTTCGTGTTTGACGACAAGGGCATCTGCCCCAATGGTGCGACGCTGTGCGATGTAGGCGGGGAAAGGCTCTTAGGGCGCCAGTCTGAGCAAGTTTTTGGCCCAGTCCCTGGGTTCCCGCAGGAGCGCAACTGCGCCTGCTGCCGTTTCTTCCTGACCGGTCCTGCTTTCCTGCCTGGCCTGATCGCACACTTCAATACCGTCAGTGAAAAGAGCCACCGCCAGAGCGTGCGCTACAACGCTCTGCAGGACAAGCTGACCGACCTTGAGGATCAGCTGCGAGAGGCCGAGCGGGGGAATCAGCCCTTCCTGCGCGTGCGCGAGCTGGATCAGCTCAACAAGTACGTCGAGGCCGAGGCGCTGATCCTCAACAAGTATGTTAACGACCTGCAGGCGACGAACCACCTGATCCAGCGCTCCCTCCAGATCGCGGCGGATAGGACGACGGACGGCGTGAAGCTTGTCGCTAAGGGCAGCATGGCCGACCTCAAGGTGGGCTTCATCGAGTCGCAGTCGGTATTGCACCAGCTGGAAGTCGTCTGCGAGAACGCGGTGATCTACCCGGAGATCGATGCCGGTTTCGCCACCCTCCGGCGGGCACAGATGCTCGATGCCATGCTGCGCTACAACGGCATGGACCCGGTGCTGATGTACCTCGACCAGGAGGCGCAGCTGCTGGTGGGTAATGCCGTGATGCAACTGATTCAGGCCCGCACCGGTTCAATCAAGGATGCGCTGCCCTATGCCGAATGCCGTCTCAAGCTCAACGAGATCGGCCTGCTCAAAGACCAGGTGTTAAACGAGATCGCCCAGGTTAAGGCCCAGGTCCTGCTCGACCACGCCAAGGCCAAGCGAGCACTAACGCCGCCGCAGGAGGACCATGACGATGCATCCTGACGACCTGCTCGACCAGCTCAAGAAAACCGCCACGCCGCGCAAGCAGAAGACTCTCGACCTGATCTACGAGGTCTGCCGGGAGCAGTACGAGCGCGGTAGCAAGGACTTCTCCGTGGCGACCATCGCCCGTATCACGGAGGATCGGGGCGGCCCGAGCAAGGGCGCGATTCACAACAAGACCGGCGATGACTACAAAGGGCTGATCAAGGCGTGGGCGCAGCATACGGGGGGCGTGACCCGCAAGGTGCGCCAAGACAGCGTGAACCCCTATACCACCCTGATCGACAAGATCGAGAACCCGGCGCTACGCTCAATGATGGCGGGCCTCCTGGCCGAGAACCGGCAGATGCGGCGCGAGATCACACTGCTCAAGGCAGAAGGGAACCGGGTGATCGACATGCGCCCCCAAACCACCGAACCCCGCGAGGTAGTCCATATCCTGCCGGCCTCAACGGGCCTATTTCCCTCTGAGATTGAGGCCCTGCGCCATGCGGTAAGTGACCGTCTGCTCAAGGACGAAGGCTGGACCTCCGACGCCGAGGGGCGCATATTCAACGATGCGGGGCGAGTGGTCTACAAGCCAGGCTACGTGTCAGCAATCCGCAAAATCATCGGCGAGGATACGCAATAGTCGAAATACACGGCCGCCCAGCTCAATGCTGAAAAGAATGCGCAAGGCGGAGTGCCAATCGACACTGATTGGGGTCGCATGCCAGATGTTGGTATGAATGGCTCAAATGAGCGCAGGCATCAAGAGTCGGTCGTGTGTCTAGACTGCTATTCGGCCAAAGCAGTCACTCGCGTTCTGAACGACGAATGGCTGCTTTTACATCGAAAAGCAGCCATTGAAGTATTTAGCAAACCAGGCGCAACTCAAAGAGCCTTGCGGTAAGATCGGCCCACCGCTTTTTCGAACGCCGACATGCTATCAGTTCACTGAAAGAATGCTGCTGACCCAGAAAACTGGATCGGCGAAAAGTCTTGCTCCAACACTGCGAGGCGATCTATCAGCTCATAGCGAGCTCCATACATCTCTTGCAGTTCGATTGCGATGTCCGCTGCGGGCTTTCGAACTGACGACAACGCCAGCTTATAAGCTTCAAAGAAAGGCCTGCCGATTGCAATGTAATGAGCTAAGTAAGCTCCGAACGCAGCAGATGGGAAGCCCATCACCGGCCACAAGTGCGAGATAGTCGCCTGAGCTGGACCCGCCAAACCGGGTGCCAGTCCGACCCTCGGAATCATCCCGGTCTCTTCAAAGCGGCCTCCGTCGCAAACGTTCAGCACCAATAGCCGACGCGACTCGCTCTCATGGGCCTTCTGATACATGTATTCGAGTGACACGGATGTTCGATCTCGCGCGATTTGCAACTCGACATGACTCGGAGACCAATGATCAAACTCGCCGTGAGATGCCACCCAGAAAATGTCATATTTCGGATCTTCATAAACGGAAAGAAAATCCTCAGCAGTACAGGAGTCCGGCTCAAATACATCAACTTGGGAGCCCCTGCTTTCAAATGCCTGCTTGAGCATTTCAATTTCCATGGCCTCGGTCATAGAACCACCACCACTCCAGAGCGCTACCGCTCTCACGTTTCGGTCAGGTCGAGGCTTTGACAAGGATGCCGCAATTGGCCAGGTCGTTCCCCAAGTTGCGAGTTGCACGGCTTGTAGCGGATTGCCAACTGACGGCAGCATCAACTGGCAGGTTGGTGCCTCCGCCAATTGAGTACCCTCCGGACAGTATGCTTCCCTCAGCGTGGATATCCAGTCCATTTGCGCGTACACGTTGGGAACTCCAGGCCGCTCTGGGATTTTCAACTTCGAATTATCGGCGTAAGCAACCGTCTGAGCTGTGCTAAGAAAGAAGTCGGTCTCACGCGATAATCTTTCAAGTAACGCTTGGCTATCTCGTTTGATTTCGTGCTTCTTGCTCCCGATCACCGCAAGGTAGCCTTCTTCCCCAAAAGGCATCGTTAGCAGTACCGACTGAACATCAAGCTTATCGCTGACATATTCCGCTTGATGCCAATATTCAAGGCCGCGCACCGCATGATCGCCACGAGCAATGGCCAAGCACCTGACGAGGTAGGGCTGTATAACGTTAACTCTAAACGCAGCTTCGCGTGCAAATGCAAGGGGAGTAAGAGCCTGTCGCAACGTCGCTTGACGTTGTTGCATCTCGGCCAGAATTACCTCTACCTCCTCATCTTTTGAAGCGTCGAACACTGTCGCGAGCATCTGGATCTTCTGCTCTCCTACGAGATGGTTCTTGAATTCGTCGAGCGCCCTTCTAGCCCAAGTGGCAGCCTTCTCTTGCGAGTAGCGCCCAGCATTCGTGGCAAGGGTCAAGTTATAGATTGACCGCATTTTAGCGGGCAGCTGCACATTGTTGACCCAACGCTCAACTTGCGGGGTGAGGCTCTTGGCAAGCTCAGGAGCCTCCATTGCAGCCCAAGCGAGCATGTGGCTCCCAAGAATGACCTCCGGCGAGTCAATGCGTTCAGGTGGTTGAGCCATGACGGTAGTGAGGAGAAGAGATGCGGTGCCCCAAAGCTCAGTTGCTACCTCCCTCATCGCCGTTCGTCGTCGCGCATAGTAGAAGAATCCACCGAGGTACACTACCAGCGTAGGGACAAAGCCTGACCATGACAAAATACTCGGTGCCGCCCAGAAGTCGACCATGCGTCCGATATGCAGCTCAACCTCATGTCCCTGATCGATAGTCTCCGAGAAAGCCCAGCCGACCCAGTCCCCGCACTCGCTAAGTTCGCCGTCATTCAAGGCGTCGTCCAGCGCCCAGGCGGCAATGATGAACTGGGCGAAGTGCGGGACTAGTCGTAATTCTGGCTCGAGCTCGCTCTGCTTCAGTACGAACTCAGCAACTAACTCCTTTGCCTCAAGCCTAGAGGTCTGCAGGGCCTTCTGGGATCTGTAGTGCACATCATCAAGGTATGTATGCACACGGTGCAACAGTGCAAACAATTCGATATTCAATGTCAGGCTCCCTTCGTCCTCCAAAGTCGTCAAGTCTACACCCACCCGACATACCCGAAGCTTTCCCGAGTTAAACCGGCGTGCGGCATCGGTCTCTGGGCCGAATGGCTGCTTTCCTCTGCCGCAAGGGACTGCATTCGACCCAAAGTTGACGGTCTCCATGATTTACTGAGTGTCCGCTCCACAGAGATGGCTGCGGCATACACTTCTGTTCTGACTCGTTGCCACTTCTTCAGAAACGCATTCAAACGGTCAATCCATGAGCACCCGCAATTGATAGGTGCCATGGCAAAGGAGGGAATCCTCGTTCATCTATGGCGCTAGTTCCAGTTTCGGCTGCACTTCCGTGGACGGGGTCGCCGGATGGGTAAAGGTGAGCCCAGCGGCTTTCAGCATTTGCTTGCGCTGATTCGAATACGGTGATCTGTGGAAGTAGGCTGCGATGCGGTCGCGATTCAGTCCAATCCGATTCAATAGAACCGCGTGATAGAGCGGTCGAACGGCCTCGTTTAGCGTGCGCACCCTCTGAATGAATTTGTCATATCCTCCGTCGCGTTGGCCACCGAAGTGGGCGATCTGATTGCGAAGGTCTGCGCACTCCTTGGAGAACGCGCGTAGCTCCTTCGGCTCAAGCCCGATCTCAAGCTCCGAAAATGTGAGGAAAAGGCGCTCCTCAAGGCTCGGCTCGCCTGCATTCCTGAGCCGGCCACTCAACCAGTCACGGTCTTTTTGCAGCTTCACATCACCTATAATGCGGGCGATCTTCTCCTCAAGCTTGGCCTGGGTCACTGAAGTTCCAACCCTCCGGTGCAGTGACTCGAGGCCAAAGATTGCCGTAGAGAACTTGTTCTCAAGGTAGAGAGCCGGGCTCCGTCGAATGCCAAGGTACAGGTACAGACCGGGCCCAAGGATGCCCTGTTGCGCTTCAAGGGTGGACAGCAGGGTTCCAAAGCTGGTTGCCAGCCATCTCAACGCCGCCCAAGACTTGAGGATGTCAACTTTCTGCGAATCCGATTGGCGTCGTTCGAAATAGTAGAGCCCAGCTTCGTCGCCGTAGCTCACAGTGGGCCAAGGCAATGCAACATCGACATCAGCGAGCAAGAGAAGAAGATCCTCAAGCAATTGAAACTCTTCGCGAATCGAGTCGAGGCTACGGGGTACCTTCAGCTCAACCTCCAAGAAGGTCTCTTGCTTGATGGTCACCGACTGAAACCCGATGTCCGCAGGTGCCGAGTGCCTGATGTTAGTCTTCAGGCGTACCGTCTTGCCTGGCAGTCTGAAAGTCTGTGTCTTCGGCTTGGAGGCACGAGCCGTAGCACTGCGCTGTGTTTTGCTGACCTTTACTACTGGTTCGCTTGCCCAGTCCTCTAGGGCATCAAGCCTAATCAGCAGGTTTTTGACCGCGTCCAGGTTAGGAAGCTCTTTCAGATGGTGAAATACCACGGCTTCACGCGCCTGATAGCTTTGATGTGACAGCACGTTGCTTAAGGTCGTACCACCGCCCCCAATCCGACGCAGAAAGACATAGCGGCTGTCCTTTAAGACACCGACGATACATCGTTCTGCATCAATCGGTTTGGGCCCAAGGGTGATTCCAGCAGGAGTGTCATCTGGTAGCAGTCCTACCAGCGAAAGCGTTGAAATGCCGTTTTGGGCAATCTCGAGGGTGCCTGCCACGACCTTGCTGTCGTCGCCAACTGTGCTTGGCTCATACCACCTGAACACACCGTCAGCTCTAAGAATGGACTCGCTCACGTCTCCCTCCTGTGATTTATGGCTCGTGCCGCATTCTGTGCACAGTAGCCGTTCTTCCGGATGAACAGCCCGTCACAGGTTTACGGCCAATTTTGTTCAAGAACCCGACGTCAATCCGCGAGTGACGGCCTATGTTAGATGCATCCGGCAGCCCCGTCAGATTTGAAGAACTAAGAGCCATCCATTTCAAAGCACTAGCCCACTTAATGACAGTAGAATTCTTGGTGCAGACCTTTGATCGCGCTGTGTCAGCGTCCACTTCTGGCCGGCAGCGGACATCTGGGTCACCCAGCCGGTTCGTCCGCTAAAGCCGACCTGCCGCCGACCGGGTGAGAACTCCGGCAGATCGTCGGCCAGAACGGTCATTCGGTCTTATTGCGGACTCAGTCGGCAATACGTCGGTTAACTGCCCTTTAGGAGGAAACTCTGCTGATCAGAAGCCCTATCAGTTCGTCAACTCACCCGCCCGGCTAGAAGCAGACGTGCGGTAAGGAAAAGCAGTGAGGCTCAGTGGACGCAGCGACGTTCGGCTGAGCGGGCCTGAAATTCGTGGCAGTCTGCAAACGGAATTAGGCTAGCCAGACCGGCAGCTGTGCAGAAATTTCGAACTAGTAGGTGTACTTCCAGGAACTGAAGTTGAAATACCCAGCGAGCTCCAGCTCCTCCGAGCTCTTCTTGTCTTCCTGCATTATTCGATCGATTCTTCTCAGAATTGCCGGTATGGCTCGGCGGCTCCGGATCTCTGCAGGCAGTTCCGAAACAACCTGAACTAGCGGATTCCCGTAATACTTCAAAGGAAAGTCTCTCTCCGCTCGGAGGATAGAGGAGAACTCAGCACTCGACATGTCCAAAGCTATATCGCTCTTTGCAACACTGTGAGCCGAGAACGGACCGTTCAGCTGCTCTGGATATGGTGGCGAGATCCGAATCTTGCACTCCCCTGCATTCTGGAGATCCTGTTGCACTTCAAACTCGATGAGCGACTGAAGTATCGTTGGCGAGTCTTCACCATAGAGTTCAAGCATATAGACTTTGAACTGTGGATGTGTGTATAGCCTTCGAATGGTTTGCTCAATGCGCCTCTCTTTTTCGCGCATGTATCGCAATTCCCGGCGCAGTTTCAGCTTGTGCTCACGCTCTTCGTTAGTCGTTCCTTGCATGCCACTAATCTTAGTTATTAGGTCATCGGCCTCGCGCTGACGGACCACAACGTGCCCTGTGGGCCAGTCCTGATAGTCTTCGCCAAGTTCTTGCACAGAGAGTGCCCATTCTTCGCCCGTTGCCTCAAGCTTCCCGCCGCGTGTATACCAAGTGCCGAGTAAGGGGGTGAAGCTGTTCTCGCGTCTTCCCAGCGGGAAATGCTTCTGAGCCACTTCGTTATAACGCGAGACTCGGCGCACAATCTCTGTCCAGGGTAAGACGGTCACTAGAAATTTTTCATTTTTCTGGCGCGATTCATTGAAATGGCGCACCTGCTTTTCAAGTTGCTCATCACCCAAAGCAGTGGTCAGGATGTAGAACTCCTTCAGCAATGGGCTGAACTTGTCCGCCTCCTCAGTCTCTTTCATGACTTCGGCAAATGTGAGTTTCTTGCCTGGCCAATGTGCCTTTTTCTTGCATTGCAACCCAACCGGAAAGATGCTTCCCCGAGCTGCGACGATGTCCACACCGTACTGTGGTTGACCGGCACGGCCATGCCGCACGAGCCGGGGGTCGCTCCACATGACCTCGAACAGATCTGCACAGAGCTCCTCGAACTGCTCCCAGGAGCGAGGCGGTGGAAATTCAAAGTGAACCAAGTTTGACAAATCAATAGCTCCGGTTAGCCGTCTAAGTTATGGCAACGTGACTTTGACTGCAACTGCTGACTGGTGCAACCCAAGGCACCTTCTCAGAAGCAGACGGCAGTGTTGGGGCGGGAGTGTAATTTCGTCAGGTCGGTCTACAATCCGCTCTTTGGCAGAGAGACAGATAAGTGTCACAAAGCAGAGTAAATCAGTCAGGCGGTCGAATGGCCGTGTTCTGGCCAATGATCTGTCGAAGATCCTGCTAGGCAGGCATCAGTTCGGTCGAAGCAGCCAATAATGCCTATGTGTTAGTATGGCCGCTAACTATCATGAGCAAGGCTTGGGTTTAGTAACCATCTGCCGAGAGTGCACCGGCTGGTTACCTCTCTTGCAGGTTCATTCTGTGTACGCACTTCAAAAGATTTATTCCAGCTATAGAGGTTTCAGTCGATGCATATCTCCAAGCTCACAGCCGTCAACTACCGGAACTTTGCGAACACGACTCTGCGCTTCAACAAGGGGGTCAACACGATCATCGGCGAGAACGGCTCAGGCAAGACGAATCTGTTCCGCGCAATTCGCTTGCTGTTGGATGACACCATGGTGAGGTCAGCCTTCAGGCTTGATGAGGGCGATTTCCATCGTGGACTGGATGACTGGCGAGGTCACTGGGTCATCATTAGCCTGGAGTTTGAAGAGATCGGACCTGATGAAGCCATACAGGCTCTCTTTTTGCACGGTACTGGGGTAGTCGCAGGAGGGCCTATTGGTAAGGCCACCTACAACCTCATTTTCCGGCCGAAAAAGGAATTACGCCTCAAGCTTTCGGCGCTTGCCGATGGAGATTACGCGGGGTTGGTCGCCATTCGGCAGGACATCACGATTTCCGACTATGAAACCTTGATCACAGGAAGAAGCACTGCAGATTTCTCCAATGCGGCGGTCTACAAGGAAATCGCCGGTGACTTCGAGAATTGCGTTTTCAGCGCAGAGACTGACGACGCCCGGATTGGAGCCCGTCTTCCTGGGTTTCTGTCTGTGGCCAAGGAAGTCTCATTCACGTTCATTCAAGCATTGCGAGATGTTGTCGCCGAGTTCCACAACAACCGCACCAATCCATTGCTAACGCTGCTGAAGAGCAAGAGCGGCGAGATCCCACCGGCCACGATAGCCCCGATAGTCGCGAAGGTGAAGGAACTCAATAGTTCGATTGAGGCGCTTGAGGACGTGCAGACTGTTCGCTCGGACATTCGTGACACGATCAAAGACGCTGCAGGCGAGACGTACTCGCCACGCTCGCTGTCCATCAAATCTGACCTGTCGGAAGAGGCTGACAAGCTGTTTCAATCGCTCAAACTCTTTGTTGGGGAGTCAGAAGATGAGTATGAGGGGGCAATCCATGAATTAAGTCTGGGTGGAGCGAACCTAATCTACTTGACCCTCAAGCTACTTGAATTCAAGTACCAAAAAGCACATCAGTCGATTGCGAACTTTCTGCTCATTGAGGAGCCTGAAGCGCACATCCATACGCACATCCAGAAGACGCTCTTCGATCGTATTGCTTATACCGACACACAAATCATCTACTCAACGCACTCGACACATATATCCGAAGTCAGCAATATTCAAAGTGTCAATGTCTTGGGGCGAGTCGGACGCACTTGCGAGGCCTATCAGCCGGCGTTTGGGCTTACACCCGATCAAGTAGGGAGCATTCAACGATATCTGGATGCGATCAGAAGTAATCTACTCTTTGCCAAGAGTGTGGTGCTCGTTGAAGGCGATGCTGAAGAGATTCTTGTACCGATTCTTTTTAAGAAGGTACTCGGGGTCAGCTTAGATGAACTGGGCGTAAGCCTTATCAACGTTCGCAGCACCGGGTTCAAGAACGTTGCCCTCTTGTTTCACGACGCGCGGATCCGGAAGCGCTGCAGCATCATCACGGACTTGGACAAGGCATTCATTGATACGACGCCTGTGGTCGGGGAAGACCCTGCCGAAGCGAAGTTCAAGGACAAGTGCCGAGGCTCCGAGGACGCTGGCGCAATCCGAAAGGCTGATCTGGATGCCTTTGTCGCCGGCAATCCATGGCTCTCTATCCACTATGCTCAACATACCTTTGAAGTGGATTTCATCAGTGCTGGAAACTCTGCAGAAGTGTCTTTGGCAGTGGATAGCGTTTACAAGCAGGCTGAGACCATTACGGTAGCTCGCACTGAATTGATGTCGGGAGACAAATCGAAATACGGACGTCGCGTCCTAACAATGGCTGCTAACCAAGGAAAGGGGTGGTTTGCAATCCTGCTTGGTAAGAACATCAGCCATAAAACGGCTCTCCCTGCTTACATCCGGAACGCCATCTTCTTCGCTCGGCCCAGACTCACAAGCGAGCTGTTTTTCAACATCTACAGCTATCGACTGCAGCACGCCGCCAAAGATGGCCTGATTGCCCCGGCGGCGGCTAATGCGGCATGGGCTGCTTTGCAGCAGTATAGGGAGCGTATTATCGACCTTGCTGCCCTTAAGGTGGAGTTGATAGCCGCGTCTCCCAGCGATCAGATTCACTCCATCCTGGCGAACGTCGGCTGATGTTTACGTGGACCAATGCTGACTTGAATCCTGAGCAGGCCGACGCAGTCCGCCTACCAGGAAGCTTGTTCCTAGTTGCTTGCCCAGGTAGTGGGAAAACAAGAACTCTTACCTACAAACTAGCCCATGAGCTCTCTATGTTGGAGTCGACGAGAGAGTTCGTGGTGGCTATCACCTACACGCATCGAGCGGCTGACGAAATACGCGAGCGTATAGAGGACCTCGGAGTAGACACGACTCAGCTATGGATTGGCACCATCCACTCGTTCTGCCTCGAGTGGATACTCAAGCCATATGGTATCTACGAGGCCGAACTGTCACGCGGCTTTCGCGTTATTGACCTACACGAACGTGAGAAGCTGCTTGAACGCCTATGTGAGCCGTACAAGACACCTCGTGTCACATTCTGGGATTGTGAATACTACTTCACCAAGGACAAGTACATCCTAGGTTGTCCAGATGTTCGTAAGCATAACGCCATTCATAAGGTATTGAATGCATATTTCGGTGAACTCTACTCGAACCGTCAGATCGACTTTGAGTTAATCCTATGGCATGCCTACAAGCTTGTCGAAAAGCACCCATCGATCAGTGATCTACTGTCAAAGCTCTTCAAGATCATCCTTGTCGACGAATACCAAGACACAAAGGAAATTCAGTACGAAATCATTGCATCGATCCTGCGCGTAGGCCAGGGTAGGACTCGACTCTTCATGGTCGGGGATCCTAATCAGGCTATCTATGGCTCACTTGGCGGCTATCCTATTGAGATAGATCAGCTCCGCACACTAACTGGAATACCAATTGAATCGCGGGCCCTTTCGCGAAACTACCGCTCTTCTGCTCGGATTGTTAGCTACTTTAGCAACTTCAACGTATACCAAACCACCATTGACGCTGTTGGGGAAGAGCGAGAATACCCCAGCTTGGTTTCCTTCAATGACACCGTGGATCACGAAGATTTGGTGGAGGAGATCATCCGACTCGTGAAGCACAACGTTGAGACGCTGGGGATCCCTCCCCACGAAATATGTGTGCTTGCTCCACAGTGGGTACATCTTGCATCGATGACCCGCCGGCTTGTTGTACGCATGCCAGAGTACGAGTTCGACGGCCCAGGGATGGTGCCATTCGCGCGGGATATCGAGAACTTCTGGTACAAGCTGGCTCGATTGGCGCTCACGGAGCCATCCCCCACGTTATATATTCGCCGCCTTCGCTGGGCCGGTGAGGTCCTCAACGAGTTGAGGGATGTAGGCGTAGATACGGCTAACCTCTCTCGCAAGTCTTTTCTTCGTGAATGTAATACGATCACTATTGATGAAGCGATCGGTCTCACCTATTTGCGTCGATTCTTTGACGAGCTATTTGCGTGCCTCAAGATCCCATTTCATGAATTTTTACAACTTGAGGAGCACTACCAAGCGTTCTTTGCGAGTTCTGAATCTCGAATTACCCGACTCGAATCCGAAGGGGTCGATGGAATTGGTGGCATTGACTTTTTTAGGAAGGTCTTCCAGAGCCGCTCCGGCATCACCGTTTCCACAATTCACGGCGTGAAAGGAGCAGAGTTCGATGTCGTCATCGCATATGCATTGCTGGAGGGTATGGTGCCGCATTTCAACGACGCGAATGGAGATGTGAGCGCGCAGAAGCTCCTCTATGTTGTTGGCTCACGCGCTCGTAAGAACTTGCACCTATTTTCAGAAACTGGTCGGCGCAAGGGGCGGTATGACGTCTACGGGCCAACGAAGCTACTGGCGGCATGCCAATTTAATTACAACGAAGTCTAGAAAGCGGAAATTTGGAAAGTTTTTGATTATCAAAAAGTTACATCAAGGCCTACGCTACCGATTGCCTATACCGCCGAAGATCGAAGGACTATCAAAATAGGTCTATGGACTGCCAGTTTGTTCCACTACTTTGATAGTAAATTCCTGTATTTCCAAGGCTCGTAGGTCTGCAATGAATCGAGAAAAGACGTTTCCATGAGAGCCGGTGATCGTCTGCTTTGGCCGACCTGCAGCTGATCCCTTCTGGTCGGCTGCAGGTCGGTCGAAGCGGCCAGTCAGTGGGCCTTAGGCAGATGGCAGCTCTCGGACTGCAGCGGTCAACCCTAGGATTCGTAAGCTGCCATTTGGAGAGCGGTTTTACGCGGAATGGCAAGTAATCTACTGGACTGTACCTGTGCACATCCGAGATTCTTCTCAAAGGATTGGAAACCATAGATGACGTATTTCATACAAATACTGCAGCGTTCCACTCATCCATGATGGAGTGCCTGTCCAATGCATGAAGATCATGGCCGAAACAAAGTGATCATGCCAAAGTTAATTATCGATGAGAGCATGCTCAAACGAATTGCAGCCAGCTTTACAGGTCTAGCAATCACAATGGGGCCTGACGGAGAAATGCTGGCTCCCGGCATTGTTGACCTACTTGAGGCCGATCATACCAATTCTCGCTGGTCACCCAACGACGATCGAACTGGCATGCTAGTGCTTGCCGCCGAAGCATGTCGTGATGTTACGTTTTACTCAGAACGCCTGATTGACTCCAAGACACGACGGAGAGCCATGAGGGGAGTCACTGTGCCTGTTTGCAAACTCATGGACGTTACGGCTCTGCTTGTATCGAGGATGAATGACAAAACATCCCGCGACACACGTGCTCAGTGGCCAAATGCAGATCAAAAAACCTATCACGAGGTAGCCAAGCGCTTAAAGAAAAATCGTCTGCAGGGTCCCGTTAGGTGGGTTCGCAACAAGATTGGTGCGCATCTTGATGCAGAGGCTTTTACGGCTGGCACTGAGTACCTCAAGCTGGACGACATTCTGGGGGCTTTTGGAGATTGCGTGATATTGCTAACGTTGTCGATGAACTACCCATCAAGCTGGTTCAGCTGGATTCGTGGTCTTGGAACATCGCCTGATGGTCGGCAGAAAATCGTAGAAACGATGTTCGAATATCCATTATGTGTTCGCTGGGTCACGGACTTGGACGGACACCCAATTGCTTTGAGTAGGGCTATGTTAGCCGAAGACCCAAGACATGAACTTCAAACTCAAATGTTTGAAGCCACTAACGCATACAACGAATTGGTAAGAGTGACGGGCACACAACTTCCACTCATTTCCATGAATCCGATGGTCGATGCTGCAGACTCAGCTCAGAAGAACTCGGCAACTAACAACCCCCTTGAAAGAATAAGAATATTTTAGCCCTCTAGGGGCTCGTGCGCCCCTAATCATTAATCCGGCCAAAGCTGCCGGCGGGGCCCCTACGGCACCTTTGTCCGCAAAGCACTCCTTACCGGTCCAAGAGCGAAGGACCGTGTTGTTTGTTGTGAGGTTGCGGGATTATCTGCTGTTAAATGCAATCGATAACGAAGGTCTGAATTGGATCGATTGCTGAAGCACACTTCCTCGCCTAAGAATGCCTGCTCTATGTTGGCCAGCGGGTAGCAGTGCTCTGGTTAGGTACGACCGGGATGGCAGTCAACGACCAACAGTACCCGTACCCGGCGCCTGTAGATATTCCTATCCTATGAATAACAGGTGGAACCCCTGCGAATAGTCTACCTACGAATGAAAAGGTGAGTTGAAGGTACTAATGACTGCCTCACGAAATGCCCCCCAACTATACCTGTTTTCCAATGCTGGTTTCCCACTTGTGGCAATGAGGGTCTCTGATGGAAGGCTATCCAGATTGACTTGACTAAGTTCTACCTGCGGCTGGTTGGCAATATCATCTTGCGCTGAATGATCTCCCATGAGGATGGCGAAGGGGGTTACTTTTGGGGGCGACGCTTCCCGGACAACAACTTCAACCTCTGGTATATCTTCGGCAATTCGGTTTGCGTACTCCACTAATTTGGGCTCAGCAAAGGTGTACAGCCAAGCCTCTTGATTGGTCGTTGCTGTCCGCCGCAGTACACGACCCAGCACTTGGCGATAGTGGAGTTCCGTTTTGATGGGACTGAGATAACAGCAAACCTGTAGTCGTGGTATGTCCGTCCCCTCGCTAATCATGCCAACACTGACGATCCAGCCAGACGTTCCACTCCGAAATTTTTGGATGGCGGCGGCAGAGTCGGGGTGATGGTAGCTGACCACCGTGACCTGCTGGCCGTCAGCCTGCAATAGCTGGGCGATTCTTTTCGCATGGTTTACTGAGGCAGCAACGACGAGGCCGGCCGCGGCTGGGTTGCTATGCCGAATTTTCGCCAACCGAGTACTGGCTAAAGCCAACATGTAGCGTATGGCCTGCTCCTGTTGGATGAGAGCGGAGTAGGCCGAGCCCTCTTCTGCAAATAAGTCACTTAGTGACGAGAACATGCGGATCTTGGAGCCAGGGCCTGTGATGGATACGTGGTCGTTTTCAATCAGGCTGATCCTTGGCGTGCGACAAACGCCATCTCGAATCGCCTCCTGCAGGCCATATTGATAATCAACCTGAATACGTCCTTCCGGCCCCAGATAGCGCGACAAGACGATGGGGGCTTTATCCGAGCGCCAGGGGGTTCCGGTCAAGGCGAGCGTAAATGCTGCCTTTTCCTGGATACGAAGTAGAATTTCTTCACCCCACGCATTCGCGTTGTCTGGGGTTGTTCCTGAACAATGGTGGATCTCGTCAAATATTACCAAGACGCGATGGTGATCCAGCATTGACCAAAACTCGGGTTTGAAGAACATCAGGCTCTGGTAGGTGTAGGAGCCACCAGCCGCTCCTAGCGCCCCGTCCAGACGACGGGCAAGCCGTTCTTCCATCACAAGGCGTAACCCCTCTGCAACGGTCACTGAGGGCGAGAAACACACGACGAGGTCAATTTGACGGCTTACCATCATCCGGTGAGCTAACTCGGCCGCAAGAATGGATTTACCCGCCCCCGGGGTCGCCAGGCATAGGAAGTGTCGATGTCGACTGTAGTGGCTTAGGGCCAAGTTGAGGCATTCGTCTTGCCAGCGACGCAGCTTCATCAGGTAGTTATGTGTGGCAACTGTGCCAACACCGTGTCCAGCGCTTTGATTTTTCCCAGTAGTTTGGAGCTGCGCTCCCGAGCCTCATGGTATTGCGGCTCAAGTTGGGCTTTGAGTGCAGGAAAGTCACTGTAAAGCCGGATGTACTCTTCAGACTCGCCAATGCAGGTGAGCAGGTCAACCTGGTAGCTCCGTGCTAACGCGCTCAACTGTTCTTTCATCACTTGCGAAGCACCGTCACTCCCACCCTGAACAGTCGCATCGCTGATGTTACGCGCCCCACCCGTCGGCACCTTCCGGATTGCAAACTCGGTACTGTAAAACGCTTCTGTTTTCTCATAGCGTACCGAACCGTCATTGGGCTTAGTTTTGGCAAGAATTCCCTTGCTGACCAGCCTTTCAACTTGGCGATATGCCGTTTTGTAGGCCTTCATGCGACCTGTACTGACATTACTGATGGAGTGCACAAAGCAAGCATCGCGTAGCTCAAGGATGGTGAAGTGATTCATTGCCTTGTTAACCAATGCCTCGTATAGCCTTTGGGATATTTTTAACTTACGCATGTGCAAACATCATTTTTTTAATGGGTGAATTGAAGAAGATGGACGGTCTCGGCAAGACTGGCGAAAGAAAATTGCGGATTATAATCCGTGGTTTTATGAGGGGCAACTGAGGATAGTTCTCGTCTTTAAGAGAGACGAGACATGACTGACATCGCTGTCCTGTTTGGGCTAAAGCTCAGAAGCCGGCGCAAGGAACTGAAGATTTCGCAAGATGATCTCGCCTTGCTGTCTGGCATCGACCGGAGCTATGTTGGGCGGATTGAGCGTGGCGAGGTCCACGTTACCCTTGAAAAGGTGTACAAGCTTGCTCAAGTACTGCAGTGTGACGCACGAGAATTGCTGCCATAGCTGACCCCTTGGCTAGCCGCGACTGGCGGCAGATTGGTAACACGAGCGGCTGATATTGGACGAATCGCAATCCGGTGAGGGGCCGCCCTCCAAAAAACAACCATTAAAATATCCAGCAAACGGGCGGCAACTCACTCTCCGGCATTACCACACCATCTGCTCGCTCTAGTAGCAGGGCGGTATAGTTATTACATCTGATTTACGATGTAATCATTACTCGGCCAGAGCAAATCATGTCAGCAACTGGACGACTTTGCCGTATTCAGCTTGAGGAGGCATACCACGAGTGACGACCGACCATTCTGACGTAGCAGATCCCCGTGCCGTTCGCTGGACACTCGGCATGACTCAAGTTGAGTTCTGGACCGGCATTGGTGTTACCCAGTCCAGTGGCTCACGCTACGAGTCCGGTTACGTGATGCCCAGACCGACCGGAGAATTGCTACGCCTTGTCTACATTGAGGGAATTGATGTCTCCCAACTATCCAAGATGGACTTCGAGATCGCACAATTCATCAAGCAAGATCATCCTGATCTGTACCACACCCTGCAGAGCGAGCTAAGAAGCAAGTCCGCCACTACTCCCTGAGCAGACCGGGCATCACGACTTGGCGAGGCTTCCTCCTGGCAGCCATATGGCAAAGACCTTGTCTGTCCGGCGCAATACAGCTAGGGTGCGCACTTTGTTCCAAACGGTATTTGCCATGCGCGCCATCCTTGCCATCACGATGCTCTCCTTGTCATTGAGTGGGTGCCTCGACAACAACGAGCTAGCCACCAAAACAGTCAAAGTTATTGGACAAGTCACGTCCAGCCTTGACCAGACCTCCTCGCAAGAGAGCCCACAAAGTGAATCTGTCACACTGGTCAGTGGTAAAGGCGACGTTGGCCACCGGGATTTCAATGCCGCCAAGAAAGTGTTACCCCGGATCTTTGCCGGCATGGAAGTCGACTTTTACTGTGGTTGTGCCTATAGCGGCAAAACAGTCGATCTGGACAGCTGTGGTTATGTCCCGCGCAAGAATGCGACGCGCGCCGGTCGCATCGAGTGGGAGCATGTGGTGCCAGCATCCCACCTCGGCTCGCAACGGCAGTGTTGGCAGAATGGCGGTCGGAAGAACTGCACGGCGACCGACAAGTTGTTTGCGCAAATGGAGGGGGACCTGAACAATCTGGTCCCTGCAGTTGGCGAAGTTAACGATGATCGCGGCAACCTTTCGTACGGTGCCTGGACGCGAAACCCAACACCGGTTTACGGGCAGTGCCAAAGCCTCCCGGATTTCAAACTGAAACGATTCCAGCCCCGTGAAGAAGTGCGTGGCCGCGCCGCGCGGATCAGTCTCTATATGCACCAACGCTACAAGCTGAAAATGAGCAATCAGGACAAACAGCTGTGGTGCGCCTGGGCGAAGACCTATCCGGTTGACGACTGGGAGCGGCGTCGGGATGAGCGCATCATCAAGCTACAGGGTGAAGGTAACGCGCTGGTTAATGACCCCGGCAAGCTAGTGGAGCTATGTGGTTAAAGCAGATGGGCTCTCAAGTCATCGATTAGGGCCTGTTAACACGGATGGTGTCGAGGCGATTGCGGATTCCGGCGCAGCTGACCACTTGTGCCGGCGCACTCTTTCCGTTTCGTGGATGCTGCGCTGGTGGTGACCGCTTCTGGTTAATATGCTGCCAGCAAGATAGATAACTTGCTATGTCGCACTTCGGCCAGAAGCAGCCATTTGGTGCATGTCGTGATTAGCAGGCATTCACAGTATGTAGAGATAATAATTCAATGAAGTACAAGCACATTAATTCCATGCTTCACAACTTTGGCCACTCCTTCATAAGCTCCATGAATTACGTCGATGACGAATACATTATTGACGTGTTGACCGAGCTGGCCTTTCAAGTTCCTGGGCATGAACTCGAAATTAATTTCTCTACGGGGCACATTTCACCGTCTGGTGAATATCCGGTAAGGCTCTACAAGTCTATTGGTTACTGGAAAGAATGGTTACCCAAGCACATGGAGCATCACAGAATCAATCCCTCTGCATTGTCAGAGGTGCATCTCAGATTTCGCCTGGTAAGAGATGGTCGCGAAGTTATTGTTGCCACTTCTGATGACAGGGGCAAGAACTACAAGGTGTTTGTACATGGCTAACGCCTAGATCATTTTGAATTCAGTTGTTAGTGGTCCGCTTTCCTTGTAGGCAAACGTCTGCTCAGGGTCGATTGCTGAAGCCACTTCCTCGTCTAATTATGTCTGCTCTATGTTGGCCAGCGGGCACCAGCGCGCTGGTCAGGTACGGCCAGCACCGCGGTCAACGACCACCAGTGCCCGCAGGCGATGCCTTCCCCAGATGATCTACCGCTTAAGTCGAGCGTTGACGCACCAGGAGGGCGTTGGCAACTTGATTAGCTGAATAGCCTCGTCCAGGCTTTGGCAAAACCACGCTTGCTTGATGCGTTAGCCAGCAAGGCAAGCCAACCGCCCACTATGGTGTGTGGTTGAGCAGGGTAATGGTCAGCCCTGTATTGCCATCAGATCTGCAGGGAAGCTCGTTAGAAACGACCTAGCGACTTCCTGGCTCCGGCACTGCAGCCAGTTGGCGTACTGCCCCTGCGGAATAATCACCAAGCTACGCTTCTCGTCTCCCGGCTTGTGCATACGCTTCATCAACGGGTGGTCATCGGCATTGATCGTCAGTTGCGTAAAACTGTAACTGGTCGTGCCATCCCTTTCTTGCCAGCCACGCCACATTCCGGCAACCGCAAAGGGTTCGCCGTTTGCCATCCCGATCCGGGTCCAGACATTCTTTCCGGTTTCGTAACAGGGCTCGACAAAGGCCTGCATCGGTACCAGGCATAACTGGCCGTGGAGCCAGGCAGACTTGTAGCTATGCAGCTGTCCGACGGTTTCCGCACGGGCATTCATGGTAGTAAAGCGCTTGCCTGGCGGGAGGTGAACTTTCGGAATGAAGCCATACGACGCCATGAAGGCAAACGGCCCCGTCCCGGTATCAATGATCAAGGGGGCGCGGTAATCCTGCCAGATATCGGGCTTCCACTCTTCCTCGGGCGGGTCAACGTGGAAATACTCGGTCAGCTGCTGGCGGGAGGGCGGAATGAAGTTCACACACATGGCAACAGTATAGTTTCAGGCGATGACTTGGTGTTGCATTTGATTTCGTACATAATCAAATCAACCAAGGAGTCTCATCATGATTACCGCTTTCTTTGCCCCGACGCCGCAACCACCCAGACTGGCGATCCCGGTCTACGGCTCGACAGTGCCGGCGGGCTTTCCTTCCCCTGCCGATGACTATCTGGAAACCCGCCTCGATCTGAACGATTTGCTGGTACATGACCCGGCTGCCACCTTCATGGTACGTGTCTGTGGTGACAGCATGAGTGGCGCAGGCATCAGCAGCAATGACGTACTGGTGATTGACCGCAGCATCGAACCGGCCAGCGGCCACATTGTGCTGGCCATCGTGGATGGCGAGTTCACGGTCAAGCGACTACAGAAGCAAAATGCGCAGATCTTCTTGCTACCAGAAAACCCCGCCTACCCGCCCATCAAACTACAGGAAGGTCAGGAGTTGCAGATCTGGGGCGTGGTTACCGGCTGCGTGAAATCATTCCTGTAGCTACGCCATATGCCACTCTTTGCCTTGGTCGATGGCAACAGCTTTTACGCCAGCTGTGAACGGGTCTTTCGGCCGGACCTGGAAGGTAAGCCCATCGTGGTGTTGAGCAACAACGATGGTTGTGTGGTCGCACGCAGCGCCGAAGCCAAGATGTTGGGCATCAAGGGCTTTCTGCCGTATTTCCAGATCGCCGATCTGTGCCGCCAGCATGGGGTGGCAGTGTTTTCGAGCAATTACGCGCTGTACGGTGACATGTCGGCCAGGATGATGCAGGTAATCGGCCGCTGGGGTATCGAACAGGAGGTCTACAGTATCGATGAGTCCTTCATTACGCTGGACGGCATCCCGGCATTACGTGACTACGCCACCCGTCTGCGAGCGGATGTACTGCAGCGGGTAGGCATCCCTACCTGTGTCGGCATCGGCCCCAGCAAGACCTTGGCCAAACTCGCCAACCATGTCGGCAAAGTATTTCCCAAGGCCCAAGGGGTATTTGCCTGGGACTGGCTGACACCCGAGTGGCAGGACAAGTTGATGGCCCGCATTGCGGTCAGTGAAGTGTGGGGAATAGGTCGTCGTCTCACGGAACAGTTTGCCAAAATGGGCATTCATACGGCTCTCGATTTGAAACATGCAGATCCGAAGATGATTCGACGGCAGTTCAATGTGGTGGTCGAACGAACTGTCGCAGAGTTGAACGGGATCAGTTGCCTGTCACTGGAGGATGTCTCCCCGGCCAAGCAACAGATTATCGCTAGCCGTAGTTTTGGCCAGCTGGTCACCGACTTCGACACGCTGGCCAGCAGCCTGACCCACCATGCATGCCGGGCTGCCGAGAAACTTCGGCGGCAGCACAGTGAGGCGCGACTAGTTGGCATCAACATTCATACCAACCGTTTTCGTGCACAGGATCCACAGTACAACGGCTGGCTGGTTGTGCCATTGGTTCATCCTTCTTCCGATAGCGTCGTCATTACAAGTGCGGCCATGGCTGGCTTGCAGCAGGTATACCGCAATGGCTACCACTACAAGAAGGCTGGCATCGTGCTGATGGAAATCAGCGAAGCCGGCAGGGAGCAGCGAGACCTGTTCACCCCTTTGCCAGATCCGCGCCGTGCAGCCCTCATGTCCACCATGGATCGCATCAATCGGGAGTACGGCCGCGGCACGTTGCGACTAGGAAGTGAAGGCACTAGGAAAGACTGGGCGATGCGGCAAGAAAAAAGGTCGCCATGCTGGACGACCCGTTGGGATGAGCTCATCAGGGTTTACTAGTTTTGCTTGCTGAGGCCGAGGTACAGTCAGTGACGATCTGAGTTGCCGATCAAGTGACCTGCGATAGTTCTCATAAAAATGCCTCGGCCGAAGCCGAGGCATAAATATTACAGTTAACAAATTATGAAGACTTTCGGGACAAGCTCATACGAAAATGTGTGAGTATTTACTCCATATAGGATCTACAGGAAAATCATACTGCAACCGAGGCTGCGCTTTGCCTGTCGCCGGCCTGCCCAGCGTGGTGGTGCTGCCGCTGCAGGCAAGCCACCCCATACCCATTTCAGAAAAGGAAACATTCATGCACGTGCAGCTGTCGGGGACCGCGCAGCGGGTGAATACGGTGTTCTGCATCGGGCGCAATTACGCCGCCCATGCCGCCGAGCTTGGCAACGCGGTGGAAAGCGAACCGGTGGTGTTCCTGAAGCCGAACGCGGCGCTGCTGCACGAGGGCAGCCCCATCGTGTTGCCGGACTACTCGCAGGAGGTGCACTACGAGTGCGAGCTGGTGTTGCTGATCGGCAAGGACGCCGACCACGTCGACGAAGCCGATGCGCTGTCCTGCATCGCCGGCTACGGCATCGGGCTGGACCTGACCGCGCGCGACGTGCAGTCGGAGGTCAAGGCCAAGGGACTGCCGTGGACCAAGGCCAAGGGCTTTCGCGGCGCCGCTTGCGTGTCGGATTTCGTTGCGGCCAACCTTGTCGCCGATCCGGCGCGGCTGCAGTTCGATCTGCACATCAACGGCGAGTCGCGCCAGCACGGCGACACCGCGCTGATGCAGTTCCCGGTGGCGACCATCGTCAGCTACCTGTCGCGCATCTACGGCCTGCGCGCCGGCGACCTGGTGTTTACCGGCACGCCGGAAGGGGTGGGGCGGTTGCAGGGAGGCGACCGTCTGCACCTGGAACTGCTGGGGCTGCTGCAGGCGGCGTGGCAGGTGGCGCCATGAGCAAGGCAAGGTTGGCCGCAGGCGCGGATGACGACAAGGTGCGGCTGGACAAGTGGCTGTGGGCGGCGCGCTTTTACAAGACGCGGCAGCTGGCGCACGAGGCGCTGGAGCTGGGGCGGGTGCTGGTTGGCGGCGAGCGGGTCAAGGGCTCGCGGGTGGCGAAGGAGGGCGACCAGCTGCTGATCCGCATCGAGCGGCTGGAGTACAAGGTCACCATCCTGGCGCTGGCGACGCAGCGGCGGCCGGCCAGGGAGGCGCAGCTGCTGTACAGCGAGAGCGCAGAGTCGGTGACCGCGCGCGAACACCAGATCGCGCTGCAAAAGGCCGAACACGCCAGCTACCCGCACGGCGACGGGCGGCCGACGAAAAAGGCGCGCCGCGACATCTCCCGTTTCAAGGACAGCTGGTGAGCGATAGGCGGGGGCCGGCAATGGCGCTATCATGCCGCCCCGCGCCTGTTTTTGCCCTTGCCTGAAAGAAAATCCGCCATGCCCGCCGTTGCCGACCTGCGTCCGTTCGCCGCGTTCTACTTCAGCTATTTCGCCTTCCAGGGCCTGTTCGGCCCGTTCTGGGGGCTGTACCTCGAATCGCTGTCGTTCAGCACGGTGCAGATCTCGGTGCTGATGGCGCTGTCGACGCTGGCTCGCATCGTGGCGCCGGGGCTGTGGGGCTGGCTAGCCGACAGGCGTGGCCGGCGGCGCAGCATCATCCTGTCGACCTCGCTGCTGTCGGCGCTGGCGTTTGCCTTTGTCGGGCTGGACAACGGCTTCTGGTGGGTGTTCGTCAGCCTGGCGGTGTCGCACTTCTTCTGGGCGGCGGCGCTGCCACTGGTGGAGGCCAGCACCGCGCACCTGACGCGCGCCACGCCGGGGCGCTACAGCCGGGTGCGGGTGTGGGGCTCGATCGGTTTTGTCACGCTGTCGCTGGTCGGTGGTGCCTTGCTGGAGTTGCTCGGGCTGGCCAACCTGCCGTGGGCGGTGCTGGCGCTGCTGCTGCTGATCGCGCTGGCGGCCTGGTTCGTGCCGGAGGTACACGCCGCACCGCGCAGTACATCGCGACAGTCGATTGCCGGCACCCTGCGCCGGCCGCAGGTGCTGGCGCTGTTTGCCTGCTGCTTCCTGCTCGCCTTCGGCATGGGGCCGTACTACACCTTTTATTCGATCGGCCTGCAGCAGGCCGGCTACAGCAAGAGTGCCATCGGCTGGCTGTGGTCGGTGGGGGTGATCTGCGAGATCGGCGTCTTCCTGCTGATGCCGCGGCTGATGGCGCGCTTCACGCTGGAGCAGCTGATGCTGGCGTCCTTGCTGGTGACCGCGCTGCGCTTCGTGCTGATTGCGCTGCTGCTGGCGCAGCCGGCGGTGGCGGTGTTCGCGCAGACATTGCACGCCTTCACCTTCGGCGTGCACCACGCGGCGGCGGTGGGGCTGATCCACCGCTACTTTGCCGAGCAGCACCAGGCGCGCGGCCAGGGGCTGTACGTGATTGCCTCCTTCGGCGTCGGCGGCAGCGTCGGTGGCTTGCTCGGCGGCGTGCTGTGGCCGTATGGTGGGGTGACGCTGACCTTTGCCGTGTCTGCGGTGGTGACCTTCATCGGCGTGCTGGTGAGCTGGCGCTGGCTGCGCACGCCGTCTGCAATGACGCATGGCTGAGCAAGGTTGGCCGCAGTCGCCGCGCGGCGTGCTTACGCCGACAGCAGCATCACCAGCTTCAGTCCCGGCGCGTTGGCCAGCCGCAGCGTCAGCTGCTGGTAACTGACCCGTCCCAGCTGCGCGTGGTTGAACGCGCGCTCACCGCCTTCGCGGCCCTGCACGTCCTGTTGCCGCCACAGGCTGTCGAAGTCGCCGCTTTGCCGGCGCAGGCCGTCGAGCAGGGCGCCGACTTCGCCGTCATCGCGACGGGCGCTGATCTCGGCGCGGAATTCCGCCACCATGCGGCGCGCCCGTGTCGGCCAGTCGTCAACCAGCTGCGGCGCCAGCGGGTGCAGGAACATGAAGTGCAGCAGATTGTAGCGCGGCTCCGGCTGGTCCAGCCAGCCGCGGAACAGGGTAGCGGCCTGCGCGTTCCATGCCGGCACGAACCATAGCCCGTCCAGCACATAGGCCGGATCGGCGATCTTGCCGACCGCCAGCGCCAGCGCCTGCTGCGCCTCCGGATCGCTGGCGAGGTGGGCATCGTCCGGATTCTTCTGCCCGGCGAGGTTGAACAGGTAGTCGCGTTCGGCGCGGCTCAGCAACAGCGCGTCGGCCAGCCGTGCCAGCGTGGCGGCCGATACCGACTGGGTGCGACCCTGCTCGATCCAGGTCAGCCACGTCGGGCTGATGCCGCACAGCGCGGCGACTTCCTCGCGGCGCAGGCCCTTGGCGCGGCGGCGGCTGCCGGCGGGCAGGCCGGCCTGCTGCGGCGAGACTCGCTCGCGGTGGCTGCGGATAAAGTCGCCTAGCGGGCTGGTGTTGCGCTCGTCGTTCATGGTGGTGGCGGCTTATCTTGGTAGTATCACTACTAGTATAAATGCTTATCTTGTACTAGGAACCGGCTTGATCAATGATAGGGCTACTACGCACAGTCGGCGACCGGCCCAGGGTTGGCCGCAGCGGCTTGTTCCGCCTCGGGCGGACGTGACAGAATGACCGGATCCACTGCCGGAATGTTGTCGGCAAACTCATCGAGAAAGCAGAACCATGACCGCACAGACCCTCTACGACAAGCTGTGGAGCAGCCACGTGGTGCACGAAGAAGCAGACGGCACCGTATTGCTCTATATTGACCGTCACCTGGTCCACGAAGTGACCAGTCCGCAAGCCTTCGAAGGCCTGAAGCTGGCCAATCGTCCGCTGTGGCGCGTGGACTCGGTGGTGTCGACCGCCGACCACAACACGCCGACCGACCACTGGGACGAGGGCATCAAGGACCCGATCTCGCGCCAGCAGGTGGAAACGCTGGACGCCAACATCAAGGCCTTCGGCGCGCTGGCCTACTTCCCGTTCAAGGACAAGGGCCAGGGCATCGTGCACGTGATGGGGCCGGAGCAGGGCGCCACCCTGCCGGGCATGACCGTGGTCTGTGGTGACAGCCATACCTCCACTCACGGCGCTTTCGGCGCGCTGGCGCACGGCATCGGCACCTCCGAGGTCGAGCACGTGATGGCGACCCAGACGCTGGTGGCGAAGAAATCCAAGAACATGCTGGTGCGCGTCGACGGCAAGCTGCCGGCCGGCATTACCGGCAAGGACGTGGCGCTGGCGATCATCGGCAAGATCGGCACCGCCGGCGGTACCGGCTACGCCATCGAGTTCGGCGGCGAAGCGATCCGCGAGCTGTCGATGGAAGGCCGCATGAGCCTGTGCAATATGGCGATCGAGGCCGGCGCCCGTTCCGGCCTGGTGGCGGTGGACCAGAAGACCATCGACTACGTGAAGGGCCGCCCGTTCGCGCCGAAGGCCGAGCAGTGGGACGCCGCCGTGGCGTACTGGAACACCTTGCACAGCGACGACGGCGCGCAGTTTGACGAAGTGGTGGTGCTCGACGCCGCCGCCATCCAGCCGCAGGTAACCTGGGGCACCTCGCCGGAAATGGTGACCGACATCAACGGCCGCGTGCCGGACCCGGCGCAGGAAAACGATCCGGTGAAGAAGGGTTCCATGGAGCGTGCGCTGGCCTATATGGGCCTGCAGGCCAACACCCCGATCAACGAGATTCCGGTGGACATCGTGTTCATCGGCTCCTGTACCAACAGCCGTATCGAAGACCTGCGCGAAGCCGCCGCGGTGGCCAAGGGCCGCAGCAAGGCGGCCAACGTCAAGCAGGTGCTGGTGGTGCCGGGCTCCGGTCTGGTCAAGGCGCAGGCCGAGGCCGAGGGGCTGGACAAGGTATTTGTCGCCGCCGGTTTCGAGTGGCGCGAACCGGGTTGCTCGATGTGTCTGGCGATGAACGCCGACCGCCTGCAACCGGGCGAGCGTTGCGCGTCCACCTCCAACCGCAACTTTGAAGGCCGTCAGGGCCAGGGCGGCCGTACCCACCTGGTCAGCCCGGCGATGGCTGCTGCCGCTGCGGTGGCCGGCCACTTCGTCGACATTCGCGCGCTGTAAGCGGGCCAGAGCTAGGAGAACAGACATGACAACGCGACTTCTGACTGCGCTGGCCTTGCTGGCGGCAGTCACCGGATGCAATACCGTGGCCGGTGTCGGCCAGGATCTCAGAAACGCAGGTTCCGCCATCGAAAGGGCAGCACAATGAAGGCATTTACCA
>Ga0209211_10002718_pt1 | contig 29993 bp, 25 predicted proteins | sample RifGroA2_FD_183992 | JGI IMG/M metagenome (GOLD analysis project Ga0209211, IMG submission 183992) | Groundwater microbial communities from Rifle, Colorado, USA - Groundwater A2 (SPAdes) (version 2) | ecosystem: Environmental > Aquatic > Deep subsurface > Groundwater | place: Rifle, Colorado...
AGCGGCCGCCGGGTCGGGAGTGGACGACGCCGAATGGATACTCGCGGACCACGGCGGCCGCCTGGACTCCCGGCCCGCGCCCGGAGGCTCGGTCTTCGGCTACCGGGTGAGCCTGCCGGTCTGCGGTTTCCCGGAGAAGGCGAGAGCGGAAGTCTAGGTCAGTCCGGCTGGATCCAAAGGAACTCGACGCGGCGGTTCCGGCGGCGCCCCTCTTCGGTCTCGTTGGAGCCGCGCGGCCGGGTGACGCCGTACCCATGCGCGTCCACGGCGCTCTTCGACACCCCCAGGCGGACCAGGTACGACTTCACCGCCCCGGCGCGCCGCTCCGACAGCTCCTGGTTGTATTCCTCCGTGCCGAGGATGCAGGTGTGCCCCGCGACCTTGAGCCGCAGCTCGGGGTGCCGCACCAAGATGTCCGCCACGTACTTCAGCGTCACCTTCGAATAGGTCTTGAGTATGGCCTTGTCCAGCTCGAACTCGATGGGCGGGACCTGGTTGAGGCGGATCTTCTCCTCGAGCTCCACGACCGCCTCGCGCGCCTCGCCGCAGGGCAGGTTCACCAGGCGCTTCGCCTCGAGTTCGCCCACGCCCTGCGACTGCCAGACCACAAGGTCCCCCGGCTCCTCCAGACCGCCGCGCATGACGGACACGTTCTTCGCCCCGCGGGACAGGAAGGCGCTCGCCGCCCACGCCGCCTCGGGACAGCAGCAGGACATGCAATAGAGGACGAAATTGCGGCCCTTGGGCAGGGGGGCGTCCGCCAGGTCGTCGTAGGAGACGTTGCGGGCGCCTCCGAAATGGTTCCGGCCGAAATCCTCCCGGGTCCGCACGTCGATGAGCTCGATGGGTTCCCCGGCCTTCAGGGCCCGCGACACCTCGTAGGGGGAGATGGTCCCGATGGGGATCGCGGCCAGCGGGGACTCCATCTCGGCCATGCCGACGTCCGGACACTCCTTCCAGATGCGGACCTTGCGCCCCGGAGAACCGCCGTCCTCTGCGACTTCCTGCCCGCCGGGGGCCTTCCGCTTGCGGGCGGATACGGGAGGCACGAGTCCCAGGGAACACGCCAGCGCCAGCAGGAGTATCCGTCTCATCGATAGCGCGTCTCGATCGCGACCTGGACGTCCGGATGCAGGCTCTTATGGACCGGACAGGCCTGGATGCAGGCCTGGAGCTTCGGCCGCAGCGCCTCCGGGACGCTCGCCGGCAGGGTGAGCACCCCGGAGATGCGGGCGATGCGCCGGGGACTTGTCCCCATCTCCTTCTCGAACTCGAGCTCCGCCCCCTTCAGGTCCGCGCCTTCGCGCTCGGCCAGCTTGGCCATGATGGTCAGGATGCAGGAAGACAGGGCGGACACCAGGAGGTCGGTCGGCGAGAAGGTCCGGCCCTTCCCGCCGTTGTCCACGGGAAGGTCGGTGCCGATGCGCTCTCCGCTGAGCTCATGCTCCAGCGAAACCCGGGAGTCCCCCACGTAAGAAGCGATTATCCTCACGCGCCGTCCCCGACCGGAGCGTCCTCCCGGCGGCGCCCCGGCGTCTGGAAGAGGAACCATAGGTAGCACACGACCACTCCTCCAGAGCAGACCCGCGTGAGGTCCGCGTACCTGTCGGCGATGCGGGACGGCGTCCAACCCGATTCCCGGACCAGCTTCACCATGTCGTTGCCGGTGTCCCGGGACTTCGTGATGGACTCACCCCACAGTATCCCGGTCTCCGGGTCGGCGCTCGCCTGGCTCCAATGGTTCCCCGCGGCGATGAGCGAGCACATGGCCGCGACCATGACGGGATAACGGAAGAAGTCCCAACGCAGGAGGTCGGGCAGCCGCAGATAGTAGGTCACGATGAGGAGCACCGGCAGGACCAGCTCCCCGGCACAGCCTCCGAAATGCATCCACGCGGACCACTCAGGCTTCCCCGTCAGGAAGCTGAGGAAGACCTGGCCCGCGGCCAGGGCGGCACAAAGGATGAAGAGCGGCGCGCTCCGCCGGCGCACGGCCAGCCACAGGCCGGCGCCTTCGACCGCGAACATGAACGCGATCACCACATAGGACGGCTCCCCGCTCACGAGCGCGAAGCCGACGAAAAGGGGCAGCGACCAGTAGCCCCCCAGCCAGGCCACGAGGGAGTGCCCGAGTTCGTGGCAGGTGAAGTGGAAGACGAACCCCAGCGCCCACCAGACGTCCTTGAGCACCCAGGCGACCCCGAAGGCAAGGGGCACGGCCAGCGTGTTGGAGAAGAAACCCTCCTGCGGGACGCGGTCGCCCGGGGCCGCGCCGCCGGCCGGGGCGTTCATCCACGCGCTCCCCCCCATCTGGCGATGGATCATGATGCCCAGATACACGGCGATGGCCGCCGCGACGAGGCAGACCATGGCTACGAGGTTCATGCCATCAACTATAGCTTGTCCGGCTCCCCGGAGCCAAGAGCCCCTCCTCGCCCGCCCCCTGATCCTCGAACAGGGTTTGACCCGGCGTCGAAGGCTTCGCTCACTTGTTCAACTGTGCCCGGGCACAGTTGCTTAGCCGAGGATTGGGGCCGCCTCGCCCACTGGTAGGAGCGGCGAGAGCAGGTTATACTATCCTCTCCCGAGGATGAACATGGCGATCGCGAGAAGACCGGCCCCGCTGACGGCGCTGCTGCTGGAGGGGATACACCCGGACGCGGGCCGGACCCTCCGCGCCGCGGGGTTCCACGTGCGGACCGTAGAGGGGACTCCGACCGGCCCCCGGCTCAAGGAGCTGCTGCGCGGGGCGGCGCTGCTCGGGGTCCGCTCCCGGACGCTCATGACGCGCAGGCTGGCGGCGGACGCGGGCTCCCTCCTCGCGGTGGGCTCCTTCTGCGTCGGCACGGGCAACGTCGACCTGGACGCCTGCGCGGACTCGGGAATAGCCGTGTTCAACGCCCCCTACAGCAACACCCGCAGCGTCGCGGAGCTCGTCATCGGCGAACTCATCATGCTGCGCCGCGGCGCGTTCGAGAAGTGCCGGCGCATGCACGCGGGCTGGTGGGACAAGTCCTCCGCCGGAGCCCGGGAGATCCGCGGCAAACGCCTGGGCATCATCGGCTATGGGAACATAGGCAGCCAGGTGGGCATACTCGCCGAGGCCCTCGGGATGGAGGTCCACTACTACGACGTCCGGGAGAAGCTCTCCGTGGGCAACGCCCGGCGCTGCCGCTCCATGGGCGAGCTCCTGCGCAAGGCGGACGCGGTGACCCTGCACGTGGACGATGCCCCCCGGAACGCGGGGCTGATCGGCGACCGCGAATTCCGGATCATGAAGCCCGGAATCCTGCTGGTCAACGCCAGCCGGGGGCGGACCGTGGACCTGGAGGCGCTCGCCCGGCATCTGCGCGGCGGCCGGGTCGCGGGCGCGGGGATCGACGTCTTCCCCAAGGAGCCCGCGGCTTCCCGGGCCAGGTTCCGCAGCAGCCTCGCCGGGCTGCCCAACGTCATCATGACCCCGCACATCGGCGGGAGCACCTTGGAGGCGCAGCGGGACATCGCGGCCTGCGTGACCGAGAAGCTCCGCGCCTACGCGCGCTCGGGCGACACGACCACCAGCGTCAACTTCCCCCAGGTCCAGCTGCCGGTGATCAAGAACTTCCACCGCATCCTGCATGTGCACCGCGACGTCCCCGGCGTCCTCTCGCAGATCAATTCTTTGCTCGCCCAGGGCGGGATCAACATCGCCGGCCAGTACTTAAAGACCCGCGACCGCATCGGCTACGCCATCACCGACATCGCCCGGCAGTACGACCGGAAGACCCTCGAAGCCCTCCGCGCCATCCCGGAGACGGTGCGCCTGCGCGTCCTCTACTGAGATTCGCCCGCTCCGCCCTATGGTATGATAGCGGAGGTCGGTCAGGGGGCATGTTGGCCGGGAAGATACTCATCGTCGACAACAACACCGCGTTCGCCTCTCAGCTGAAGCTGATGCTGGAGAAGGCCGGTATCACGGTCCTGGTCCGCGCCGATCCCGTGGGCGGCAACACCGCCCTCAACTCCTTCAAGCCGGACATCATGGTGCTGGAGATGGACCTGGCGGCGGGCGGCGGACGGAACCTCTATCGCATGGCCCGCGCCAATGAGCAGTTGGCCGACCTGCCGATCATCATCCTCTCCAGCTCCAACACCAACCCCCAGATCTGGGAAGCCCTTGAGGCCCCGTCCCACCCCAAGACCCTGGTGCTGCGCCGGTCGCCCAACCTGCGCCTGCTCCTGCCCGTGGCCCAGAAGCTGCTGGCCGCGAAGTACGGCGCCGGAAAGTAGGGGTCAGAAGGTCTGGCCGCCCTGGTAGAGCTTGGCGATGGTAAGCACGATCTCCGCCTCCGTGCCCACCAGCGCCTCCACCGCGCAGCCGCTGCGCACGCGGACCGCCTCCCGGACCAGGTAGTTGGTGGGATGGACCATCGCGACCTGGAACTGGCGCTCCTCCACGAAGAGCGGGACGATGAGGTTGTCCCGGGCGAACTCGAAATCCACGAGCTTCTCGAGGCCCTGCCCCAGCTCCGGGTCCAGCAGGTTGTTCTTCAAGGAAGCGTAGGGGACCTTGTGGATCTTGGAGACCGCGACGGCCACGTCCTCATCGGTGACGTAGGAGAGGCGGATGAGGGCCTGCGCGATCCGGCATGAATTCTGGAGGGTGTACAGCCGGGCCTGCTCCACCTGCCCGGCGTCGAGCTTGCCGGCCTTGATGAGGATATCGGTGAGCTGCTTCTCTTCCCCGGTCACGGTGCCCCCTGAGACCCTAGAAGTATAACTCTAACGCCGGGTTCCTTCCAGAGGCGCGGCCGAGCGGCGGAATGCGGCGAGGGAGCCCGCGGCGAGGACCACGCCGGCGACGCACGCCCATACCCCGATCTCCAGGGAGAAACCAGAGGCCGCCGCGCCGAGGAGCCGGGCCTCGATCAGCCCCTCCCCGCAGAGGAGGAGCCCCACCGCGCCGATCCCCAGTGCGGCCGCCCCGAGGGTCCAGGAGGGGACCCGGCCGTGCCGGCGCAGGAGCGCGGCGATTCCCCATAGCGCCCCGAGCCAGAGCCACCAGGACATGACCCGCGGCAGGGACAGCTCCCGCGCGTAGCGGAAGGATTCCGCGAAAGGAGCGAACACGGCCCGGAGAGTGGAAGGGGTCCCCAGCCGTCCCGCGGTCACGGGGATGATATCCTCGGCCCTCCGGGTCCGCAGAGCCTCCACGACCGCGGCGGCGCGCTGCGCTCTGTTCAGGGACCGGGCTCCGGGGATCCGGATCGCGGTCCAGGTCCGCCAGGATCCGCCCCAGCCGTGCCAGTCCGACGATGCGGCGAGGATGCGCCCGCGCTCGCGCGCGACGCTCAGGAGCGCGTCCCGCACGGGCTCCGGGAGGGCCGGGTGGCCATAGTTGGCGATCTCGAACCCGTCCACGCCCGCGTCGGCCAGCCGGGCGGCGTCCTCGGGCTGCAGCTTCCAGGACAGGGCCACTACCGCCCCCGCGCGGTCCTTTTCATGGAGGAAGGCGCAGAACTTCTCCGCCGAGCGCAGGCCCTGGGGCGTGATCCATTCCCGCCGCAGATGCGCCCCCAGTCCGAGCAGATAGCCCCCGCCTTGTTCGCGGAGCTCCACCCCCGGCACTACCGCCGGAAGGTCCGGATCGAGGGCCGAGAACTCCTCCGCGATGTGCGCGCCGAAGCTGTCCTCGTGCTCGGTCACCGCGACCACATCGTAGCCGTGGTCCGCGTGCAGCCGGAGGTTCTCTCCCGGGGAGACTATCCCGTCGTGCGAAGCGTAGGTGTGCGACTGCAGGTCGGCCAGGAGATAGTCGCCCGAATCGGACACCAGGCGCCAGCTCGGGGGCCGGGCCAAAAGCAGGAGCAGCACGTAGCCGGCGAAGCAGACCGCCGCGCCCAGCGCGGCGCCCCCGGCCGCCGGGCCCGACCGCCCCCGCGACCGGCGGCCGCCCCGGGAGCGGAAGTAGCCGAAGGCGGCCGTCAGCAGGACGAGCCAGACCAAGGAGGACAGGATGGCCGCCCGATGGTCCGGCGCCCCGCCCAGCGCGTGGCCCACGGCCAGGAACGGCTCGAAGAGCGCGGCGGACCGGGAGAACTCCAGCCGGAAACCCTCCACCGGAGCGCCGCTGCGGGCGTCGAAGGGCCCGGCCGGACCCCCCGGCAGGGCGGCCAGGAGGGTCAGGAGCGCGAGCGCGGCCAGGATGGCTCGCATCAGGCCTGCCGCCGATAGACGCGGATCGGCCAGTCGAACCACACCAGGAGATCGTTCTTGTATATCCGGTCCGCCCAACCGAAATCCCTGCGGAACTCCTTCTCCAGACGATATTCGGAGGACCAGTCGGGAGGGATGGAACCTGGGCGGTCGTCCTCCCCCACGCCGATATAGTATTCCGGCTTCGCCTTCAGGGACGGATCCCAGCGCCGCATATCGTAGTCCAGCAGGCGGAACGGGGGGAAGCCTCCGGTGCCGTAGACGAGGCGCACCCCGGTCGCGATGCTCGAACCGCGCGGGATGGAGGCGTTGATCCAGGGCCCCGCCTCCATCTTCGGGTCGCCATAGGCCAGGATGGCGTCATAGAAGACGGCATTGCCCGCCGTGAAGAGGGCGGCCAAGAGCAGCGCCGCCCGGGTCCCGCCGGCCCAACGCCCGGAGTCCAGGCCCGCGTCCGCCGCCCGCATCCCCAGCAGGATGAGTATGGGATAGACCGCCATGGCATATCGATCCGAGCCCTGATCCAGGATGCAGACGAAGAGGTACAAGGGCGCCGCCGCGCTCAGAAGCACCGCCGTGATCCGGTCGCGGACGAGGGCCGCGTGGACCAGACCGGCGCTGCAGAGCAGCCAGAGCCCCCAGCCGAGGGATATGGGGAAAGCGACGAAGTAGTTCTGGAAGAGGTTCGGGAAAAATACCGCAAAACCCACGTCGCCGGAGGCCTGCTTCTGGGCATCGTGGAGCACGCGCGCGAAAGAGAGTACCTGGTAGGGACTGACCACGAAGAAGGCGGCGGCCAGGCCCAAGCCGGCCAGGACCAGGCGGCGGTCCCACAGGGCGCGGGCTCCGCGCCGCGGCCACTCCGCCAGCAGATGCGCCGCCAAAAGGGCGAATATCGCGAAGCCCCCGAAGAAGATGGCGCCCGCGGCCAGGCCGGCGCAGACCCCGCTCAGGACATAGTCCCTGGTCCGAGTCTCCTCCAGGACGCTCAGCGCGTAGTGGACGGAAAGCAGAAAGAAGGGCAAGAAGAAGGTGTGGGCCTTGAGGAAATGGTTGATCACCACGACGATCGGGGCGCAGAGCAGGAAGAGGGCGGCCAGGACGCCCGCGCGCGGAGAGCGGAACCAGCGCGCGGCCATGAAAAAGAGCAGCCACGCCGCCGCCGCCGTGGCCCCCGTCTGCACCAGCCGCGGCATCGCGTAGAGCATGCCGAGCTCGTCCGGATGCAGGAAATAGTAAGAAACGTCCCGCGTCACCCGATAGAGGCCGGCCGTCCCTCCCAGCTGCATGGCGGCGCCCACGGAGTATAGATACAGACCTCCGTACTGGTAAAGGTGCGGGTCGAACTGGAAGCGGGCGGGCCGGATGTTGTTCAGGGCGCTCAGTACCGTGGCGTCGTCGCAGAACTCGGGCTGGAGGAAGTAGGAGCGGATGGCGTCCAGCTTGGTCTTCGCGATGCGGACCTCCGCCCCCCCCAGGCGCAGCGTCACACTCGCGTCCGGGTCCCGGACGAAGACGTCGTCGGTGACGGAGGCGGAGGTGGCGGCGTCGTAGGCACGGTAGACCTCGTCCCGCGCGGCCTGGAGCGCCGCGCTGAGGTCCCGGACCTCCGCCTCGGTGACGACGTGGCGCGAGCGCTCGTGACGCGGGAGCCGGGACCGGGCGCCGAAGAGGTTGAGCGCAACCCCGCCGGCGAGCACCGCGGCCAGGGCCCATCGTGTCGAGGAGGAGCTCATGGGACGGGCGTCAGGCGCCGGTCTCGGGGCCTGTCAACCGATAATATGAGCATTTCGCCGGAGGCGATTTTGGAGCGAGCCGAAGCGATGCGAGGCGCGCATGCTCGTAGAGCATGTAAGCCGAGCAGCGCGAAGGCGCAGCCCCTGCGGCGATAGCGCCGCAGGGACCTGCGGCAGGGAGTAACTCCTTTCCGCAGGCCCAAAAGCGCCCCGGCCCTTCGGGGAGGCCCGCTATTGGCCGATTTCGTCGTTGCTCGTCGCTTGCATAGCTCACGCTATGCGCGCTCCTCGCGCCTAGAACTCGGCTCAATCGCGGGCCTCCGAAATGTTCATATTATCGGTTGGCAGGCCCTTACGGAACACGTACTGGTTGTTGTAGAGCGTGGGTCCCGCGGTCACGAGGTTCTTCAGGGCGAAGCCCCGGTCCCGGTAGAAGCGGAAGACTTCCTCGGGCTTGGAGACCTCGTAGGGATAGCCGCCGATCCAATCGAAGCAGTCGAAGACGATGGACATGCCCCGCCGGGTGCCGCCGTAGCGGAGCAGGGGGTTGCGCAGGCTCAGGATGTCCTCGAGGAGGCAGGACAGGCCGAAGTAAGGGATGGAGAAGGTGTAGACGACGGCGCGGCCGAACCAGCCGGAACAGTAGAACCTCTTGATCCGCTTCCAGCGGCGGGATGAGTCGCCGAGGTCGTTGTAGAGCGCCAGGAAGAGCTCCCCGCCTTTCGGCTCCACCGGGACCGCGGCGTTCTCCATGGCCCGCCGCATGTCCCCGGTATGATGGAGGACGCCCCAGGCGTGGACGACGTCGAACTTGCCGAGGGAGCCCATGTACCGCGCGTCCAGGACGTCCCCCTGCTCGATCGTCCAACCCTCGTCGTCCGGGCGCAGCAGCCTCTTGAGTTCCCGCGCGCAGGCGACGGAGTCGGGGTCATAGTCGAAGGCATGGACCTTGGCGCCGAGGCGCCGGGCGGCCAGGGAGTACAAACCGCTGCCGCAGCCGACGTCGAGGAAGGTCTTTCCGCGGAGGTCCTGGGCCTCCAGCATCTCCCGCAGATAGGACTCGGCGAGGCCCATGCGCCGTTCGTCGATGACGCGCAGGTAGCGCTGCCAGTTCTTGCCGAAGGCGAAACGGGGTCCCTCTGGGGTCTGATCCGCCATGGGCGCTAGGGTAGCAATTTTTTCGGCGTCCGTTGAGACCGAATTGAGCCGTGTCGTACTTGACGGGGAGCCGGAGCGGGTGTACACTATTGTTGAGTAAATAAGTCAACTTCAACCTCTCCGTTTTGGGCGCCCCCGCACGAATACAGCCCCCCTGATGCGGGGGCGCTTCTTTTCCAGAGGCCCCGCCTCCCAGTCCCTCGGGGCAATTTCCCTTAGGCCCAAAGACCGGCTGGTCCGGGCTTCTTGGACCCAGGATGCCGGGGCCCCGCATGGCGTATCATTATCCCTGTCGTCAGGGAGGGTACCGCAATGATGAAGCCGCTGACAGCCGCCGTGATCGCGCTCGCGCTAGCAGGGTCCGCCCGCGCCCAGGTTGCGGTCTCGGATGCCGACTTCGGCGCCGGGCTCAACGGGATATTCCTGCAGTCCTCGCTCGCCGGCAAGCAGTTCGGCGGAGTCGTGGCCCAGGCCAATGAGAAGGCCCGCCCCGCGCGCATCCTCGAGAACGTGATGGTCGCGATGTACGACGCCCCGGGCACCGGAGAGAAGATAGTGCAGTTCCTGCGCGACAACGGCGCCGCGGTCGAATTCAACACCCTGGCGCAGGGCCGCAGCATGGGTCTTACCCTCGTGGACCTCGACACCGGCAAGAAGCGGCCGGCCGTCTACATCAACCCCCGCTACGCCAAGGACCCTGTGTCCTACCGCTACCTCGGCGTCCTCATCGCCAAGGAAGCCTCGGAGTTCATGCTCGCCGACTTCCCCGACTGCGCGGAGCGGAGCTACATGGTCTCGGCCCACATGGCGGAGACTTTCTTCGAGCTCGGCGGCACGCTGCTGATGCTGCCCCGGTTCGACGCCATCGAGGACCAGGACGCCACGAAGACCATCGCGGTGTGGATCGAGAACGCCCCCGAACCCGGGGTCGAGATGCTCAAGTCCCGCGGGCTGCAGACCCTGGCCGAACTCCAGGCCGAGACGGGCCGCCGTCAGCAGGGGCTCACCGAGGAGCTGCGCCGCGCCGCGACGAAGCTCGATGCCGCGCGGACCCAGGACGAACAGCAGGCCCTCCACCAGGAGATCGCCTTCATCAGCCAGAAGCTGGCCCTGGCGGAACAGTCCGCGGCCTCCCTGAAGAAGGCGGCCGCTTCCTTCGATTCCTTCAAGAAGTACGAGACGGAGTGGCTGATGAGCCGGGGGCCCCTCCCGATAAAGTAGGCACTTCCTTCCGGGCACGCAGGGGCGGCGGCCGAAAGGCCGCCGCCTCCTTCTTATATATAATCAGGCGATGAGGAAAGGAGCCCTCCTCCTGGTCTTCGCCGCCGCGGCCCTGGGTGCGGCCCTGGCCGGGCATTCCTCATTCCGGCACCTCCAGCTTTCCCGCCACGGCGCGGCCGAGCAGAGCTACTGCTCCCTCAGCGAGAAGATCGACTGCGACGTGGTCAACGCGAGCTCGTACTCCGAGTTCCTGGGGGTGCCCATCGCCTGGTGGGGCCTGCTCTTCTATCTGCTGGTGGGAGCGGCGGCGGGATACGGGTGGGCGCGCGGCGAGGCCGCCCGTCCCGCCCTCGCCGCGGCCTGGCTGGCGTCTTTGGGGAGCCTCGGCTACTGCGCCTTCCTGGCCTGGGTAGCGGTCCATATCCTGGGCGTGCTCTGCCTCGAATGCCTGGGCATGTACGCGGTCAGCGTCACGTCCGCCCTGGCCCTCCCCTTCGGGATGGGACTCCGCCCTCGGGAACTGCCGGACTTCATCGCCGACTATGCCCGGGCCTCGCTCGGCCGACCCAGCCCGTTGGATTTCGACCCCCGCCCGCTGCGACAAGCCCTCATCGCCGGAGCCGTGTTCCTTGCCGGCTGGGGCGTCATGGAAGGGATACAGGGCTTCGCCGGCCCCCGCAAGCGGGGCGGTTCGGTCGCCCAGCGGGTCGCAGCCTTCTACGCTGGACCGGCCGCTGACATCGCGATAGACCCGGCTTGGCCGGTCTGGGGAAACCCCGAGGCCCGGATCGTCCTCGTCGAATTCAGCGATTTCCAGTGCGTCTTCTGCCGGCAGGCCGCCTTCCGGCTCAAGCCCTTCCTGCAGGAATTCAAGGGCGACATCCGCTACCACTTCGCCAACTACCCGATGGACCGGGCCTGCAACCCCGCCCTGCAGCGTTCTTTGCACCCCCAGGCCTGCTTCGCGGCCAAGGCGGGGATCTGCGCGGCCCGGAAAGGGGCTTTCTGGGACTTCCACGACGAACTCTTTCGGGAGCAGGGGCGGCTCAGCATGGGCTGGATCCTGAGCCGGTCGGAGGCGCGCGGCTGGGACCGCAAGGATTTCCTCGCCTGCATAGAAGCCCCCGAGACCGCAGCCAGGCTCCGCGCCGACATCAAGCTGGGCTACGGCCTGCGGATCCCGGGGACGCCCACGGTCTTCCTCAACGGACGGGAACTGCTGCAATGGAGCGACGCGGCCTTCGTCCGGCGCGTGGTGCGGATGGAGATCGGCAAGAATGCCGGCGGACACTCGGACAGGAGGGCCCCATGAAGGCCTTGGTAAAGAAGCTGCCCCAGAAGGGTCTTTGGCTGGAAGACGTGCCGGAACCCGGGATGTCCGAGAACGACGTCCTCATCAAGATCCGGCAGACCGCCATCTGCGGCACCGACGTCCACATCTACCAATGGGACGCCTGGGCGCAGAAGACCATCCCCCTGGGGATGCACGTAGGCCACGAGTTCGCCGGCGAGGTCGTGAAGGTGGGCAAGGCCGTGGCCGGGGTCCAGGCGGGTCAGCGGGTCTCGGGCGAGGGCCACATCGTCTGCGGCCACTGCCGGAACTGCCGCGCCGGCACCCGGCATCTCTGCCGGAACACCTTGGGCGTCGGCGTCAACCGCCCCGGCTGCTTCGCGGAATACCTCTGCATCCCGGCCGCCAACGTCTTTCCCCTCCCGGAGGGCATCTCGGACGACCAGGCCTGCATCCTCGACCCGCTCGGCAACGCCGTGCACACGGCCCTCTCCTTCGACCTCGTCGGGGAAGACGTGCTGGTCACCGGCGCGGGGCCCATCGGCATCATGGCCGCCGCCGTGGCCCGGCACGTGGGGGCGCGGCACGTGGCCATCACCGACGTCAACGAGTACCGCCTGGACCTGGCCCGGAAGATGGGGATCGCCAACGCGGTGGACGTGCGCTCCACCAAGCTCGCGGACGTGATGGATTCCCTCCACATGACCGAAGGTTTCGACGTGGGGCTGGAGATGTCCGGGAACCCCGCGGCGTTCAAGGAGATGATCGAGTCCCTGAAAAACGGGAGCCGCATCGCCCTGCTCGGCATCCTGCCCGACGAGACGAAGATCCCCTGGAACCAGGTCATCTTCAAAGGGCTGCTCATAAAGGGAATCTACGGGCGGGAAATGTACGAGACCTGGTACAAGATGTGCGCCATGCTCCAAAGCGGCCTGGACATCCAGCCCATCCTCACGCACCGCTTCCCGGTGTCGCGCTACGAGGAAGGCTTCGAGATCATGAGCGCCGGGAAGTCCGGAAAGATCATCCTCGATTGGCCGCAATAGCGCGCTAGAGCCCCAGCTCGGGCGCGATCTCGCGCATCGCGGCCACGGCGAGCTCGGCGAACTCCGGCAGGGGGATCCCGATGCCCTCGCACTCGCGGATGACGTCCCGGTTGACGGAAGCCGCGAACGCCTTCTCCTTCATCCGCTTCACCACGGAGTTCGGCTTCACGCTCGCCAGCTTCTTGTCGGGGTAGACCTTGGTGGTCGCGATGATGAGCCCGGTGATGGTCTCGCCCGCGGCCAGGGCCTTGTGGAAGGTTTCGGTCCGCTTCGCCCCACTGGACGCCTCGTTGTGCATCCGGACGGCCTGCGCGAGTTCCTCCGGCAGTCCCTGCCCGCGCAGAAGCTCCACCGCCTTCTGCCCGTGAACGGCCATGTCCGCGTTCGTGACTTCGACGTCCACGTCGTGCAGGAGCCCGGCCATGCCCCACAGCGCCTCGTCCGCGCCGAGCCGGCGCGCCAGGGCGCGCAGGACGACCTCGGAGGCGAGGCAATGCTTGATCATGTTCTCATTCTTCACGTGCTCCCGCAGGAAGGCCAGGGCCTCGTCGCGGGTCAGGCTGAGCGGGGTGGACATGGGATATCTCCTATAAGCCGAGGCAGAGGATCGCGGCCCCGCAGAGAGCCAGCGAGCCCCCGGCGGCCGCGTGCGCGTAGCGGTCCAGGGGCCCCAGGGGGATGCGGCCGACGCCGACCAGAAGCAGGCCCGTCACGGCCATGATCGTCGCTACGGTCGTCACGGAGAAGGCCGCGGTCGTGAGGACGATCCCCGCCCAGCCCGCCGCCGCCCAGGACGCCAGCATCAGCGGGATGAGGGATTCGCAGGGCCCGAACACGAAGACGATGAAGAGTACCCAGGGCGACCAGGTCTTCCCGCCCGCGCGGTGCGGATGCAGGTGCTCGGCGGCATGCCCGTGTTCGTGGACATGGGCCATGCCGTCCTCGTGCAGATGCGGATGCCTGTGGGGGAGGCCCCGGCGGGCGCGGACGAGTCCCCAGACGCCGTAGGCCGCCCCGAGGCCCATGAGGGCCCAGGCGGCGATGGCGCCGCGCAGGCCGTGGAGTTCCGCCCAGCGGCTCCCGGACCAGCCGCTCACGGCCATGCCCATGCCCGCGAGCGCGGCGCCGATGACCACCGAGCTCCCCACGTGGCCGAGGCCGCACAGGAAGGTCACGGCCGCGGTGCGGGGCCGGGACCACTTCTCGGCGCGCGCGAGCATGACGAAGGGCAGGTAATGGTCGGGCCCCAGCACGGTGTGCAGGCAGCCCAGCGCGGCCGCCGTCCAGACCATCGCCCGCAGGCTCCCGGAGGAGAGGGCCGCTGCGAGCATCAGGTGAAGTGCTCGATCCGTTCGCTCATCACGCCGTCGGGCTTTCCCGCGATCGCCCGCTCGTAGGGGATGAAGCCCTTGGGATAACCCCGCACGAACGAGCCCTTGGGCTTATGCAGGGAGGGGTCGGCGAAGATCTCCTGGAGGAGCTTCTCGCGGTGCTCTTCCTTGGCCAGGTACGCGATCCCCACGGCCTTCTCCCCGACGCTGAGCCCGTAGGGGATGAACGCCCCTTGCTCGGTGACCAGGATCACCTGGTCGGCCGCCGTGCCCGTGGTGGTCATGCCTTCCGGATGCCGGGCCACGATCTTGGAGATGTTCTTATGGGTCACGGACTTGAGCGCGATGACGGCCACGCCCCCCTCGGAGTAGGGCGCGCCGCGGATGAAGTCGCTCTGTCCCCCGACCCCGCTGTAGATGCGGTGGAACTGCAGGGAGTCCGCCCAGATGTTGCCGTGCAGGTCGGCGCCGATGGCGCTGTTGATGGAGACCATCTTGGGCTGCTGGGCGATGTTGAGGATGCTGTTGGTGTAGTTGCTGGCGCGGCTCTGCACGGAGCTGTTGTAGTGCAGCCAGTCGTAGCCCGCCGGGGAGTCCGACAGGAACAGGGTGGCCACCGAATACCGTTCCCCCTTGCGCTTGCCCTTGGCGTTGTTGACGATCCCCTTCTGCACGAGCTTGCGCATGGCGTCCGAGAAGAGCTCGGTGTGGATGCCCAGGTCCTTCACGCCCTTCTCGACGATGGCGTCCGCCACGGCCTCCGGGACCTCACCCAGGCCGAACTGCAGGGTGCAGCCGTCCTCGATGAAGAGGTTCGTGATGATCTTCCCGATCCGCATCGCAGCCAGGTCCGGGGGATGCACCGGGCTGGAGGGGAGGTCGTAGTCCGTCTCCACGATGTAATCGATCGCGGATTCCGGGATGGAACTCCCCAGCACGAAGGGCATCCTCTCGTTGCGCTCGGCGATGACGATCCCGCCGTGGTCCTTGGCGCTCTGGATGGCGCTGAGCAGGGCCTCCACGGTCGTGCCCAGGCTGTAGTTCCCGCCCGGATCGGGGCCGCTGACCTGCAAAAACACGACGTCGGGCTTTACGTAGCGCCGCACGTGCCGGGCCACCTCGGAGAGGTGCCAGAGCTGGTACTTGGCCCGCCCGGAGGAGACGGCGTTGCGGCTGTAAGCGCTGTTGAAGATCACGCGGTGGTTGATGCGGCTGCAGAGCTCCTCTCCATACATCCGCTCCAAGATCTCCTTCTTGCCCAGGGGCAGGACGCTGTACATGTCGACGTCGCGGATGGATTCGTCGTCGATGATCTGCTGGAAGAGGACCTGCGGCGTGGCGGCGTTGCCCGCGCAATAGATGTTGCTGCCGCGGGGAAGATTCGCCGAATTGATGGCCTGCTCGACAGGGACTATGGCTGCCATGAGCGCTCCCCTATGATGTGTGATGGCGACATATAATCGACCTAGCAACATTTCGGCCAAGCCGCGATCGCGCGGCGGCGGCGGGGCGGGGGAGCGTCAGTTCTTGCGGCTCTCGGCGTCGCCGAGCCAGAGCAGGTCCACGCTGTAGCCGCAATTCTTGCCGCACAGGACCCGGATGACGTTCTGCTCCGGGTCATGCGCCGCGGCGAGCTTGTCCTTGCAGGAAGGGCACTTGTGTACTTTCAAGGGCATGCGCTGAGGGAAATCGGGCATGCGCCCATTGTACTCCAAAACCGGCCTTCCCGTCAGGGCAGAAGGGCCCAGCCGCCCCGGGCTCGTTGGACCTACTGGCGCGGCGGGGGGATTCTTTGTTCAATGAAGGTGCGACGATGAAGATCCTTTTCGTCAGCGAGTCGGACCGCTTCAACGACGGCTGCGGGCAGATGCTCCTGACCGGGAGCGAGCTGCGCTCCCGGGGGCACGAGGTCCTCTTCGCCCTCCCCGGGACCGGGACAGCCGGGCGGAGGATCGCCGCCGCGGGCTTCCCGGTCCGGGACCTCCGCATCCGGCACGACTACGACCTGCTCCGGGCGCTGAAGCTCCGGGCGCTGTGCGCGCTGGAACGGCCGGACCTGATCCACGCCCATCACCCGCGGGCCCACGCGGTCTGCCTCTTGGCCAAGAGCCTGGGGGCCTCCGCCCCTCTCGTGGTCACCCGCCGCATCATCTTCCGCATCCGCCGCAACCCCTTCAGCCTGCTCAAATACCGCTCGCGGCGCATCGCGCGCTTCATCGCGGTCTGCGCGGCCGCCAAGAACGAACTGGTGAAGGCCGGGGTCCCCGAGCGCCGCGTCGAAATACTGCCCTCCGCCGTGGACATGGGGCTCTACGACGCCCCGCGCCAGGCGCGGGAAGCGCTCCGCTTCGCCCCGCCTTTCCGCATCGGGATCATCGGCCATCACGCCTGGCACAAGGGCCACGAGGTCCTGCTGGAGGCCGCCCGTCCCATCCTCGAACGCTTCCCGGGCACCGTCTTCGTCTTCGCCGGGCGGGACACGGAGAAGCTCCGGCGCAAAGCGGCGGTCCTGGGCCTGAACGCGAGCGTCGAGATCCTGGGCGAACGGGCCGACGTCCCCGAACTCCTCGCCGGCCTGCACCTCTTCGCGATGCCCTCGATCCAGCAGGGCCTCCCCTACGCCCTCATCGAGGCGCAGGCCGCGGGGGTCCCCGCGGTCGCCGCGGGCGTGGGCGGCATACTGGACGTCCTGCTTAACGAAGAGACCGGGCTCGTCGTCCCGCCCCAGGATTCCGGGAAGCTCGCCGAAGCCGTCATCCGCGTCCTCTCCGACGAGACGCTGGCGCGCCGTCTCGCGGCCAACGGCTTGGAGCGGATCCAGCGGGAATTCTCGGTCTCGGTGGTGACGGACCGGCTGGAAGCCCTCTACCAGGCCGTCCTGAGGCCCTGAACTAGTGCTCCGACCGGATAATTGTCGCGGAATTTGGCCGCGCGATTTTGAGCCGAGACCAGGAGCGACGCGCGCGCATAGCGTGAGCTATGTAAGCGCGGAGCGACGCGGTCGCAGGCCAAAAGCGCGCGGCCCGTTCCTTAGCAGTTTCGCTGCGAAACGCAGCGAAACTATTAGTGGAAGGGAGGCCCGTTATTGGGAAATCGCGTCGTTGCTCGTCGCGCAGATAGTTCACACTATCTGCGCGCCTCACGCCTAGCGCTTTCCTCAATCTCGGGCCTCCAAATCTCGCGAAATTATCCGGTCTGAGCACTAGTCGCCCGGCTTGCGGACCCCGACGAAGTTCCGGTCGCCGTAGGGATTGTCGATCTTGCTCACCGCGGGCCAGAACTTGTGAGCGCGCGTCGCGGCCGTGGGGAAGGCCCCGAGTTCGCGCGAGTAGGGCCGCTTCCAGTCGTCCGCGGCCACCTGGTCCGCCGTGTGCGGGGCGTTGCGGAGCGGGTTGTCCTCCTTGTCCGACTTACCTTCCGCCACCGCCCGGATCTCGCCGTGGATGGCGATGAGGGCGTCGACGAACTCGTCGAGTTGCGCCTTGTCTTCGCTCTCGGTGGGCTCGATCATCATCGTCCCCACGACCGGGAAGGAGATGGTCGGCGCGTGGAAGCCGTAGTCCATGAGGCGCCGGGCGATATCCTCGACCCCGACCCCGGAGGCGGCCTTGAGCGGCCGCGGGTCCACGATGCACTCGTGCGCCACGAAGCCGCTCTTCCCCTTGTACACGACCGGATAGTGCTTCTCCAAGCGCTTGGCCACGTAGTTGGCGTTGAGCACCGCGACGGCGGTGGCGCGCCTCAGGCCTTCACCGCCCATCATCTTCACGTACATCCAGGCGATGGGCAGGATGGAGGCGCTGCCCCAGGGCGAGGCCGAGACCAGCCCCACGCTCTCCTTGCCCGCGGGCCGGACCGGGAAATGCGCGGGCAGGTGCGGGGCCAGGTGCTTGGCCACGGCGATGGGGCCGATGCCGGGGCCGCCGCCGCCGTGGGGGAGGGCGAAGGTCTTGTGCAGGTTCAGGTGGCAGACGTCGGCGCCGTACTCGCCGGGCCGGCACCAGCCGACCTGCGCGTTGAGGTTGGCCCCGTCCAGGTACACCTGCCCGCCCGCGGCGTGGACCGCCTCGCAGATCTCGCGGATGGATTCCTCGAACACCCCGTGGGTGGAGGGGTAGGTCACCATGAGGGCGGCCAGGTCCCGGGCGTGCTCCGCGGCCTTGCGTTTGAGGTCCGCGACGTCGATGTTCCCCTGCGCGTCGCAGGCCACGACGACGATGGACAGCCCCGCCATGGCCGCGCTGGCGGGGTTGGTGCCATGAGCCGACTGGGGGATGAGGCAGACCCTCCGGTGGGCCTGGCCGCGGCAGGCATGGTATTTCCGGATGACCAGGAGTCCGGCGTACTCGCCCTGGGCGCCGGCGTTGGGCTGCAAGGACACCGCGGCCATGCCCGTGATCTCCGCGAGGGCCTTCTCCAGGTCCTTGAACATCTGCCGGTAGCCCTTCGCCTGCTCGAGCGGAGCGAAGGGGTGGAGGGCCGCGAACTTCCGCCAGGTGATGGGGAGCATCTCCGTCGTCGCGTTCAGCTTCATCGTGCAGGAGCCGAGCGGGATCATGGACACCGCCAGCGAGAGGTCCTTGGTGCGCAGGCGCTGGATGTAGCGCAGCATCTGCGTCTCGGAGTGGTGGCTGCTGAAGACCGCGTGGGTCAGAAAGGCGCTCTTGCGCTCCAGGGCGGGGGGCAGGGGGGATTCGCTGCGGCCCACGAGCTCGGCCAGGGAGAAATTCGCTCCGCCTTCCCCCGCGAACACCGTGAGCAGGTCCTTGAGGTCGGCGGCGGAGGTCTTTTCGTCGAGCGCGACCCCCAGGGAGCCGTCATCGTAGGCGCGCAGGTTGACGCGGTGCTTCTCCGCCTGTTCGAGCACCTCCTCGCGCCGCCGCGCGTTCATGGGGACGCGCAGGGTGTCGAAGAACGGCCCGTCGCCGATCTGGTAGCCCATCTTCCGCAGACCGGCGGCGAGCAGCAGGGTCAGGCGCCGCACCCGGGTCGCGATGCGGCGCAGCGACTCGGGCCCGTGGTACACGGCGTACATGGACGCCAGGATGGCCACCAGGGCCTGGGAGGTGCAGATGTTGCTGGTCGCCTTCTCCCGGCGGATGTGCTGTTCCCGGGTCTGCAGGGCCAGGCGCAGGGCCGGCTGGCCCCGGGAATCACGGGAGACGCCCACGATGCGGCCGGGCATGATGCGCTTGAGCTCGTCCTTCACCGCGAAATAGGCGGCGTGCGGGCCGCCGTAGCCCATGGGGACGCCGAAGCGCTGGGTGCTGCCCAGCGCGATGTCCGCCCCGCACTCGCCCGGCGGGCGCAGGAGGGCGAGGCTCAGCAGGTCGGCCGCGACGATGAGCAGGGCGCCCGTTTCGTGGGCCTGGGCGGCGAGGCCGGTGACGTCCCGGAGGACGCCGTCGGTGGAGGGGTTCTGGACCAGGACCCCGAAGGGCTTCTTGGAGAAGTCGAAGGATTCCGGGCTCTCCGTCACCACCTCGATGCCCAGGGGCCAGGCCCGGGTCCGGAGCACCGCCAGGGTCTGGGGGTGGCAGTCGGCGGCGGCGAAGAAGACCTTGCCCTCGCCTCCGGCGTGCGCGCGCGCCATGGCCATGGCTTCGGCCGCGGCGGTCGCTTCGTCGAGGAGGGAGGCGTTGGCCACGGGGAGGCCGCTCAGGTCGCAGACCATGGTCTGGAAATTGAGCAGGGCCTCGAGCCGGCCCTGGGAGATCTCCGGCTGGTAGGGGGTGTACTGCGTGTACCAGCCCGGGTCCTCGAGGATGTTGCGCTGCAGCACGCTGGGGGTGACGCAGTCCTGATAGCCGGCGCCGATGAAGGAGCGGTACACCTCGTTCTGGGAGGTGATCTCGCGGATGGCATCGAGCACTTCGAGCTCGCTCATGGGCCGGCCCAGGTCCAAGAGCCGCGGGGAGCGGATCGGCTGGGGGATGACCGCGTCCATGAGGGCCTCCAGCGACGGGGCGCCCACGGTCTGCAGCATCTCCCCGATCTCGGCGGGGGAGGGGCCGATGTGCCGGTCGGCGAACACGTCGGGATGGGCTAGGTCCAGGCCGCTGCTTTCGTTGTGCTGGGTCAAGGTGGGCATGGGGGCTCCCAAATTTCCAAGATGGACTGTGATATGGAAAATAGCATTTCCAAATACGGGTTTGCGAGTGGGCCGGGCCGGCCGCTCACTCCGGGGTCCGGACTTCCCCGGGGAAGAGGCGTTCGAGGTCCTCCGCGTCGTGCGGGGCCAGGGTCAAGACGCATTGCGAAGTCGGGATGTAGCGCTTCCGTTCCGATCCGGCCGGCCCTTTCATGGATATGTGGGCCGACCGTCCCGGGACCGCGGTCATGACGAGGGCCTTGTGCTGCCGCCGGATCGCCTGCAGGCTGAGCATGGACAGCCAGCCGTCGCCGGAGTTCATGAACAGGGGCGCTTTCCAGAGCGCGCGGCGGGTCTTGTCGCGGGAGTCTCCCTCATAGGAATTGAGGCGGCCCCGGACGCAGGCTCTCAGCCAGCGGACGCGCGCCGCGGCGCGCCGGAGGGACTCATAATCCTCCTGGGGCGGGGGGGCGACTCCCGCCGCCCAGCGCAGGAGGCCGCGCAGGGCGCCGACGTCGAACGGTTTCCCGGCCCAGGCCGCATGCATCCCGGGCGCCTTCCGCCAGGACATCAGCCGGGGGGCTGCGGCCGATTGGGCGACCGCTTCCTTGTACACGAGTTCGCGCACCCGGGTGCGCAGGATTTTCAGCAGGGCCTGAGTCTGGTTTCCTTCCACGGCGCGGGAGAGCGAGGCGTCCAGGACCAGCGCGTCGTCGCGCACCTCGGCCGCGATGGGCGCCCAGGGGGTGTCGCAGGCCAGGGTCTGCGCCGCCGCGCCATGGATCCAGAGGCGGAGGCTGCTGGCGTCGCCCCAGGGGTCCGGGGCCGGCCGCATGCGGAACTCCCGCCCCTCTTCCCGCCAGGAGACCCAATCCCCGTCCTTGGCGGGGAGCGGGCGTCCTTCCACCAGCACCCGCGTCGGGCACCACATCCGCCGTGCCGCGATGCCTGCCAAGGCCCGCGCCAGTTTTCGGGGATCGGGCCCTCCGACCAGGATCAGGGTCCCGCGCCGGGGGGCGGCTTCCCGGCGGCCGTATTCCGCGGCGGTGCGTCCCCCCGCGGCCGCGGTGCGCCGGCCGTCCCCGGACTCTACGCGCAGGCATCCTCCCAGACGGGACAGGCCCAACAGGCCGGCGGCCAGATAGACCACGAGAGGGGGGCGCTCCTCCGAGCCCAGGTACTTGGAAAAGGGGTCCCGGACCGCGTCTTCGGGGAGCGCCGAGCCGTCGCAGCGGATCTCCAGGTCCGCGCCGCGCCGGTCGAAGCGCAGCTCGTGCGCGCCCCGTTCCACGGCCAGGCGGATCCAGGGGACGAGCAGGTCTTCGTCTTCGAGCTGAAACGATGCCAGCTTCGCCAGCGCGATGTCCCGGTCGATCCGGAAACCGCCCCCTTCGACATGGGTCCCCTCTTCCTCCATCCCCGTGAGGATAGCCTCTCCGCCGCCGCGGGTCAAGACGATGTATAATAGCGTCCCAATGAACGGAACCACGATCCTTTGGGGGATTTTCTGGGCGATCATCGCCGCGGCCCTCTATCTGGACCTGGGAGTGCTCAACAAGCGCTCGCACGTGGTCTCCCTCAAAGAAGCCGCCCTCTGGTGCGCGGCCTGGATGAGCCTGGCCCTGCTCTTCGACGCGGGGATCTGGTACCGCCTGGGCGGCGGCAAGGCGCTGGAGTTCCTGACCGGGTACGTGCTGGAATACTCGCTGTCCGTCGACAACATGTTCGTCTTCATCGTCATCTTCGAGTATTTTGGCGTGCCGCGGGAGTATCAGTCGCGGGTCCTGCACTGGGGCATCCTGGGCGCGGTGTTCATGCGCTTCCTCTTCATCTTCGTCGGCATCGCGCTGATCCACGCCTTCCATTGGATCATCTACGTGTTCGGGGTCATCCTCATCTACACGGGCATCAAGATGATGCGGCAGTCCGAGGAGAAGATGGACCCGGCCGCGAACCCGGTGCTCAAGCTCTGCAAGCGCTTCCTGCCGTTCAGCGACCGCTTCGCGGGGCAGGCCTTCTTCTCCGGCGGGCCGGGCCGGTGGGTCGCCACGCCCCTGTTCGCGACCCTCCTGGTGGTGGAGGTGTCGGACGTGGTCTTCGCGCTGGACTCCATCCCGGCGGTGCTGGCCATCACCACCGACACCCTCATCGTCTACACCTCCAACGTGTTCGCGATCCTGGGCCTGCGCTCCCTCTTCTTCCTCCTGGCGGGGATCATGGGGCTCTTCCGCTTCCTCAAGGTCGGCATCTCGGTCATCCTCTGCTTCGTCGGCGCCAAGATGACCTTGGCGGATCTGGTCCACGTACCGATCGGCGCGTCGCTGAGCATCGTCGTCGGCGTCCTCGCTCTCTCCATCCTGTTCTCGGTGTTCGTCCCCCAGCGGGCCAAGGCATGAGCTTCGCCGCGGCCGCGAGCCTGGTGTTCACCCCCGCCTTCATCGGCTCCTGGGCGGTGTTCCTGGCGGTGCTCGGGGTGCTCTCCGCGGCCGCTCCCGCTTCCCGCAAGCCGCTGGCGGCCGCCGGGCTGCTCCTCCTGGCCTCCGCCGTTTTGCTCGCCGTCGCGGCGCTGCTCCTGCGCCTGGGGGTGCCGGTCGGCTCGCGCGCCTTCCGCCTCTGCGACGCGGCGGCGTTCTTCGTCATGCTGATCGGAGTCATCAACGCCGGGGGCGTATGCCTCTTCGACCTCTTCCTGCCCCGCCTGCGCATCCGGCTCTCGGCCCTGGTGCGCGACCTCATCCTGGCCGTGGCCTACGTGTGCGCGGCCCTGGCGGCCCTTTCCAGCGCCGGGGCGAACCTGAACGGCATACTCGCCACCTCGGCGGTGATGACCGCGGTCATCGCCTTCTCGCTCCAGGACACGCTGGGGAACGTCCTGGGCGGCATGGTGCTCCACCTGGAGGACTCCTTCTCCCCGGGGGATTGGGTCCGGATGGGCGATGTCGAAGGCTTCGTGCGCGAGATCCGCTGGCGGCAGACCACCCTGGAGACTCTCTTCGGGGAGGTCGTCATCGTCCCCAACAGCGCGCTGATGAAGGGCACCGTGACCGTGATCGGGAGCCGGGGCGGGCGGCCCCTGCTGCGCTACCGGGAAGTCCCCTTCAACGTCTACTACGACAGCGGGCCCGACGCGGTGATCGCCGCGGTGCAGGCCGCCCTGCGCGAGGATCCCCCGCCGGGAGTGGCCGCCGAACCGCCCCTGGACTGCGTCACGGCGGAGTTCCAGGAGACGCACGCCGTCTACAAGTTCCGGTACTGGCTCTCGGACCTCAGGGCTCCCGGGGGCGTGGACGCCGCGGTGCGCCTGCGGATCTATTACGCCCTTTCCCGCGTCGGGATCAAGCTTTCCATCCCCACGCGCAGCCTCGTGGTCGTCCAGAAGGACGAGGACGTCCGGGAACGCAGCCGCAAGCACGAGGCGGAGCGGCGGGCCGCGGCCATCCGCGGCGTGGACATCTTCCAGGCGCTCCAGGACGACGAGGTCCGCACCCTCGCGGAGCGGTTGGCCGCGTCTCCGTTCTCCGGGGGCGAGTGCATCACCCGGCAGGGCGCGCCCGGGGACTGGCTGTATATCCTTTTCCAGGGCGAGGCCGAGGTCCGCATCTACAACGAGTCCCGGAGCTCGTACCAGACGGTGTCGACCCTGCGGCCGGGGGACTTCCTGGGCGAGATGGGGCTGATGACCGGGGAGCCGCGTACGGCCACGGTGGTGGCGCTCTCGGAGGTCGGCTGCTACCGTCTCGACCGCGACGGGTTCCGCGACGTCGTGGCCCGGCGGCCGGAGCTCGCGGAGGCCATCTCGCTGGTCCTGGCCCGGCGGCGGGTCGAGCTGGAGTCCGCCCGGACGGGCTTGAGCGCGGAAGTCCGCAAACAGCGCCTGGAGACCGAGCAGGGAGACCTGCTCTCCGTCATCCGGGGCATCTTCTCCCTGCGCTGAGCCCGCGGCTCAGCTCTTCCGGCCCAGCTTGCCCGTCACCCACTGCCCCGCGTCGTCGAACAGGGAATAGGCCACGGGCGTGAGCAGCAGGGTGATGAGGAGGCACAGGGTCTGCCCGCCGATGATGACGACCGCCATGGTCGCCCGGTTGGCGGAGCCGGGACCCTTGCCGAAGGCGACCGGGACCATCGCCGCCACCAGCACCAGGGTGGTCATGAGGATGGGCCGCAGGCGGGTCTTGTTGGCCTCGAGGATGGCCGCGTCGCGCTCCAGGCCGCGGCGGCGCAGGGTGTTGGTGTAGTCCACCTGCAGGATGGCGTTCTTCTTGACGATCCCGAAGAGCATGAACAGCCCCATGATGGAGAAGATGGTCAGGCTCTGCCCCAGGACCAGGAGGGAAAGTACGGCGAAGGGGATGGCCAGGGGGATGGAGAGCATGATCGTGACCGGGTGCAGGAAGTTCTCGAACTGCGAGGCCAGGATCATGTACATGAAGATGAAGGCGAGCAGGAAGGCCACCATGAAGCTCTGGAGCATGCGGCCCATCTCCTTGGCCTTGCCCACCACGCCGGTGCGGTAGCCGGGGAGCATCCCCAGCCCCCGGGCCAGCTCGTCGGCCTTGGCGATGGCCACGCTCATGGGCGTTCCCTCCAGGTTCGCGTAGACCATGACCTGCCGCTGGCGGTTGAAGCGGTCGATCTGGGAGGGGCCCTTGTCCTCCTGGAGGGTCGCCACGTTGTCGAGCCGGACCAGTCCCACCTTGTCGGAGGGGAGGAGCAGGGCGCCGATGGCCTCGGGGCGGTTGCGGAACTGCTTGTCCACGCGCAGGCGCACCTCGTAGAGCTCGTCGCCCTCCTTGAACTTGGTGATGTCCTCCTCGCCGCTGACCATGGTCCGCAGGCTGAGGGCGATGTCCTCGACCTTGACCCCCAGGTCCTGGGCGCGGTCGCGGTCGATGCGGACCTTGAACTCGGGCTTGGCGAACACGAGGCTGGTGTCCACGTCCACGATGCCGGGGACGGCCTTGAGCCCGCGCACGATGGCGTCGGAGTACTTCCGGAGCTCCGAGAGGTCGGGCCCCGCCACGTAGAAGTTGACCTCGGCGTTCTTGAAGCCGCCGGACATGTGGCTGATGGGCGCCACGCTCAGGCGGAGGGCGTCGTACTTGGCCAGGGCGTGGCGCGCCAGGGCCATGACCGAGAACTGGTCGAGCCTGCGCTTGCGGTAGTCCGTCAGCCGCACGTAGAGGACCGCGTCGTTGACGTTGGCGCCCTCGCCCTCCCCGATGGAGACCAGGATGCTCTCGATCTCGGGCAGGCGGCGGACTTCGATCTCGATCTGGCGCAGGATGGCGTCGGTGGCGGTGATCGAGGTGCCTTCCGGCGCCTTGAAGCGGATCTCGAACTCGCCGGAGTCGTCGGGGGGCATGAAGTCCTTTCCCACGATTTTCAGGAAGAAGGGGGTGGTGAGGACGATCGCCAGCGCGATGGCGACGACGGTCCAGCGGTGGGCCAGGGCCCAGAGCACCATGCGGCCGTAATGCTCCTTGAGGAAGTCGTTGCCGGCGTCGACCCGGCTCTGGAAGGGGCCCTTCTTCCCGTGCTGGACTACGAGGAAGCGGGAGCACAGCATGGGAGTGAGCGAGAAGGCCACGAACAGGCTCACCGCGATGGCGAAGGCCACGGTGAGCCCGTAGCTCCGCAGGAAGCGGCCGATGATGCCGCTCATGTAGGCCAGGGGCAGGAAGATGATGAGTAGTGACATCGTCGTGGCCATCACCGCCAGGCCGATTTCCTTGGTCCCGTCCGAGGCGGCCTGCATGGCGGAGACGCCTTTCTCCTCCATGTGCCGGAAGATGTTCTCGAGCACCACGATGGCGTCGTCGATGACCACGCCCACGGCCAGGGCCAGGGCCAGGAGCGTCATCATGTTCAGGGTGAACCCGGCCTGGTCCATGAGGGTGAAGGTGGCGATGATCGAGGTGGGGATGGCCAGGGAGGCGATGAGCGTGCTGCGGATGCTCCCGATGAAGAAGAGCACGGCCAGGGAGGCCAGGATGGCGCCCAGGACCAGGTGCTCCTCGACGGTCTTGACCGAGGCGACGATGAACTCGGACTGGTCGCGGATGACCTCGGCCTTGACCCCGCGGGGCAGGAGGGGGCGGATCTCGGCCAGGCGCTCCTTGACGGCCTCGATGGTGGCCACGGTGTTCATCCCGGACTGCTTCTGGATGACCAAGGAGACCGCCTCCTTGCCGTCGAGGCGGGCGATGGTGCGGACCTCCTGGGCGGTGTCCTCCACGCGGCCGATGTCCCGGACGCGGACCGGGACCCCCTGGACGCTGGCGACCACGATCTTGCCGAAGTCCTCGGGGTTCTCGATGCGCCCCAGGGTGCGCAGGATGAGCTCGCGGCGCTGCTGGTCCACCCGGCCGCCCGGGATCTCCACGTTCTGCTGGCGGAGCGCGTCCTTGACCTTCTTGATGTCGAGCCCGTAGGCCGCGAGCTTCAAGGGGTTCACGACGACGTGGATCTCGCGTTCCCGTCCGCCGATGATGGCGACCTTGCCCACGCCCTTGACCGTCTCCAGGTGCTCCTTGACCTTCTTCTTGGCCGCCTCCGTGAGCTCGCGCAGCGGCATGTCGCCCGTCACGGCGACGGACATGACGGGCATGGCGCCGAAATCGATCTTCTGGATGACCGGGGGGTCCGTTCCGTCGGGCAGCTCGCGCTGGACCCGGTTCACCGCGTCGCGGACTTCCTGGGCCGCGATATCCCCGTCCTTCTCCAGCACGAAGGAGGCGACCACCATGCTGAGCCCCTCGTAGTTGATGGAGCGGAGCTCCTCGATCCCCGAGATGGTGTTGACCGCCTCCTCGATGGGCTTGGTGATGGAGGTCTCGATCTCCTCCGGGCTGGCGCCGGGGAGGGCCGTGCTGACGGTGACGAACGGGAAGTCCACGTTCGGGAAAGCGTCCAGGCCGAGACGGAAGTAGGAGAAGAGCCCCAGGACCACCAGGGCCATGACCATCATGACCGTGAAGACCGGCCGCGCGATGCAGAGGTCTGAGAGCTTCATGGGGCGAGGATTTCGACGGGGCTGCCGTCCTTCAACCCGAAGAGGCCGAAGGTGACGACGGATTCTCCGGGGGCGAGGCCCTTGCGGATCTCGACGAAGGCGTCGCTCCGGACCCCGAGTTCGACCTCGCGCTTGACCGCCCGGCCGTCCTGGACGACGAAGAGCGCCCAGCCGAGGCCGTCCGTCACGGATTCGGCGGGGACCGCCAGCACGCCCCCCGCCCGGGCGAGCACGAGGGTGATCTCCCCGAACATCCCCGGCCGGAGCCGGCCCTCGGCGTCCTCGATGCGGGCCTCCACGAGGGTGCTGCGGGTCGCCGGGTCGACCACGGGGGAGACCCGGGTCACCGTGCCGGGGAAGGCGCGGTCCGGATAGGCGTCCACCTTCACGCGCAGGGCGAGTCCCAGGCGCACGCGGCCCGCGAAGCGCTCCGGCACGTCCACCCGGGCCAGGATCTGGGAGGGGTCGACGACCAGGGCGACCGGGGTCTGGGGGGTGACGTTCTGGCCCTGGTCGAGGTAGAGCCGCGCCACCACGCCGTCGAGGGTGGAGGGGACCGGGGCGGGCTCGAAGCGCACACCCACCTCGTCGCGCTCCACCAGCGCCACCGCCGCGCCTTTGCGCACGGGGTCGCCTTCCTTGAGGACGTTGCGCTGCAGCTTGCCGGGCACGCGCGAGAAGAGCGCGGCCTCGTCCTTGGCCTTGATGCTGCCGACCAGGACGATGGTCTCCTCGATGTCCCGCCGCGCCGCGGGGGTGACGCGGACCGGGAAAGAGTCGAGACGGCTCTCGGCGGCCTTCTGACGCTTGCAGGCGGCCGGAGCCAGGAGCAGAAGGATCACGGCGGACCTCAGGACGGTTCTCATCGGACGGCCTCCTCGATCGGCGAGCCCACGGCCCGTTCCAGGGCCGCGAGCTCCACCCGGAAATCGTGCATGGCGAAAGCCTGCAGGAGCCGAGCCCGCTGCAGGGCGAGCGTAGCGTCGGTCAGCTCCAGCTGGTTGGACTCCCCGCCCTTATACCGGACTTCGGTGACTTCGAGCGCCCGTTTGGCCTGTTCCACCGCCGAGCCCTGGCTGCGGGAGCGCGCCGCCGCCTCCTGGACCGAGAGCCAGTGGCGCTTGACCTCGACCCGCGTGGTCCGGGCGATCTTCTCCGAAACGGTCCGGGCGCGCTCCCGTTCGATGCGCGCCTGCCGGGTCCGCTCCTGGAGGTCGCCCCCCGTGAAGAGGGGGAAACGCAGACGCAGCCCGCCCTGGGAGGAGGTCGCCTGCTCGGCCCCCGCGGGCTGCAGTTCGTCCGAGTCGGAATACCACTGGTAGTCGGCGTACACGGAGAGCTGGGGCATGCGCAGCCCCTGGGCCACGCGGACCATGGCCTCGGATTGGTGCAGGCGCTCGAGGGCGGCCTGGTAGTCCGGGTTGCCGATGAGGGCCTTGTCCCGGAGGGGCTCATAGGGAGGAAGGGAGCCCTGCGGGGAGGTCAGCCGGCCGACGACGCGCACGGGGGCGTCGATGTCGAGCCCGAGGGTGTCCTTGAAGAGGAGCAAGGACAGCTCGTACTGGTTGCGGGATTGGATGAGCACGGGCCGCGCGTTGGCCACCTCCACCTTCTGGCGCAGGACCAGCAGGTCGCTGTCGAGTCCCTGGCGGAAGCGCTCCTCGATGGTGCGCAGATGGTCCTCGGCCGAGGCGAGGTTGTCTTCCTGGATGCGCGAGGTCTCGCTCGAGAGCAGGACCGCGTAGAAGAGCCTGCGGGCGGCCAGGGTGACGTCCGCCTTCGCGGCCTGGAGCTCGTCTTCGCCCGCGGCGATGCCGGTCTTGGTGGCCCGGATGCCGGCCGAGACCACGCCGCCGGAGAACACCACTTGCTCCGCCGTGAGGGCGTGGCGCATGTTGTTGAGCTTGCCGGTCTCGATCTTGGCGTTGCCCAGGAAGACCGCCTGCTTCTTCAGGGTGCGCATCCAGCTCCCGCCGTAATTCACGTCCGGGACCGCGGCCGCCAGGGCCTGGCGGTAATAGCTCTGCAGGGTCTCCAGCCGGCGTTCGGCCAGGTCCACATCGAGGTTCTGCGCCAGGGCCAGGTCCACGGACTTCTCGAGGGTGAGTTCCAGGGGCTCCTCGGCGCGCGCCGGTGCCGCGGTCAGGAGCAGGAGGGGGAGCAGCAGGGTCTTCATCGTCCGCGTCCTCCCAGGCCGTTGAGGAAGAGGTCCATGAGCCCGTCGAGCTCGCCGTCCAGGGGCTGCCGGGATCCCAGCATGACCTTGCGCACCACGGACATGCGCAGCAGGGTCATGAAGAAGAGCGCCCCCCGGCGGGGCTCGATCTCGCGCAGGAAGCCTTGGCGGACCGCCTCCGCGATGAGCTGGGAGACTGTCTCGAGATGCAGGTCGAAGGCGCGGCGCAGGGGGGAGGCGGCGCCCCGCTTGAGCACCGGGTCCTGGCGGAGTATCTGCGTCATGAAGTCCTGGTTCTCTTCCATGAAGCGCAGGTGGACGCCGGCGAAGGCCCGCAGGTCCTCCAGGGGGGAACCCGTGGGGACGCCGCACTCCGAGGTCTCCTTCTTGAGCCGCTCCATGATGTCCTCGAGTACCGCGGCTATGAGGTGGTCCTTGGAGCGGAAATACAAGTAGAGGGTCCCCTTGGCGATCTTCGCCTGCTTGGCCACGTCGTCCAGGACGATCGCGTCGTAGTTCCTCCGGACGAGGAGGGCGCGGGCCGCGTCGAGGATGTGCCGTCGGCGGGATTCGGCGGGTTCGGTCCGGGGTCTGGCCATGGGGCGGGTTCTCCCTGGTTAATGACTGACCGTTCAGTCAATAACAGTATAGCGCAGTCGTCACACTCTGTCAATATTGCGTCCGGGGACTTGGCACTATTATTGAAAGCGGAGGGAGGAGGGAGGAGGGAGGAGGG
>Ga0209211_10002719_pt1 | contig 29974 bp, 24 predicted proteins | sample RifGroA2_FD_183992 | JGI IMG/M metagenome (GOLD analysis project Ga0209211, IMG submission 183992) | Groundwater microbial communities from Rifle, Colorado, USA - Groundwater A2 (SPAdes) (version 2) | ecosystem: Environmental > Aquatic > Deep subsurface > Groundwater | place: Rifle, Colorado...
CGCCGCCAAAGCCACCTTTGCCTTAAATTCGTTCGAGAATCGCTTACGCATTTTCGGACCTCCTCTTGGGGCAATTATACATCTAATTCAGCCCCGGTTTTTGGTCCAGTTTTCCGGGTCCACTATACTGATTCAATAACCGGTTAGCTAATTGGTGCAATTCATCATTCGCTAAGACTTTTAATCTTTTCTTAACCACTCGTGAAAAATATTCTCTCTCGGTCTTTGTAAAACGCTTTCCCTCTTCTTTTTTCCTCAACAATGCTTTTTGTTTGGGTGTGAATATTTCCGAAAGCAATAATTCCTGCTCTAAAGCATGCCTTTTCTTCTCCGCAGCCGGATCATTTGAAGCCTGAAGGACATAAGTCTGGAAAGCTTTCTCAAACCTCTCGGGTAAAAACTCAAATCCATCAAAATTGACCGATTCTGACTTCTCGAATGCTTCAGCCACACGGCTCAAAACTTCTGTTCCTTTATTCAATTTGGTCAATATATTCAATGCACGCCGCTCATAATTGGCTTCCATCTTGTACAACTTAAAAAGATGGGCACTCAATGCCAAAAGATACGGTAACCGTGCCTTGGCTCTATCGGAAAGCCCCTTGGCCTGCCAGCCATCCATTTCCCATTTCGCTTTGTCCTGCTCTTTTAGCATATTCAGAAACACCACTGGAAACCCTTCCAAAAGCCTGGCATCGTCTTGATCTAACAAAGCCGTTAACACCTCTTCGGGCTTATCGACCGGCTTTAGCAACGGATAGCCATAGTTTGCCAAATTTTCCAGCAATTGATCTTTGGTCATGTCTTCAACCTTTCACAAAAAATATCATAATTCCTTAAAACCTTAGCTTCGCCGGTTTCATACTTTGCCGTTTCACGGTATCTTTTTTCCAATTCAGCCTTGTCCACTTTTTCATGTTTCATCAATAGCGCGCAATCCTGCATATCCACCTCGCTGCCTCTAAACAATTTCGTAATGATCAAATCCAGAGGATTCAAAACTCCCAAGTAAATTTTCTTAAATTCCCTGACCTTTCGATTCCTGCCCTTCTCCAGCGGAGAATCCAAAAGTTCTGTTGTATAAACCGACTTTCCTGCGAACAGATCAAATAAAATCACTTCATCCCGACGCTTCCACCGGTGCCCGCTGATTTGCTCATACCCAGCCTGCTTTATAAAATCAACCAAACGCTCGTATTCATTCTTGACCGGCACTAAAAAATCCACATCAACCGTAGAAGATTTATACCCCAGCAAAGTCAGCGCTGTCCCACCGCAAGCGATCAAGTGAATCTTCTCTCTACCGGGAATCAACTCGTCCCAAACCGCCAAGGTCTTTATCAGCTCATCTGAATTTATTCGGTATTCCAGTGTCATCTTCGTCCGTCTCCCTTACAAAAATATACCTGCCAAATCCGGAGAAGTCAACTTTTTTTGTACTATTATATACAATATTTTGTATTAAATAATACTATAATTGTATTTATTAATACAATACACTCAGATAACGCCCAAGATCCAGCTTTCAATATTTGCGATATTTCGTTCCTGCAGTTGGAGGGGCGGATATAGTGGACCCGCTAAAAACCATCAGGGTTTTTTGTCGAGAATTTTTTCTGCTTTTTTGGATTCTTGAAAAACCTGATAGGAAAGCTCGACATTGATGTTCATCTTTTCGGCGAGTTTGATCACTGCTTTGAGCAGGCCGGCCTCCTCGCCGTCCGCCTCGGAAAGGCGGGGATAGACCTTTTCCACCAAGGCGCTGAACACCTGATTTTCCATCCGGTATCGCCATTCTGAAAATTTTGCGATGTCAGCAAATTCCACCAGACGGCTCACGCGAACCAGCTGAAACACGGTCCACTCTCTTAAAAAGGCGGCGAATTCGCGTAAAATCACCATTTCAAAAACAGTTTCGCTTTGCGGCGTGGACGGGCTGAGTCCCGACTGACGGGCCTGTTTAACAAGCTCGATCAATGATTCCAGAATGGCCAAATTGCTTTCCGGCCCAAAACGCATCAAGCCGCTCACGAGCAAAGCGAGGAGCATGAATTCGAATTGGGTTTTGATTTGCTGAGGCAACTTTTTCTCCAGCGCCCGGAACTCTTTGAGCACGGGCAAAAATTCCTTAAAAATCACGGGATAAGCCTGGTACAGCTTGCCCAGCTTGTCCTTCAGGAGCACGTTCAGGATTTCTTCCCGCTCATCATGTAACAGGCCCCGCAGCGTAAAATAGGAGTCACTAAAAATTTCATTCCCGATTTTTTCCAAATCTTTAAAGGGCATCTCATCGGTCATGGAAGCGACTTTCTCTTCAAGCTTTTTCAAATCAATGTCATTGTCAAAAGGTTTCACGTAAATTCTGAGCACAAAGGCCGGCCAGGCTGAATAAACGGCCAAGAATAGCTTGTCTTCCCTTTCCTTGGTCACTTCACTCATGACCGACACTTTACCGGCCGCAACTTTACGGGTGACCGATACTTTTTCCGTGTAGAACAGGCGCTGAATGTGATAGCCGTAAAAATGAATTTTTTGGGGGATCCTGTTGAACAAAAGATAAGTTGCGTAATGCGCCAGGATACGGTTAAAGGTCATCACCGAAGGAAGAACGTATTGGATGTAAGCGGCACGGGCCGTTCCGAGCTCAAGCCGGTTGCTGGGAGCCAGGCTTAATTTGAGAAGGAGCTCGGGTTCGAAATCACGGGCCGAGATTTCTTTGACCAGCTGCACCGCACGTGCCGCGTATTTCAAATTCTGCATGGTTTCTATTCCGGAAACCTCGGAGAAAAACCAGCCGCAGCTCGTGTGCATCAACTGGGAATTCCGGGCCAGTTCAAGAAGCATAAGCGCTTTGACCTTGGCGTCCGGCGGCGCGGAAGGCAGCAAATGGGCCGACATAAAACGTTCCACGCTGTTTTCACTCCTGTCTAAAATGACATCGATGTAAGCGTCCCTGGCCTGCCACGGATCCGTGAAATAATTCCTGCCAAGCTTCTCAAAAAAAGCCGAAGTCTCTTCCTCGAGCCAGTCCAAACCCTGTTTTAGCGGTGCTCTCCATTTTTGATGGTGACCATAAACTGCGCCGCAGCCGCAATCCTCTTTCCACCGGTCCACGCCGTGTATGCAGCTCCAGGCAGTGCCTTCGCCTTTGGGGCCTTCCTTGATTTCCACCTCCCAGTTGGGCGGATGGTCCGCGAGAAACCGCGCGTAATTGGTGACTGTCAGGCCGCGCTGCGGAAGCTCATATTTCAAAAGATAAGCCAGCGTCATATCCGCGAAGTGCTCGTGGTGACCGTAAGATTCTCCGTCTGTCGCCGCATGCACAATCTGCGGTTCCAATGAATCGGCGTCAAAGCAGGCTTCAAACCGGCCGGCCGCGTTTTTAGCGCTATTCATCAGCTTGTTAAAAGCGATATCTCGGGAAATATTCCCGTCATAAAAGAAAATATCGATGTGTTTCTTCTTGTCCGTCGAAAAATAATGACGATACGGGCGGCGAGGATCCACAATGCCGTGGCTTACGTCGATCCAGACGGGACTGCCCATAGGCCTTACACGTTCCGCCTGGCTGGGTGCGAGGATGACGTATTTCATCCCGTGATCGGCCAGGATTTCAAGGGTCGCGCGGTTGCAAGCCGTCTCGGGCAGCCACATCGCGTCCGGATCGCGGCCGAACCTGTGCTTAAAGTCCGCAATGCCCCAGCGCACTTGAGTGATCTGGTCGCGTTTTTGGGCCAGCGGCAAAATCCGGTGATTGTACGCCTGGGCAATGGCGTTTCCGAAACCCAGCCGTTTCGCGCTCCGTTCATCGGCCTTTAAAATGCGCTCATACTCGCGGGGATGGTGGATTTCATACCACGAAAGAAGCGTGGGGCCGAAATTAAAACTCATATAACTGTAATTATTGACCAAATCGATAATTTTTCGCTGCGAATCCACAACGCGCGCCATGCCGTTCGGCGAGTAGCACTCGCGGGCTATGCGCTGGTTCCAGTCGTGAAAGGGAAAAGCCGATTCCTGCTTCTCAATCGCTTCGGTCCAGGGATTTTCCCGCGGGGGCTGGTAAAAGTGGCCGTGAATCACAACGTATCGCGGAAAGCGGGAGCTCATAAAAATAATTGATCCAGGCTAAAGATATTTTTTTTTACGGAAACCAGCAGTGAGCAAAGGATGAGATTGGTCCAGTCCAGAATATAGGCCTGGTTCACCGTAAGGGCGAAAGCTCCCTGTCCAAAGCATCCGCAATCCTTGGCCGCCGAACCCGCCCAAACAGGCCCGGATAAAACGGCAATAAATCCCAGGCAAAAAAACACGAAAATAAACGCCAAGACCCGCGTCATATACCCGAGGACAAGAAAAGAGCCGCCTATCCATTCAATCCAGGGAACAGTCTGGGCCAAAATCGGAAGGAACGCCGGCGGGATCAGGGGATACTGCTCCAAGGCCGCTTGAAAATTGGCCGTGGGTTCCATGAGTTTCATAAAACCGGCAAAGGCAAGCACCGCGCCCACCCACAGCCGCGCTGCCAGCATCAAATAAGAAATATTGCGGGAAGAAGCCATCACTTTTCCAAAGCCAGTTTTTCCCTGATCGTACGGTCGGCGTTTTCCAAAAACTGCCGGCTGCCGACCAGCATGGTTCCGTTCACAAAAAAAGTCGGCGTTGAAACAACCCCCGCCGCCTGACCTTCTCTTTTATCGGCCTGAATCCGCTCCGCCACAGAAGCGTTTTCAAGGCATCTGGCGAACCGGCCTTGATTAAGATTCATGCCCGAGGCATAACTCTGAAAAATCTTCAGGGGATCGATGGCCGAAGACCACACCATTTGGTTTTTATAAAGCTCATCATGAAACTCCCAGAACTTTCCCTGTTCATTGGCGCATTCCGCGGCTTGATGCGCCAGTGGCGAAAATTTATGCGATACGAGGGGAAAATGCTTATAAATCAGATAGATTTTCCCGGAATAACGTTCCATGATATCGTTGAGCGGCATTTCAATCGTTTGGCAGGACGGACACTGAAAATCACTGTACTCCACCAGATGAATGGGCGCGTCAGGGTTCCCTTTGGCTTTGAGCGCCAGCGGCGCCGCAGTGGCCTGGGACTCGGGCAATTTCCGTAGGAATAAAATAGGTACCGTGAGGAGAACGGCCAGGAGAATACCCGTGAAAGGATATAAAATCTTTTTCAACGCTTCATTCCTCCCTTCAGCAGTCAGAACCGTTCAAAGCCCCTGTGAAGGCGGGGCGTCCGTGCCGAAAGAGATGCGTTTTTCCTTGCGGCGTTCAAATCCGTCCACAAAGTGATTGATAGCATCCTTGTCTTCTTTGGCGATTTTCTCAAAAAAAACGCCCAGCCGGTAGGTGTCTTTTGAAATATTTCTGGAATTACACACCCGGCCCGTGACCTGAATGACTTTTTTAGGGTCATCCGGATAAAAGGTGCCGCCTTCAATTTCAAGATTCAGAAGCACGTTTTTAGGGATGAACACATTGGTCATGATCGCGCAGCCGCTGGCGGAAATATCCGTCAGAGTGGAGGACAGTTTTTGGGTTGCGAAAGGAAAGGAGCTTTTCATGGACTCGTGAACTTCGTACTGCACGTTCACCGCTGTTGGAATTCGCTCATTGCCTCGTGTCTCGTCAACGCCTGCCATAGAATGCCTCCTACCCCGTGAGGGGGCTTTATTCGCTTAAACGGATATCCAAAAAGTTTTTCAATTTACGCGACCGGGTCGGATGCCTCAGTTTGCGAAGCGCCTTGGCCTCGATTTGACGCACTCTTTCGCGCGTCACATTAAAAATCTGCCCGACTTCTTCCAGCGTGCGGGGATAACCGTCACCAATACCGAACCGGAGCCGGAGCACCTTCTCCTCCCGCTCTGTCAGACTGTTAAGGACGTCGTCCATCTGCTCTTTCAGCATGGAGTAAGCGGTAGCGTTTGCGGGAGAAACCGCACCCTTGTCCTCGATAAAGTCAGCAAAAATCGTATCGCCGTCATCTCCGATGGGAGTCTGAAGGCTGATGGGCTCCTGGGCTATCTTAAGTATACCTTTCACCTTCTCGACTGGCATCCTCATAACTTTAGCCACTTCTTCGGGAGTGGGCTCGCGGCCGGTCTCCTGAACGAGGTGACGGGAGGCGCGGTAGAACTTGTTGATGGTTTCAATCATGTGCACCGGAATGCGGATGGTCCGGGCCTGGTCCGCGATACAGCGCGTGATGGCCTGACGTATCCACCAGGTGGCGTAAGTCGAAAATTTGTAGCCCCGCTTATACTCAAACTTGTCCACGGCCTTCATCAACCCGATATTACCCTCCTGAATAAGGTCCAGAAAGGAAAGACCGCGATTCGTGTATTTTTTTGCGATACTCACCACGAGACGCAAGTTGGCGGCCACCAAATCCTTTTTGGCCCGGGAAAGCTCTTTTTCCTGGCGGGTAATCAGCTTCAAGTGCTCCACAACTTGTTTTTCAGGTTCGCTAAGCTCCACCACAATACTGCGATTTTTTTCGGCCAGTGCCGCAATATTATCCCGTATTTCTTTTTTCGCGCCGGCCGAGCGCAGGCGGCGTAGCGTGTCCCGGTTTTCGCGGAGCTGCTGCGTCTTGACGCGTAAATTCTCGATAATCTGGTTCACAATCTCCATGCTTAAATTAAACTGCATGAGAAGCTGAACGAGATCCGCGTCCTTTCTGGAAGCACGCAGCCGCCGGGTCAAAATCTTGAATTTCTTTTTAATATTGGCGATGTTGGCTTCGACTTCTTCGCCGTTGCCGCTGTCAATCGTGGACTCAAGGCTCATTTCGTCATTGGCAATCTGATTGGCAATATTAAGCACTTCCTGCCGTGAGGCCTTGGCGTTGAACACAATACGCTTGAGTTTTTCCTCGGCCTCTTCAATACGCTTGGCCAAAGCGATTTCCTCGGCACGCGTAAGAAGCGATATCTGCCCCATCTGACGGAGATACATCCTCACGGGGTCGTCCATTTTCACCGAGCGCTGGACTTCTTCAGCTTCCTCATTCTCTTCTTCCGTCTCCCGGATGCGCCTGTCTTCCTTGTCATCCTGTTTGTCTTCGAGATCGGCGGGGGAGCTGGTGATTTCGATTTTCTGGTCGGCGAGCATCAAAATGACCTTTTCGATCTGGTCGGACGAGGTGACTTGCTCCGGCAAGATGTTATTGATCTGCTCGTACGTCAAATAACCTTGTTTTTTGCCCAGCGTCAGCAGTTTTCCAAGCGCGTCCTTGTGGGTCTCCATCAACGCCAGGGTTTCCTGCTGGGCCGCTTCCGCGGGGTCAGGGCCTCCCGCCTTATTTTTTGACTTTTTAGCGGCGTTTTTCACCGGCATTTTTTCCTTTTTCTTGGCTGATTTATCTTTTTTAAATTTCGTCATAATCCAATTCTTCTCTTTCCGAATCACGCGCCGCCGCTATTTCATGCGGGCCATAAGCGCCTGGTATTCTTTCATGTATTCAAGAACCTGCTCTCCCCGGCCCCGTGACTCGGCCTCCCTGATTTTAAGCTGCAGGTCGTTTAAATTTTTTTTAATTTTCTTCTGCCGCATGCTGCGGATGCAGTCATCAACGGCCTTGAGCCGCGAAATCTCGTCCATATCAAAAAAAGACGATTCGCGAAGGCGCGATTTCAACCGCTCGTCATCGCCCCGGTCCAGTACCGCGGTGAGCGTGACCTTCCGTCCCGTACGGTTCAACTCCGCCAACAGCGAAAACACCTGCCGCGCGCCGGGGTCCGAAAAATCCTCAGCCGAAAGCTCTTCCTGGACCTTATCGATAAGCGCAGGGTCCGAAAAAAGGACACTCAAAAGAATGAACTCGTCGTTTTCCGCGCCGCCTTCTTTTTTGTCGCTTTGCGGCTGAGCGCTCTGTTCCTTGCCTTCCGGCCGGTTGAGCTTGGCCTGTAATTTATCAAGTTCGCGGCGTATGGATTCCGCCTGAACCCCAAGCACCATTGAAAGCCGGTTGATGTATTGATCCAGAAGGACTTCATTCCGGATATGCGCGAAAGTGTCTAAAAATTCCCCGGTGATGCGCAAAAGCCCCAGAGAATCCTTCTTGTTGTATTTTTTAAGTAATGAAGCCAGTTTGAAATCAAAAATATCCTGCGCGTTTGCGGCCAATTTCCGGAAAGCCTCCGCGCCCTCCTCCCGGATAAGCTGGTCGGGGTCTTTGCCCTGCGGCAGTGACAGGAGCTTTACCAAAAGCCCCTCTTGAAGAAAAATTTCAAGCCCGCGCAAGGAAGCCGCTTCCCCCGCCTTGTCGCCGTCATACACGAGAACTGCCTCGCTCACGTACCGCTTCAGCACTCTCACGTGGTCTTCGGTCAGCGCGGTTCCCAGTGTCGCCACCGAGTTCCGGAACCCTCCGAGCGCAAGCCGGATTTGGTCAAGATAACCTTCCACCACAAAAATCGACGGGTTGTCGGCCGGGATAAATCTTTTCGCTATGTTCAGCCCGTAAAACTCGCGTCTTTTCCTGAAAATTTCCGTTTCCGGCGAATTGATGTACTTGGGCAATTCATCAGTCATGATTCTGCCGCCGAACGCCACGGTTTTCCCTTGCGCGTTGCGAATGGGAAAAATCACCCGGCCTCTCAGCAAATCATAGCAATTGCCTTGCGCGGCCCGCAAAATAATCCCGGATTTGAGCATCAGCTCTTCCGGAAAGCCCCGGCGTGTCAAATGGTCATAGAGACCTCGCCAGTCGGAAAGCGCGTATCCTACTCCGGCCTCTTCGAGAGCGGCCAAATCAAAGCCCCGCTTCTGCATGTACTCCCTCGCCGTGCGGCCGGTTTCCTTATTCTCAAAATTCTTGCGGTAATACTGAGATGCCGCTTCGTTGATCTCAAAGAGCTTGCCGGCTATCGAATTCTCTTCTTTTCCGGCCGATTTTTCCGGCAGCGTCACATGCACCCGCTCGGCCAGCTGGCGCAGCGCCTCCGGAAATGTCAGATTTTCATACTTCATGAGGAACGAGTAAACGTCCCCCCCCTCCCCGCAGCCGAAACAGTGAAAAATCTGCCGCTCCGCGTTGACGATAAACGACGGTGTTTTTTCCTGGTGAAAAGGGCAAACCGCCTTAAAACTTTTTCCCGCGCGCCGGAGCGGGATGTAACCGGATATCACTTCCACAATGTCGTTGAGAGACTGCACCTCTTCAACAATCCGGTCTTCATATCTCATTGATATCTCCTAGCCACTCGCTGGCCCCATTCAGTTTGGCTCATCCTAAATGGGGACTAGCTCGCTTTTTCCGCGCCGCTTACCGCAGGTTTTTCCAGCTTCAAAGGCATATAATAGTCCGCGAAACGGTAAAACTTCCCGCTGGTCTGGGCGAAAAAAGGACCCGACCAGGACCTGTCCGCCGAATAAGACCTCTGGAAAAAACCCAACGGCAGTAAAAGCAGAAACGCGCTGAACAGCGAAAAGGCCAGAATCTGTCTTACGGCCCCGACTGCCGCGCCGCCCGCCCGGGAAATGGCGTCCATGAATTTAAAGGTAACAATAGTCCCCAAAAGTTTGAAAAAGAGCTTCAATGCCAAAACGCTGGCCACCGCGATTCCCAGAAAACTGAGAAGATCGGCCGGGGCTTCGGGAGCGGATAGTTTGGCGTGCAGAATATCACCTACGACTTGGTAATAATGAAAGGTGACATAAGTAGCAATGGCGATTTCTAAAAATAAAGGGAGCTCAACTTCAAGCCCCCTCTTGATTCCCGCCGCCAGGCCCCATAAAATCAAGATCAGGGCCACCACATCCACCCATCCAATTCTCGCAAATAGTGTCATCATTTGAAGATGGGTAAAGGCTAAATGTAACATATGCCTCCGCTGTTGTCAATCAAAGACAACATCCGTCTAAACGCAACTAAAATGGTATCAATCAGTTATAACTTCACCCCGGAAATGCTCCGGGCCGGCTTCAAGCAGACGCACCTTTTTGAGGCTGCCCACCCAGCGAACATCGCCTTGGAAACATACCTTTAGATAATTTGAGGTATGCCCTTCCAATTCGCCTTTTTCATTGGGATTTTCCACCAAAACTTCCGTTATACGGCCGGCGAAACGCTGTTTATAACGCATGGCCAGATCTTTAGAAACAGCCTGCAAAGCGGTCACTCTTTCCCGGGACACTTCGGGTGTCAGCCTGCCCACAAAATCAGCCGCGCGGGTTCCTTCCCGGGCGCTGAACGGAAATATGTGCGCCTTAAGCGGTAAAGTTTCCTCCAGCACACGGACGGTGTTCTTAAAGTGTTCTTCGGTTTCGCCCGGGAAAGCCACCATCACGTCCGTGGTAAGGGAAAAATCAGGCACGGCTTTCCGGAGTTTTTCAACAATCCGCAGGTATTGATCGCGGCGATAGGCGCGTTTCATGGCTTTAAGGATAGTGTCGTCCCCGCTTTGAAGCGGCAGGTGCAAATGCGCGCAAATCTTGGGTTCTTCACTCATGCACCGGATGAATTCATCGGTGACATCGGAAGGGTCGATGGAGCTGAGACGTATCCGCCTCAACCCCTTCACCGCGCACAATTTTTTGAGAACGCTCGTGAGATTAAGACCGTTTTCCCATTCGTCGCCGTAAGCGCCCAGTTGAATCCCGGTGAGCACAATTTCCTGATAGCCCCCTTCAGCGAGCCGCGACGCCTCTTCGAGAATATCCGCCTCGGCCCTGCTGCGGGAAGGGCCGCGCACGATCACGACCTTGCAATAGGTGCAGGCGTGGTCACAGCCGTCCTGGACTTTCACAAAGGCCCGCGTCCGGTCCGCGAAAAAAGATATTGAAAGATCGGAATAACGGTTTGACTCAGATTCGTCGCCTTCTCCGCAAAATTTGCCGGCCGCGTCCAAATTGACGCGTTCCACGATTTTCTCTTTCTCCTGATTGGCAATAACGAAGGACACACCCGGCAGTTTCTGGATTTCTTCCTGGTTCAGCGTCGCGTAACAGCCAGTCACGGCGATTTTGGCGCCGGGATTTTCACGGTGCAGGCGGCGGATCACGGAACGGCTCTTGCGGTCCCCTTCTCCGGTCACGGTGCAGGTATTGACCACAAACAGGTCCGCGTCTTCGGGGCGCGAGGCCTCTTCATAGCCGGCCTTGAGAAATTTCTCCCGCATGGCCTGCGTTTCGTATTGATTGGTCTTGCAGCCTAATGTGGCGAAATGTACTTTTTTCAAGGGCATCCTAAAGATTAAAAGAATATTTGACCAGCGCGACCCCGACCACCGCGGCCGTTTCCGTCTTGAGCACCAGGTCGCCGAGCTGGACCAGATGCGCACCGCGCTGTTTGGCATTATCGATTTCCTTGTCCGAGAAACCTCCCTCGGGGCCGATTACGAGCAAAATTTTACGGAGCGGAGGCTGCTCATTAGGATTAATTCTGGTAGCGAGAATTTGGCTCTTGATCTCCGCGACCACATCCGCGAATTTGGGAAGATCCTGGTCCGGATGAGGAATCAGGACGGCTTCGTAGTCCTTCGTTTTCTGCAGCAAATCTTTGAATTTGACCGGTTTATGCAACAGGGGCACCCAATCCAGACGCGACTGTTTGCAGGTTTGGACCGCTATTTTCTGCCAGCGTGCCTGAACACGCTCGGCGCCCGGGCCGGTTAACTTAAAAGAACCGCGGTCGGTTTCAAGCGGATAAATTTCCACCACGCCCAGCTCACAGGCCTTGGCGATGATGAAATCCATTTTTTTCTTTTTAGGCAGGGCCTGCGCGAGACACACGGAAACAATTTCACGCACCCGCGTGCGGCGTTTTTTCTCAAGCTCGATATTCACCCGGCCCGAAAGAGTCGCGACCTTGCCTTCATATTCCTGGCCTTCGCCGTTGAAAACAATCACAGAATCTCCTTTTTTAAGGCGGAGAACATTTCTGGCGTGGTGGGATTCATCTGAAGATAGAAGTGCGGAACTGCCTTTGATGTCCTCTTTGCTGACGAAAAACCGCTTTTCGCGCATGGACGCTCCTTTTGTCTTTAGAGAAAGAAAAACCCCAGCCGTCAGCGGTCAGGCCGACGCATGGGGTGTGAAAGAATGGGATGAGTTACTTTTTCTTCGCTTTTGCAGCTGCTTCCTGCTGAGGTTTGCCTTCTTCCTTTTTCTTCTCCTGCTTCACCACATTGGCAGCCTGCGTCCCTTTTTCATTCTGGACGATTTCAAAGGTCACTTCATCCCCCTCACGGAGTTTTTTGTAACCTTCTTTTTGAATGGCGGAGTAGTGGACAAAAACGTCAGGCGCTCCCTCCTGCGCTATGAATCCATATCCTTTGACGTTGGAAAACCACTTCACTTTACCCGTATTCGGCATGCAGGATCTCCTCGCTCGGCTGAATTACTTTACCCTGTTCTTAAGGATAAGCCCAGGCTTGAACACTACGACTTTCTTTTCCGGAACCTGAACCTCTTCACCCGTGCGGGGATTGCGTCCGAGGCGGCCGCGGCGGCCTTTTACCTTAAACACCCCAAAATTCCGGAGCTCAACAGTTTCTCCGCGTTGAAGACTTTCAACAACAGCATCCAAAGTCCTCTGCACAATTTTCTTTACGTCAATTTGCGTGAGATTCGTTTCATTCGAAACCTTCATCACTATATCTTTTTTGGTCATCCCAATCACCTCCTCAGGAACAGTTTTAAAGCACCTAAGTCATTTAGTAGCAAGACAATATCAAACGTTTTTACGGGTGTCAAGCGGTTTTTTCTATAACCCAAGTAATAATCAGGGCTTCCGTTTATGTTTTGATTTTGATGGAATTTTCACCCAAAAGGCTCTCGATTTTCTGAAAAAGTTCCTCGGATGTTTCCACGCGGAAAGTATCGGAAGTGGAAAGCATGACATTTCTTCCGCCCGGCTCTCTGAAGTTAAGATAGAGAGGGACATTGCCCTTGTGCGCTTCGAAAATTTCCTTAAGTTTGCTCAGTGTGTCCAAATTCAATCCGGTGGTCAATAAATCCACGGAAACCACCTTCGTCAAACGCTTCTGAACTTCAGCCAGCGGAATGATTTCTGACGCGATGACCTTGGGATCATCATCCCTGAGGTTCATTTTACCCTTGATGAAAAGCGTGCTGTCTTTTTGCAAAATAGGCGCGGCCGATTTATACAGCTCGGGAAAAATCACCACTTCACAGGAACCCGCCAAATCTTCCAGCCTGAGAAAAGCCATGCGGTCGCCTTTTTTGGTGGTGATTTCTTTTAATTCATTGATGATTCCGCCCAGCGTGATATCGGTTTGGTCCTGAAATTCGGACAAACGAGCCGTATCCGCCGTGGCATAGGCCTTGAGCACCTTTTCATATTTTGAAAGCGGGTGCGAGCTTACATAAAATCCGAGCAATTCTTTTTCATAAGCCAAAAGCTGGCTTTCCGGCCATTCGGGAATGACGGGGACATCCTGCACTCCGGGTTTCGCGCCGGTCGCGGTGCTTAGATTGTCCATGAATGAAAGCTGTCCCCGGCTTTTGTCTTTTTGCAGCTGGCTTCCCATGTCCAAAGCCTGGTCCAGCAGGGCGATAAGCTGCGAGCGATGCAATTTCAAGCCGTCCAGGGCACCGCACTTGATAAGACTTTCCATGACCTTACGGTTGCACACGCGCAAATCAACGCGCTCCGTGAATTCAAAAAAAGATTTAAAGGCCCCTTCTTTCAACCGGTTCGTGATGATGGATTCGATGGCGGTCGTACCCACATTTTTAACGGCGGAAAGGCCAAAGCGGATTTTTCCCTGCGAGGGCATTTGACCCTTATCCGGCGGAAGGCAGGTGAATTCTGAAAAGCTCTCGTTCACGCTGGGCGGCAGGACCTCGATTTTTAGCCTTTTGGACTCATCAATGTGCCTGACGATTTTATCCGTGTTGTCTTTTTCCGAAGTGAGAAGCGCGGTCATGAATTCCACAGGATAATTGGCCTTGAGGTAAGCCGTTTGATACGAAAGAAAAGCGTAAGCCGCGCTGTGGGATTTATTGAAACCGTAACCGGCAAAGTATTCGATCAGGTTCCATATTTTTTCCGAAATTTTTTCGGGGATATTGTTCTTTCGCGACCCGTCGATGAACGAAAGTTTTTCCCTTTCCATCACCTCGGGAATTTTTTTGCCGATGGCGCGCCGCAGCGAATCGGCCTTAGCCAGGCTGAAGCCGGCCATTTTACTCACGATTTGCATGACCTGTTCCTGATATAAAATAACGCCGTAGGTTTCCTTCAAAATCGGCTCCAGCACGGGATGGTCATACTTGATGAGCGCGGGATTGTGTTTGCGGCGGATAAAATCGTCCACCATGCCGCTTCCGATAGGTCCCGGCCGGTAAAGAGCCAGAAGCGCCACAATGTCTTCGAACAAACGCGGCTTCATCTTTTTCAGAATGTCGCGCATCCCCGAACTTTCAAGCTGGAACACTCCGAACGTCTCAGCGCGGGAAAGCAAATCATAGGTAGCCGGGTCGTCAAAGGGGATTTCCTCGACCACGATATCCACGCCCTGCCGTCTTTGAATGATTTTGCACGATTCGCTGATCACGGTGAGCGTTTTCAAGCCCAGAAAATCCATCTTGAGCAATCCGATTTTTTCCAGCGCGGACATGGAATACTGGGTCGTCACCTGGTCGCCGGTTTTGAACAGCGGCGTGTGCTCCGTGAGCGGCACGTCGGAAATCACCACCCCGGCCGCGTGCGTGGAGGCATGGCGCGTCAATCCCTCCAAAGCCTTCGACGTTTCAACTAATTTTGCTATCCGCGGGTCGGTGTCCGCGAGTTCCTTGAGGCGCGGCTCCTGCTTGAGTGCCGCGTCCAGCGTGATGTTGAGTTCCATCGGAATCAATTTCGCGATGCGGTCCACGTCCTGATACGGAAGCCCCATCACGCGGCCCACGTCGCGGATAACCCCGCGCGCGGCCATGGTGCCGAAGGTGATGATTTGCGCCACATTTTCCTGGCCGTATTTGCGTTTCACGTAATCAATCACGTTGTCGCGGTTTTCATAGCAGAAATCGATATCGATATCGGGCATGCTCACGCGCTCAGGGTTGAGAAAGCGCTCAAAAATAAGCTCGTGCCTTATGGGGTCGATGTCCGTGATTCCCAGCGCGTACGCCACCAAACTGCCCGCGGCCGAACCTCTGCCCGGGCCCACGGGAATATTCTTTTCTTTCGCGTACCGTATAAAATCCCATACGATAAGGAAGTAACTCACATAATTCATGGAGCGGATAACGCCCAGCTCGTAATTGAGCCTGGTTTCATAAACCGGCGGAATGCCGTCCATCCGCTTGGTGATTCCCTCCCGGCAAAGCGCCTCGAGATACGCTTCCTTGGTTTGGCCCGCGGGCGGTTCAAAACGCGGCAAATACGTTTTCTTGAAATCCAGCTCGAGATTGCATTTATGGGCTATGGCCAAAGTGTTTTCCACCGCGTCCGGGATATTTTTAAAAAGCTCGCGCATTTCCTCCGCTGACTTGAGATAAAACTGGTCGGTCGCGTATCTCATGCGGTTCGGCTCATCGAGCATGGAGCCCGTGCCGATGCAAAGCAGCGCGTCATGCGCCGCGGCGTCGTTGCGGTGGATGTAATGCACATCGTTGGTGGCCACGAGCGGGATATTCATCTCGCGCGAAATATCCAGATACTTCTCCACCACTTTTTTCTGCTCTTCAATCCCGTGGTCGTAAATTTCCAGGTAGAAATCGTCTTTGCCGAAAATATCCTGATACTCGCGGATGGCGCGCGTGGCCTCTTTGATTTGATCGTTGCGGATGTAATACGCCACCTCGCCCTTGAGACAGCCCGAAAGCCCTATCAACCCTTCGTGATATTTTTTCAGCACTTCCTTGTCCATGCGCGGCTTGTAGTAAAAACCTTCCAGATACCCGATGGTGGAAAGCTTCATCAAATTGCGGTAGCCTTTTTCGTTTTTGGCGAGAATGGTGAGATGGAAGGAAGCGTCTTTGATGCCGTGCGAGGCTTTGTCAAAGCGGGAGGAAGGCGCGATATAAGCCTCGATGCCGATAATGGGCTTCACGCCCTGCTTCACGGCCTCTTGATAAAACTCGATGGAGCCGAACATGTTGCCGTGGTCGGTGAGGGCTATGGCCGGAAAGCGCAGTTCGCAGGCGCGCTTGAGAAGCTCGGGCACTTTGCAAGCGCCGTCAAGCAGGCTGTACTGCGAATGCTGGTGTAAATGGACAAATCCGGAATGTTTCATACGATTGATGTCCCGGGGGACTGGTCCCTCCGCTCAGTACTCCTGCGGGGCAATTCGCTGCAGAACCAGTCCCCCTGCCTAGCACTGTCTTTTTCCCCAAGTTTAAATTCAGCCACACCTTCCTGCGGTCGTACAGGATCAAGTGCGCGAACTGCTTGCCGGAGCGAATCTATCGAGCGATTTCTCATTTCTTTAAGTTGATTCGCTCGATAGTCTGAGCGAAGGCAACAGTTCGTGCGCTTATTTACTCCCACTCAATGGTGGAAGGCGGCTTGGAGCTTATGTCGTAGCAGACCCGGTTGATTCCCCTGACTTCATTGATGATGCGGTTTGAGATGCGGCTCAGAAGTTCCGGCGGCAAATGCGCCCAATCGGCCGTCATGCCGTCCATGGAATGCACGGCGCGCACCGCGGCCACGTGTTCATAAGTCCTTTCATCGCCCATGACCCCCACCGACCTGACGGGCAACAGCACGGCAAAGGACTGCCAAAGCTTGGTGTAAAAACCGCCTTTTTTTATTTCATCCACCACAATCCAATCCGCCTTGCGGAGCAGCTCGCATCTTTCCTTGGTGACGGCGCCGAGAATGCGCACCGCGAGCCCGGGCCCAGGAAAGGGTTGCCTCTGCAGGATATCAGTCGAGATCTTAAGCTCGGCACCCACTGTCCGCACTTCATCTTTAAAGAGCATGCGCAAAGGTTCAAGCAGTTTGAGCTGCATTTTCTTAGGCAGGCCGCCCACATTGTGGTGCGACTTGATGGTGCTGGTCGGGCCGCCATGCGCGGACACGGATTCAATCACGTCCGGATACAAGGTGCCCTGCGCCAGGTATTTGATTTTCCCGATTTTCTTGGCTTCCCGCTGAAAAACCTCGACAAAAATGCGGCCTATGATTTTGCGCTTTCTTTCCGGGTCCGTGACGCCCTTCAGGCCTTTCAAGAATTCTTTTTCCGCGTTCACTGCCCGCAAGTTAAGGCCCACATGTTTTTTAAAAACTTCCCGCACTCTGTCAAATTCGCCCAGGCGCAGCAAACCGTTGTCCACAAAAATACAGGTAAGCTGTTTGCCTATGGCCCTGTGAATCAAAACCGCGGCCACCGCGGAATCCACGCCGCCCGAAAGGCCCAGCACCACGCGGTCCTTGCCCACTTCAGCGCGCATTCTGTCGATGCTCTCGCGGATAAAAGACTGGGCCGTCCAATTCCCTTTCAGGCCGCAAATGTTATAGAGAAAGTTTTTGAAAATCTGTTTGCCGAGCGGCGTGTGCACCACTTCCGGATGGAATTGCACGCCGTAAATTTTTTTCTTCCTGTTGCGGAGAGCGGCGACGGAAGAACTTTCGGTGTGCGCCAGGCGCTCAAACCCTTCGGGAAGCCGCGTGACTTCATCACCGTGGCTCATCCAGCAATTGGTTTCGGCCGGAAATCCCGCGAAAAGATCTTGGGTGTTGTCGATCTGAAGTTTGGCGTGGCCGAATTCGCGCAAATCCGTGCGCTTCACCTGCCCCGCGTGGCTGTGGGCTATCAATTGAATGCCGTAGCAAATGCCCAGCACGGGAATGCCGAGTTCAAACACCCCGGCCGGCGGAAGAGGCGCTTTTTTCTGGTAAACATTGCAGGGGCCGCCCGAGAAAATCAGGGCCTGCGGGTGATAGCTTTTGATGGTCTCGAGGGTTGTATTATAAGGAAGGATAACGGAGAAAACCTGGTATTCACGAACACGGCGGGCTATCAGCTGGGTGTACTGAGAGCCGAAATCAAGAATGACAATGGTTTCAGCGTTATTCGAGCTCATGCGCTCCGATTATTTGCCCATGCCCACGCGCTGGGCGGATTGAAAAACCTTTCCTTCCGTCCGTATCGCGGGCGCTATCACAAGTTCCGTCATCTGAAGTTCGCGGATGGATTTGGCGCCCACATTGCCCATGCAAGTTTTAAGCGCGCCCACCAGATTCTGCGTGCCGTCATCAAGCTTGGCCGGCCCAAAAAGAATTTCTTCCAGCGTGCCCGTGGTGCCCACATGGATGCGGGTGCCGCGCGGCAAATTGGCGTGAGGCGTGGCCATGCCCCAATGATAACCTTTGCCGGGCGCTTCTTTGGCGCGCGCAAAAGCCGAGCCCACCATCACCGCGTCCGAGCCTGAAGCAAAGGCCTTGCATATATCGCCGCCCGTGGTCATGCCGCCGTCAGCGATGATAGGAACGTATTTCCCCGTTTTCTTGAAAAAGTATTCGCGCGCCGCGGCCACGTCGCAAATCGCCGTGACTTGCGGAACGCCAAGCCCAAGAACGCCGCGCGAGGTGCAGGCCGAACCCGGCCCAATGCCCACGAGAAGCGCGGCAGGGCCGACTTCCATCAATTCAAGCGCCACCTTGTAAGTGACCAAATTGCCGATAATCACCGGGATTTTCATTTCCTTGCAGAATTTTTCAAAATCCACAACCTTGTAGGCTTTGGCGAGGTGCCGCACCGTGGTAACCGTGGACTGAACGACGAAAATATCCGCGCCAGCTTCCTGCGCGAGCTTGCCAAATTTTTCCGCGCGCTGAGGGATAGAACTCACGACAGCGGGTGAACCCGATTTTTTGATTTCCTCAACTCTTTTGCCCACAAGTTTTTCTTTGATGGGTTCGAGATAAAGTTTCTGAAGAATCTCCGTGGCTTTTTCAGGAGTGGCTTGCGCTATTTCGCGCAGAATCGAATCGGGATCTTCATAACGGGTCTGGATGCCTTCGAGATTAAGCACCGCGATGCCGCCGAGTTTGCCCATGGCCGAGGCGAACTTGGTGTCCACCACGCCGTCCATGGCCGAAACAAGAATAGGAACTTCAAACCGCTTGCCGCCTACTTCCCAGTGGCTATCCACCTCATCCGGATTCAGGGTGATTTCGCCCGGCACCAACGCTATTTCATCAAAACCGTACGCCCGTCTTGCCTTCCGATTAATGCCTATCCACTCCGCCATGATAGTCTCCTCAAAAATAAAAAAAGAATGCCTTGATTGTTTATCTTAATAGCGCCAAAACCTCTGGTGGGCTAAATGGTTACGAAAGTGGGTCAATGATACAAGATGAGGCCCGCGATGTCAACGGAGTAGATTGCCGGAAACAGTGGACAACCCAAGCCCAAAATAATATAACTGGCTATCTTTATGAAGCTCATCAGCGTTTACACGCCTTCCCATGAAATTTTGAAAGATAAGTGGTTTTTGCCGAGCTTGCGCGATGATTACGAGCTTGAGATTTATCCTTTTGATATCCAAGGCGATGGAAAGTACCTGACGCCTGATTGGACGCGGGGTGTTTCATTCAAGGCCGAGCGTATTATTGAAGCGATCAAACAAAACTGGGGACAGGTTTTTGTTTATTCCGACATTGATATTCAGTTTTTCCGGCCCACAAAATCTGTTCTTCTAGATGCCATAGGGGGTTACGACATCGTTTGCCAGCAGAATGATTCTCTGGGGCAATTATGCACCGGCTTTTGGATTGCCGAAGCCAACGCGAAGACTTTAGCTTTATGGGAAAGCGTCCGGGAATGCGTTAAAAAGGAAGGCCGGGACCAACTGGCCTTTAACCGGCTGATACGGAAAGAAGGCAGGGCCGGTCTTTGCCGGTACGCCTCGCTTCCGGCTAAATTTTTCTGTCCCGGCATTGTCGAGCGCAAGCTATGGAAACCGGGCAACACCTTCCCCATCCCCAAGAACATCATCCTGCATCACGCCAACTGGACCGAAGGAATCGAAAACAAAATCGCCCAGTTGGAATACGTCAAAAAATCGGTTCAATCCTGAACTGGACCGGCACTCACAAAAGATTCGCGCCGGCCGGCGCGAATCTTTATACACAGGACCGCATCGTTTTGCGCAATCATAGCATCCGACGAGACAATGGATTTTCAGGGGTTCGGTTAAATACACGGCCTATTTGATCAGGGGGAATAATTGCGACCTTGCGATCGTGCGAAACGATTTGGGCCATCGCATGGCCGGCAACATTCACAAAGCCTAGAAAAATACCGCCAGTCTGCAGATTACCGTTATCGACATACGAGATTTCCTGACCAAGCTTCAGTTTATCCCTCAAATCAAAAAAAGCTTTTTCTTCCAGCTTCTTTAACTTTTTGATATTAAGCCGCTGCTCATTTTGGAAGGCATCCCGATTGGTTGTCGAACTCCCGACATTGATCAGAAACTTCCGGTCTCCTGCTTTAATCGTAATTTCTGAATCTTGTACCCATATAGATATATCCTGAGCATTAAATGTTGCCAAAATCGCAGTGAATTGCTTTATATTGAAAACAAGGCCACCGCTATCCAGCACTTCGGCTGAACAAAATCTTTGGACATCACCACACCATAGAATAATCGTATCCGGACCCAAAGTAGATAAAGCTACCAATTGATACGGAAGTTTTTTCTGCCGCTTCCCGTTGACAATAGAATCCAAATCCTTGAGTTCTTTCACAAACTTTTCACGACTGACTTTGAAAATCATTTCACGCCTTTACTTTTCGGTTTAAAATTCCAACTTACTATTCCATAGACACTTAGCCAACTTCAAGCGTTCAATCCTAGAACGTCTCTTTGCGATTCTGTAATCTCTGGTCCTACCGGACCGATTTCGGTTCCATTCGGTTCAAACAGCCAAAACCAATCATAGCTCCCCGCCCCCAGAAAATACCGATGCTGATTCACAATCAAACATCCCTTACGCTCGCCCCGTGAAATCACTTCAATTGAGTTCCCTGCCAGCAGAAATTTTTCAGAAGCACTTTCCATGTCCACCACATGAATTGCACCTGAGGTTACCCAAGCATCCGAAATAAAATAAAGACTCCTTCCATCCGGTGAAAATTTCAAACTTCCGTCAGCTATATGCGCAACTCTTTCTTCAAGCCGGTCTTGTAGGACTTTCTCTTTAACGAACAGCTTTTCATTTTGGCCATTCGTTTGGATAATCCAAATTTGATCCGCCACAGGAGTGGGAGATTCCCAATCTTCCGGCGACCCGACTAGATAATCTGCTTGGGTAAAAGACCTTCTTATGAAAGCGATTATCTTCCCGTCCGGCGAGAGAACAGGCGCACGATCTCGGCCCGTTGATGTTAAGGAAATTGCATTTGCTCCGTCACGTGAATAGTAAATATTTCCATCATGGGCAGTGACAGACGCTTGTTCCTGCGCATATACGCTAGGCATACTTAGAAAGCCTAAAATAAAAAACAAACAGCCCATACACCTCAAGAATCTGCGCTTAAAATTGATTTTATTCATAATGGAGGGAGTAGTAACCAGTTCTCATCAGGCTAAATAAAATCGCCAGAGCACCGCATAAGTGATGCCCTTGTATTGCGTTAACAGCCCCTTAAGAACCTGACCTGCTTGGGGATGCTGGGTTTCCAATGCAACAAGATCTCGAGAAAAAGCTTGCACATCTTGTTGACTAAAGTCATCCGATTGCCGGCATTTCGCCGCGCGATCAAGAAACAGCAACCACATATTTTTCTGCCCAATACGGTTCAAATAATCTCTGCAAAGATTTTTGAGAGCCTTGTCAAAATCAGGGTATTTATTCTCAAAATCACGTAGCCGATTGGCGAATTCAAACTTGCTTTGTGGGGCTAGCGTTTCAATTTGTTCAATTACTTGTTCCTCTTCAAGAAATTCCGGGGTTATCCTCTTAGCGATAACACGGAACTCATCATAAGACTGAGCAATACCCAATTCACCGCAATACGGTACATTCGCACCATGTTCTATCCATTCATATTTTTTGTTTTTATATAAGATAAAAAATAATGGCGCTGCATCGCCCCGTTTAGCAAACCATAGAAGACAATATTCGAAGGAATAGTTTGAAGGCCCTGAGATACGAGGGTTAGGGCCAACATATTTATAACCTTCTTTATAAAACCCGTCCTCTTGAAAGCCCCATTGCAGCTGGGCTTGTTGTATATACGGTTGCCATTTGTCCGGTGCTAAAGGATGTCTCATAATTGGCTCAGCTAGCTCCCCAAAAAAATCCAACTTTTTATTTGCCCCATCTTTTCACCTCAGCATAAAACGGCGCGCTAACAAAAAAATCGCGCTTCTTTGGTGAGAAATTACCACTCGTGCCATGTTGTCCACCCTGCATTCTAGGGACGGGTCACATTTTAGTATTATTATATATTTTTATTAATTGAGCCACCCGAGGATCATTTAATACAACACTACGTATTTCTTTGCCACAATCGCATCTGATAATTTTGTCATCACCATCCGAAACTTTAAAATCTAGCACGCCCCCACAGCTATCACACATGCCTTGAACAGACTCAAGCATTTTATTGGCACCATACAAACCATGAATCATCTGAATAAGCCTTGTCAAATTACTAAACGTTATTTGGCGGTTTGAAAACTGCCGCATCCCCTGAGAAGAAAACTGCCCTGTCGTTACAAAATACCCGCCGTCCGCTTCCTGCGCTACCATAACACCATAAAAAGCCCGTAACTCTTTAACTGGAACAATTTTATTTTTCTTGTATTTTTTACACTCCACCAAGTATTTTTTTCCGTTTTGCAAAACAACCGCATCATATCCCCCATCGTTAGAATATGGCGTTGGAGCAACCTCAAACCCCATATCTTTGAATAGTTTCGCCACAAATGATTCAAAATCTTTGGGATGCACTGAGAGCAACGCATTCTCCTCTTTAGCTATCTCACGAAAAACCTTGTTGATTTGTTCCTCATGAAATTGTCTTACCTTATAGGCCCTTGCGTTTTTCTCTTGGCGCTGAGAGTCTTCGTTCTGCCACTTTTGCATTTCCAGAGCAAACTCTTTAGCGCAATGATCACATTTGTATCTTCTAATACCGCCCCGAATACCGTGAGGGCATCTTTCATATTTTTTTACAAATTCCGACCCTCCGATTTGGTTAATAAATCTCAGGCAGAGAAACACAGCGACAATACCTATAAACCACGTCACAAAGAGTGAATACACCACGCCTATTACTGCCACAATTACTCCTGCCGGACTTTCTGAGGCAACAAAAATTAAATCATGGGTCAAATTTTCCAAAGACTTTGCTATTATTTCCGGAAATTCCCAAGGCCGATTCAGCGACAACTCCGGAGATGATGAAAGGCAGGACAGCGAAATACCAAGAATTAATGCGCCAATGCCGAACGGATCAAACATTAAATCTTTAAGAGATTTCGCCAAATTATATTTTCTACCCATCCATAACCTCTTTGTTCAATTAAACATTAAAACTCGTACCAGATGACGGACTTTCAGCAAAACATTTTAGCCTTACATCGGGTGAGTTTCTATGAGTTTCTCATAGGCAAAAAAAAGCCGGCACATTCGTGCCGGCCTTTGTAATGCCCTCTAAGGAAAAAGGTTATTTCTTTTTCGACTTTTTCTTATCGTCTTCGTCTTCTTCCTTGGGTTTATCCGCCAACGCGGCTTCCGTGGTCACAATCAGGGAAGCGATGCTGGAGGCATTTTGCAATGCCATGCGGACCACCTTGGTGGGGTCGATGATGCCGGCTTTCACCAGGTCTTCATATTCCCCCTTGTCGGCGTTAAAGCCCCAATTCGGCTTGTCCGATTGCGAAAGAAGCTCTTCGACAACCACCGAGCCGTCAAAACCGGCGTTTTTGGCGATTTGCCGTGCGGGTTCCTGAAGAGCGCGCGCCACGATCTGGACGCCGATTTCTTCATCCCCTTCAAGCTTCAAAGACTTCAGCGAGCCAATGGCCTTGAGAAGGGCGATACCACCGCCCGGCACAATGCCTTCCTGCGCCGCGGCGCGGGTGGCGTGCAAAGCGTCTTCCACGCGCGCTTTCTTCTCTTTCATTTCGGTTTCGGTGGTGGCCCCGACCTTGATCACGGCCACGCCGCCCGAAAGTTTCGCGAGGCGCTCCTGAAGCTTTTCCTTGTCGTAATTCGAATCGGTTCTTGAAATTTCGTTCTTAATGCGCTCACAGCGTTCCTTGATGGCCGCTTTTTTGCCGGCGCCTTCCACAATGGTCGTGTTTTCTTTATCAATCACGACTCTCGCGGCGCTGCCCAGCATGCTCACGTCCACGTTCTCAAGTTTTAAACCGATGTCTTCGGAAATGAACTTGCCGCCCGTGAGAATGGCGAGGTCTTCAAGCATGGCCTTGCGGCGGTCGCCGAAACCCGGCGCCTTCACCGCGCACACCTTGATAGTGCCGCGCAATTTATTGACCACGAGCGTGGCCAAAGCTTCCGCTTCGACGTCTTCGGCGATAATCAGCACCGAACGGCCCGTCTGCACGGTTTTCTCAAGCACGGGAACAAGGTCTTTCACGGCCGAAATCTTCTTTTCATAAAGAAGAATGGCCGGGTCCTTGAGCACGCATTCCATTTTTTCGGAATCCGTCACGAAATAAGGCGAAAGGTAACCGCGGTCAAACTGCATGCCTTCCACCAGCTCGAGCGTGGTCTGGGTGGTTTTCGATTCTTCCACCGTGATCACGCCGTCTTTGCCCACCTTTTCCATGGCATCGGCCAAAAGATTGCCGATGGTGGAATCGTTGTTGGCGCTGATGGTGCCTACCGAAGCGATTTCTTCCTTGTTCTTGACGTCTTTCGAGATTTTACGGACCGACTCAATGGCCTGGGCCACGGCTTTTTCAATGCCGCGCTTCAAGGCCATGGGGTTGGCTCCGCCAATCACGTTTTTCAGACCTTCTTTGAGAATGGCCTGCGCGAGCACCGTGGCCGTGGTGGTTCCGTCTCCGGCTTCATCCGAAGTCTTCTCCGCCACTTCGCGCACGAGCTGGGCGCCCATGTTCTCATTGGGGTCTTTCAAATCGATTTCTTTCGCCACGGTCACGCCGTCTTTGGTGATGAGCGGCGTGCCGAACTTGCGGTCAATCACCACGTTGCGGCCGCGGGGCCCCAGCGTGACTTTCACCGTGTCGGCCAGAATATCCACACCGCGTTTAAGGGCGGCCCTGGCTTCTTCACGAAATATCAGATTTTTAGCGGCCATAAATCCCCCTTATGACTCGTAAACTGCGAGGATGTCTTTTTCCTGCAGAATCTTGTGTTTTTTTCCGTCGATCAAAACCTCATCGCCGGAATATTTTCCGAAGATAACGCGGTCGCCCTTTTTCACTTCAAGGGGCTGGACCTTGCCCGATTCGAGCAATTTGCCGCTTCCGACAGAGATGATTTTGCCTTCGCTCTTCTCTTCTTTCGCGGTGTCGGGAAGAATAATCCCTCCCTTGGTTTTTTCTTCGGCTTCGAGAATCTCAACAAGAACTTTGTCACCCAACGGCTTAATCTTCATTTTTCTTTCCTCCTGAAATGTTATAAGTTTTTTTTATGTTAGATCAGATCAATACATTCCGCCGGGAGGCATGCCGCCGGGCATTCCGCCTGGAGCGGCCTTTTCCTCTTCCGGAATTTCCGTGATCAGGGCTTCCGTGGTCAAAAGAAGCGAGGCGATGCTCGAGGCGTTGCCCAGAGCCGTGCGCGTCACTTTTTTCGGGTCAATGACCCCTGACTGAATCATGTCTTCATACGTTCCGGCTTCCGCATTGAAACCCACGGTCGCCTTTTCCGACAGAACGCGCTGAACCACGACCGAACCTTCAAAGCCGGCGTTCTGCGCGATTTGGCGCAAAGGCTCTTCGAGAGCGCGCTTCACGATCTGAGCGCCCACTTTTTCGTCGCCTTTGAGTTTCAGGTTTTCAATGACCTGCGAGCAGCGCAGCAGGGCCACGCCTCCGCCCGGCACAATGCCTTCTTCCACCGCGGCGCGGGTCGCGTGCAAAGCGTCTTCCACGCGGGCCTTTTTTTCTTTCATTTCCGTTTCGGTCGCGGCCCCAACATTGATCACCGCAACGCCGCCCGCGAGTTTCGCCAGACGCTCCTGCAGTTTTTCCTTGTCGTAGTCCGAATCCGTTTCTTCAATCTGTCTCTTGAGCTGGCTGACGCGGCCGTTGATGTCCGCGCTTTTGCCCGCTCCCTCGATAATAGTGGTGTCATCTTTGTCCACCGTCACGCGCTTGGCGCGGCCGAGATCCTTCAGGGTAACATTTTCAAGCTTGATCCCGAGGTCTTCGGTGATGGCTCTTCCGCCCGTAAGCACCGCGATGTCTTCAAGCATGGCCTTGCGGCGGTCGCCGTAACCCGGCGCCTTCACCGCGCACACCTGAAGCGTGCCGCGAATCTTGTTCACCACGAGAGTGGCCAAAGCCTCGCCGTCCACTTCTTCGGCGATAATCAGAAGGGGCTTTCCGTTCTTGGCAACCTGCTCAAGAATGGGAAGAAGGTCCTTCATGGCCGAAATCTTTTTCTCGTGAATGAGAATGTAAGGATCATCCTGCACCGCTTCCATATTCTCGGCGTCAGTCACGAAATAGGGCGAAAGATATCCCTGGTCAAACTGCATGCCTTCCACCACTTCGAGGGTGGTTTCCATGGTTTTCGCCTCTTCCACCGTGATCACGCCGTCTTTGCCCACCTTTTCCATGGCATCGGCGATGTAATTGCCGATGGTCTGATCGGAATTGGCGGCGATAAACGCGACCTGGGCTATTTCTTTTTTGTCTTTGATGGGTTTGGCAAGCTTGGAGAGTTCTTCATTCACGGCCTCGACGGCTTTTTCAATGCCGCGCTTGAGGGCCATGGGATTGGCGCCGGAAGTGACGTTCTTGAGTCCTTCGCGGTAAATGGCCTGGGCCAGCACCGTGGCTGTGGTCGTTCCGTCTCCGGCATTGTCCGAAGTCTTCTGCGCCACTTCCTTCACCATTTGCGCGCCCATGTTCTCATAAGGATCTTCAAGTTCCACTTCTTTGGCCACCGTGACACCGTCTTTGGTGATGGTGGGTGAGCCGAATTTCTTATCGAGGACCACATTTCTTCCCTTGGGTCCGAGGGTAACTTTTACCGCGTCGGCAAGCTGGTCAACCCCTCTCTGGATTGCCCTTCTCGCCTCTTCACTGAAAATAATCTGCTTTGCCATTTGAATAGCCTCCTAATGCTTGGTTGGTTTTATGTTTTTAAACGTTAAACTTCGAGGTATTTCCTGGCGGTTTTGCCGCGTTGAAATAATTTAAGCTATTAGCACTCGTGTTAAGTGAGTGCTAATATACCAATTTCGCGGGTTTTAAGCAAGAGGGGAATTTAAAAAAAATGGGCGGTGTAAGTGTGAGAAAATAAAGGGGATAAAGGTGCACCGTGCGGGTGGCACGGTGCGGCTTGACCAGCGGTGCCCGGATGGGGCACTCGTTCATGCCGCTCTTAAGGTGGCTTGGATACCCTGCCAGGCTTCGCCAAGCGCTGTGAGCAATCCGGCCAAGCCCGCTTCATTAGGAATGTAGCGGTTGCCGCGTATGGCCAATTCATCCTCGCTGATTTCGCGCCTGATTTCTTCCGCCGCGCTGAAGGCCACAAAATGCGCCATGCCCCACTCAAACAGCACCGCGCCTTCGGTGAGCGCCGCGTCTTTTGATTCAAGGAGTTTGGAACGCACCATGGAAACCAGTTCTTTGCCGCCCAAAGCGATTTTGCGGAATTGATCGAGGACATCCGGATCCGCGACCACGGAGATGTAGCGGGTCAATTCCGTTTTCTTAAGACTGCTTTTGCCGCTCAAACTCTTGACCTGATTCAATAGGGCGTCATTGAGAAATCCATTGAGCACATAAGGAATATGCGCGGATTCCGCGCTTTCAATCTGAACGCGCGATCCGAATTCCGCGAATTCACGCTGAAAGGCTTGAACCCGTTCAGGCGAAGAACCGGTGTGGGCAATGCGTATCACGGCCAGAGGGTTGGATTCCAAAACAGAGCGGACAGCGTTCCGGTAAGACGCGGACTCAAGCGAGTAAGCGCCCCGCGCGTCGCTGACCGAAAAAATCACGGCCAGTTTCGCGTCAGCCGGAAAAACACGTTTCAAAAACGCCTTGGCCCGAGGCTCTTCCGTTTGCATCGAAAGCCTTGGCCGGCGCACAGGCTCGCGGATTTCTTTCAGCATATTCCGCAAGGTTGCAAAATAAACCGCCAATAGTTTTTCCAGCGCTTTGATTTTAGCTTCCAAGGCGGCGCGGTGTTCTTCGGTCAGCTTCTTTATATAGGCGGCTGTTTCCCTCTCTATCCTTTCCATAAGCCTCGCGTGTCCCCAAACACGGTCCGCGCGCTCTATCAAGCCCGCGAGTTTGCTGATATCAGCCCCGGCAAGTCCGCTTCCGGCTTCCGTATCAAAAAGGCGGGGCACTTCGCCAAGGCTTTGGGCCTCAGCTTCAGAAAGAGAGTCTAAGTCCGGCATAGGTTCAGGTTTCGGCATTCTCAAGGCGTAAACCGTCCGGAACAAATGATCCGTCCAATGGGGCTCAAGAAATTTGGTCAATAAACTTTCGGACAATTTTTCATGCCTTGCCGCCCAGTGTATTGCCGCGGCGTCAAAAGCCCGTTTCCCTCCGTTGTATTGCCAGCTCATTTTCCATTTCACCCAAGGCCATTCCATGTTGTTGGCAAAACGGATGCGGCTGAATCGCGGGCCTTGATACTCCTTAAAATCAGCCAACGAATCCTGGTTGAGCATGTAAAGAAAATTCACGGGCCCTAACACTCCGTAGCGCAGGATATCCGTCAAAATTCTCATTTTGGCCGGCGAGATCACAACCATGTCCACATGGGGGCTGAAGCCTACCCGGTCAAAAAAGTCGGGGCCGTGAAAACCTTCCACAATTTTGAGCTTAAAAGGCCTGCCGTCCGGACGTTTTCTCGCGAGAAAATCCCAAAAAAGGTCCGTCTCGATTCCGGACGTCAATTGCCAGAACCTTTCCCTTTTGGTCAATTCGCCTTCCGTGAGGTCATCGGTTCCGATGATATCGATGTCTTCGGGAGAGAAGCCCGCGATCCCGGCCTTGAGCAATTTGGCCAGCTGGGTTTTGTAAGTTCCGGATTGTCCGGTTATCATCAGCATCACGGGTTCAGCCGCTGGAATTTTAGCGGCCGCGCTTTCAATTTCAGAAGAAAGGTCGCGCAATGCGTCCAATAGGCCCTGCACGGACCTTTCAGGCGCTGCTTCCTGTCCCAAAGAAGAAGCAGTAGCATCCCGTTCAAAGGTAGACAGCATGTTGTCGGTTTTCGACCACATGCGAATCACAATTTGCACATCGGCTTTGGCCCTTCCCGGATGGTTTTCGGCCGCGATGCGGTTGTTATCATAGATACGGTAGCTGAGGCCGCGGTATTCGAGCGCGCTTTTCACGGTGTTCATGACGTAATCTGCCTTGTCTTCCACCGGCGAATCAAACACCTTGAATTGCGCGTCAGGATAGTAAATAAATTCCAGCGGCAAGTGGATTTCCATGCGTTTCTCGGGATTCTTGACCGCGAAATCAAACATGCCTACCAAAATTTCCGTGCAGCAAACCTGCAATTTACCGCCCTCCATGAAAAAGCGCAGAAAATGTTCGGAATAATTGGCCAGCTCGGCCGTGATCGCTTCCACCAGACGGGAAACCGCCTGCTCTTTGACATCGATTTGCCGGCCGTGCAGCCATCTTTTTTGGCGGAGAAAATCATAGAGGTAATGAATTTGCTCCACATTCTCCGTGGTCTGCGTGTCTTGCCTGTGGACATTCACGCCTATCAATGGAACAAACTGGCCAAGGCTTTGGCCTTCGATTTTCCGGTCCGCGCCGCGCCAGGCGATATAATCGGAGCGCGCGGCCGGAATTCTGACGGCTATGGAAACATCGCGGAATGC
>Ga0209211_10002721_pt1 | contig 29942 bp, 23 predicted proteins | sample RifGroA2_FD_183992 | JGI IMG/M metagenome (GOLD analysis project Ga0209211, IMG submission 183992) | Groundwater microbial communities from Rifle, Colorado, USA - Groundwater A2 (SPAdes) (version 2) | ecosystem: Environmental > Aquatic > Deep subsurface > Groundwater | place: Rifle, Colorado...
CTTCGGATGCCCAACCCCTACGAGATCGTCTCCATGCTGAACACTAAGCTGGCCGGGGTCATCGGGAAACAGCCCACGGGAGTGCTGTGGAAGGGGCAGGCGCTCTACCACACGATGTCCGGCACCTCGATGGCCGCGCCCCACACCACGGGCAAGCTGGCGCTGCTGACCGAGCGCATGATGAAGACCATGAGCGAGCGCATCGGACACCTGCCCGACGGCTACCTGTTCTACATCGAAGAGCTGGTGGAGCGCACGGCCGTGAAGCTGGGCAACGCCGAGAACGAGGTCGGCGCCGGGCTTATCGACGAGGCCCGGGCCCTGGCCGCCCTGGATTCGGCGCTCCAGAACCCGGACCAGGTCATCTCGGATTCCGCCTCGCTCATCCGGGCCGCCCGGGAGAAGTACGGTCAGCCCCCGGCCCCCGTTCCCCCGCAGCGGGCCGCGGGCTTCGCCCGGTCCTTATCCGGGATCGTCGCCGGCCTGTGGAGCAACCTGGTCGGCCTGGGTTCGCTCTTCCTGCTGCGCTGAAGCCGAACTCCCCAGTAATGCGGTAGAATCATAGGCATGAACTCGGCTCTGCTCCTATTGCTGCTCGCGTCCGCTGCGCCGGCTTCCGCGAAGAAGGCGACCCCACCCGCACCCGCGAAGGTCGCGATCTCCTCGGCCGCGGCTCCCGCGGCGCCGGCGGTCCCGGTCTCCACCGCGGCTCCGATAGCCCCGGCCCCGGTCGTCGCCCCGGTCCCCGCCGTCTCGACCGCCGCGGCCGCCCCCGCCCTCCCGGCGGCTCCGGCCCCACCTAAAGAATGGGTGCAGATCATCTATCCCGAGGAGGGGGCGAAGTATCCCTTCGTCACCCGTTCGTTCACCCTCGGCAACGCGGCCCCGGGTTCCACGATGACCATCAACGGGGTCCCGATAGCGGTCCATCGGGAGGGGGGGTTCCTCGCCATGGTGGATCTCGCGACGGGGCCGTTCCTGCTGCGGTACGAGGCGAGCCTCGACGGCGTCACCGCGGGCGCCACGCGGATGATCGAGGTGGCCCAGCCGCACGGCCTGCCGTCCTCCAAGCCCGACGAGGCGGTGGCCTACGAGCCCTCCGAGAGTCTGGCGCTCCTGCCGGGCGACCTGCTGGCGGTGCGCTGCAAGGGCCCCGCGGGCAGCATAGGTACGTTCCGGATCGAGGACCTGGCCAAGGAACTCCCCATGGCGGAGCACCCCTCCATCCCTACGGTCTACGAAGGGCATTACTACGTGCAGCCCGGCGACGAGGGGGAAGGGCTCGATATCTCCTGCGCCCTGCGCACTCCGAAGAATCATACCCTGAAGGCCGAGGCGAAAGGGAAGCTGACCGTCCTCGACCCCCGGCTCTCCCGGGTCGCGGTGACCACGGCGAGATCGGCGGTGCTCAAATCCGCCAAGTCCGGCTATTCCCTCTTCCTGCCGCCGGGGGTCCGGCTGGAGACCGCGGGCCGCAGCGGCGATACGGTGCGCATCAAGCTGTCCGAGCACGAGGAAAGCTGGGCGAACGCCTCCGACCTCCGCTTCCTGCCGGAAGGCACGCCGCCGCCCCATTCCGAGGTCGGGTTGTCCGTGAGCGTCGGCGCGACGCCCTCGTCCACCAAGGTGGTCATCCGCTCCTCCGAGCGGGTCCCCTTCGAGGTGGCGCACTCCATCGAGCCGCTCCGATTCGAGGTGCGTTTCTTCGGCGCCTCGCACCACGTCGACCGCATCCGCTACCGGCCCGACGACCCGGTCGTCAAGGACGTCCGCTGGCGGCAGGAGGATTCCCGCGTGGTCCGCTTCTCCGTGGACACGGAGCTGTGGTGGGGTTGGGGCTACGACGCCACCTACGACGAAAGGGGGAACTTCGTTCTCGATATCCGCCGGCCTCCCGACCTGACCAAGGGCGACGTGCTCCGCGGACGGAGGATCGTGCTCGACCCGGGCCACGGTCCGGGGACCAGCGCGGTGGGGCCCCTGGGGACCACGGAGCGGGATGTGAACCTGGCGATCGGCCTTCAGCTTCGGGACCTGCTGGTGAAGGAGGGCGCCGAGGTCTTCCTGACCCGGATATCGAGCGACGGGCCGCCCCTCGGGGACCGGCCCTTCCTGGCCTGGGAGGCCAAGGGCGACCTCTACCTGAGCCTGCACAACAACGCCCTGCCCATGACCGCCGACCCCTTCGAGGGGCAGCATGGCTACATGAACTTCTTCTACCAGCCGCACAGCCGCCCCTTCGCCGCGGCGATGCACGCCAGCTACAACAAGGAGCGCAAGGAGCTGCCGGACGAGGGTCTTTGGTGGGGGAATCTGGCCGTCTGCCGCGTCCCCCAGATGCCCGCGGTGCTCACGGAATCCGCCTACATGATATTCCCGGAACAGGAAGTCCGCCTGCGCGCCCCCGCCTATCAGAAGGAGGTGGCGCAGACGCTTCTGGAGGGCATCCGTTCCTTCTATGAGTCCTACCGGAAGCTCCAGCTCCGGCGCAAGCCGGAGCGGCGGGCCGCCCGCGCCAAATAGGTTCCACCTAGGTCTCGGGGCCCGCGGCGGGCCGAGAAGGACCCATGCTCCATTGGGTCCAATAATTCCCCAGAAAAACCCTTAGGACCCATCCTGAGGGCCCCCCTGTTGGAATACCATTGTTCATCCGCTAGTCGGCTGCTGGAGGCTGAGACATGTCGAACGGCTATCTATTGAAGAGATCCATCGCATCCATCCTCGTGGGAGCCCTCCTATATACGGCTCCGGGCGTCGGGTGCTATGAAGTGCTGGCCAACACCATCGGCGTCAGCGTCGGGAACTCCGTTTCCGCCGTCCCCGCGGGCGTCGCCGGAGCGGGCCTCGGCACTCTGGCTCAGCCGGGCGCGCTCGGCAACCGGTCGCTGACCGCGGTCTCCGCGGGCCTGCAGTCCAGCCTGCCGATGCTGCCCACCGTGTCCCCGATGGTCCGGACCCAGGCCGGCGGCACGGCCGCGCTCGCCGCGAGTCCCGTCCAGGCCGCCGTCGCGGCTCCCATCGCCGGCAGCCGGCTCCTCGCGGCCCCGCGTTCCGCGGCCGTGGGTTCGACTGCGCTAACGCCGGGCCACGGCGCCCCGACCATCCGCACCCTCCTCTCCGACCAGCAGTCTTTCTCCATCTCCGCCCAGGACCTGGGCAAGATGTCCGCGGGCGAGGCTCACGCCGCGGGGCAGACGGCCATGGACCGCGTCCTCGGCATCGACGCCGGGAGCCGCAAGAGTCCCCTGGCGGTCGAGACCGGGATCGCGTCGCAGAACTCCACCTTGGGGCGGCTGAGCCCCTCCGCGGTCAAAGCCGCGGCGGTGCAGTCCAACGCCCTGAGCGCCATGCTCGCCAACGTCAGCAACGGCGACATCGTGCTGCCCATCATCACCGAGGACGCCGTCCAGGCGCAGGGCGGGGCCCTGACCCCGGCGGAAGCCGCCTATTACACCGAGGTCCGCCAGAGCGTGGACCGCGTCCTGGATTCCTTCGTAGCCGAAAATTCCGGCTGGTGGGCGCGCATGACCGGCAAGCAGAAGCTGGTCGAGTTCATGGCCCAGACCTTCCGCTCCGAGCTGCGCAAGGGCCGCAAGCCCGCGTTCGAGGTGACGGTCACCGAGGACGGCGTCAAGAAGTACCTGCGCGGTCCCAACGGCGAGACCGCGGCCGAGATCCTTTGGAGCCAGGTCAAGCGGCAGACCGGTCTCAGCGAGGCCGAACTCATGCGCTTCGTCTCCCTGGCCAAGAGGATCAATGAAGCGCCTTCCTCCGCACCGCGGGCCCGGGTGGGCTTCATGGGCCGGATGAGCGTGTCCTTGGGCCTGGACAACTACTTTGGGCGCAGCGCCGTCTCCCCGCAGGCGCCGCAGCAGAATGGGAAGGCGGTCAATACCCTGGTCTCCATCGGGCGCATCGTCCTGGCGGGCGCCGCGGTTTTCGGCCTGCAGACCGCCGCCGTGAGCCTGCTCCCGGCCATATTCGGGATGTCGCCGGTGGCCGCCGCGTGGGCGGTCGCCTCGGGCATCCTGCTTCTGCCCATCTCCATCTATTCGCGCTACCGCATGGGCATGCGGGACTCCACCCGCCTCAAGCCCGTGAAGGGGCTCTACGACGTAGCCATCGGCGTATTCCTCGGCGCGGTCGCGATCGCGGCCACTCAGGTGCTGAGCGGGGCCGTGGTCAGCACCCTCGCCCTGGGGCTGCCCATTCTGGCCGCGGGCACCGCGGTGATCGCGGCGGCGAATCAGGGCAGTTCCGGCGGCATCCTCGACAAGATCATGGCCTGGGTCTCGGTGGGCTTCCTTGCGCCCCTGTTCACCACGGTGGCGGTGGGGCCGTTGTCCATCGGCTCCATGCTCGGGCTCATGGCCCTGCCGGCCATGACCACGCTGGCCTTCTTCCTGGGGCGCATCATCGCCTCGGCGGAGAGCGGCCGGCCCTTCTCTGTGCCCGGCGGCGGCCTGCAGGAGATCCGCTTCCCGTCCTACACCTGGGTGATGACGGGCGTGGTGTTCGCGCTGCTCACCGGCTACGCGCCGGTGTGGACGAACGTCGCCTTCGGCATCTGGATGTTCGCGGGCAAGACCAAGATCTTCAACTACGCCTACGGCGCCCTGGCGGTGTGGGCGGCGGTGACCGGCTTCGCCATGCCCGCGACCTTCCTCGTGATCGCCTTCGCTCCGGAGCGGGCGGCGGCCCTGACCGAGTATCTGCTCAAGCGGTTCCTGCCGCGGGGCCAGCCGGCGCCGTCCGCCAAACTCAAGCCGGCGGCCATGCCGCAGCAGGCTCCGGAGAAGTGGCCGCAGTTCCACTACTGGCTGAAGACCGCGATCGTGCTGGGATCTTTGCTGGCGCTGGGCGGGGTGATGAGCGCCACGGTGTTCAAGATCAGCTCCTTCGCCGTGAACGCGCTGATCGCCGGAGCCATCGTGGGCCTGCAGCTGTACTTCAGCAAGAAGCTCATCAAGATGACCATGAAGGCCACGCCGATGGACGAGCTGAAGAACCCTGAGATCTACGGGATCATGCGGGAGCTGCGCGAGCGCATCAACGCCGAGCGCACGGCCAAGGGCGCCAAGCCCATCCCGATGCCGGAGATCGTGGACGTCCCCATGGAAGTCCCCAACGCCTTCGCCACGGGCCTGAGCCCGATGAGCGCGATGGTGGGCGTGACGGGCGAGATGAAGGAGATGACGATGAACCCGGTGCGCCTGAAGGCCGGGCTCATCCGGATGCTCCAGAACGTGGAACAGGAGAGCAAGCAGTTCCTCGTCTATCGCAAGGCCATCCGCGGCTCCATCCCGGGGATCAGCGAGGGTGCGGGCAAGCTCGAGCTCATCCGCGCCTTGGAAGGGGCGAAGGCGGCGGACCTGAAGGCGCTCGGGGTGCGCGCCCTGCGCGGCGTGCTGGGCCATGAGTTCACGCACGTGATGCACCGCGACATGCTGCTGGGCGGAGCGGCGGGGATGATCTCCTCGGCCATCTCCTTCAGCGCGTACGGGATGCTGTGGGCCGTGGGGCACGCGAAGGCGGCCCTGAAGAAGGTCTATGAGAAGCTGCTGGGCCGGGCGGCGGCCGCTCCCAAGAGCGGGCTGCAAGCGGCCGGGGCGGACCTCCAGGGTCGGCAGGGCACCATGACCTACGACGTGGAGACCGCCAGCTACAAGATGGAGATGGTGGAGCCGGTTACGACCGGGGCGGCGGCCACGTCGCTTTTGAGCCTGGTGAAGATCTTCGCCGCGCTCTGGGGACCGATCCTGGCGACCATCCTCTCCATGGCCTCCTCGCGCACGCGGGAAGGGCACGCGGACGAGGGCGGCGGCATCCTGACCGGGGACCCCGAGTCCCTGGCGCTGGGGCTGGGACTGCTGATGTCCTGGCAGCCGCCGGCGGGCTTCCAGATCGCGGCCGAGCGGCTCCCGCTGGTCGCGGCGCAGGCGCACGCGATGACGGTGAACCCGATCGAGCAGCTGTACCGGGCCGGGGCGCTGCCCAAGATGGACGCCCTGACGCGCTGGGCCGTGGGAAAAGAGGACAACTTCTTCTTCAACCTCTTCATCACCCACCCGGACACCGACATGCGCATCCGCCGTCTCTACGAGATGGCGTTCGCCAAGCAGAAGAAGTAAGCGGTCTCAGCGCCGGACGATGCAGGTAAGGGGCGGCCCCCAAAGGGCCGCCCCGCGCAATTATAGGTCTCCCTCCCCCCTTGAGGGGGAGGGTTGGGGTGGGGGCGATTCGGGCAGGGCGTGATATACTGGGAGGAGAGGCATCGTCCAGACAGCTCTATGCGACTGCATCCATCCTTGCTGGCTCCGGTGTTCTGGGCCGCAGCCTTCGCGGCCTGTACGACGTTCCCCCGCGCCGAGCCGGCCGTTTCCGACCTGACGGTCCGGGAGCGCGCCGAGGTCGATGCGGCCATCGCACTCTACCGGCTGAGCCGCCCTTCCGAGGCGGCGCCGGCCCTGCGGAAATACCTCGATAGGGAGGACCCCTTGGCCAAGATGTATTACGCCGCGATGCTGGCGGATGGCCTCGGCGTCGACAAGGACCAGGACCGCGCCGCGGCGCTGGCGCGCGCGGGCGCGCCGGCCCTGCGGGTCATGGCGGATCGCGGGGTGGTGAACGCCCAGCTGATCTACGGCCGACTCCTGGAGTCGGGGCTCGGCGTGGACAAGGACTTCGGCGAGGCCCTCCGCTGGTATAGGAAGGCTGCGGCGCGCGGCAGCGCCGCGGCCCAATACTCCATCGGCAGGCTTTATGAGGAAGGGACCGTCGTCGCGCAGGATATGAAGACGGCCCTGCGCTGGTACGAGAAGGCGGCGGCGGGGGGGGATGCGGGGGCCCAGAACAACCTGGGCGTGCTGTATTGGGAAGGCAACGGAGTCGTCCAGGACAGCACGGAAGCCTTCAAGTGGTTCCGCCGCGCGGCGGAGAAGGGCCTGCCGGAAGCGTTCAGCAATCTCGGCGTCATGTACGCGAGCGGCGACGGCGTCGCGGAGGACGATAAGGAAGCGGAACGGTGGCACCGGGAAGCGGCCAGGCATCAGATGTCCGATGCGCATTTCAACCTCGGGCTCTTCCTCCTCAGGGACCCCGCCGACCCGCAGAAGCTCACGGAGGCCTATTCCTGGTTCCTGATCGCCTTGGGGGAAGGCGATGAGGGCGCCCGCTCCGAATTGGAGAATCTGGAGAAGGTGCTGACGCCCCGCCAGATCATGAGAGCCACCGGCGCCGCCGACGCCTGGTTCGCCGCGTTGGATTCCCACCGCCGAGGATCCCGTTGATGCATCTCCTCCCCCCTTGCGGGGGAGGATGAAGGTTGGGGGAATAGCATGCTCCGGAGCATGTTTTGCGCTTTCCCAAATAGTTGACTTAACTATCGTCGGTGGTTGGAGGGTAGAGATTCGCGTGATATACTGATTCGGAATATGTAGTTCACGACGCACTGATGGAGATGTTTCAGTAGAGGTTATGGCAATCAAGGCATGCGATGATTTAGTCGTAATCTTGGGGGCGGGGGCTTCCCACGATTGCCATGTCCCGACACTGACTGAGTTTGTGAATGAGAGTTGGCAACCCCCATTGACAAGGCGATTGTTCGCTTCAGATAAGCCATTCCAGAAAATCCTAAATGAGTTTCCAGTGGTGCATTCGGTGGTGTTGAGCTACATTGTCGCGGGTGGCCCGGCAAAGACTCCCGTCGAATCATTCTTGAGGCAATTGATAGCCAACGACGACTTGGTGAGTCGAAAGCAGGCGAATTACATCACGTTGTATCTTCGCAAATTGCTCGACACGGTCAGCCGGTCATACCTTTGGGATGGTGCTCGGCCAGCGATGAGCGCCTACAATGTCCTCGTGCACCATTGCCATGAAGCGATGCGTCTCGGGAAGGTGTCATCTGTCTCATTCGTTTCGATGAACTATGATTTGCTGTTTGAGCAGGCTCTTGAGTCCCAATTTGGAATCGGATTCGACAGGATAGAAAACTATTGTGGATTCCAACCCAGCTGGAGTCTCGTTAAGTTTCATGGGTCGGTCAATTGGTGGCATTCCTATGACCATGTGAAGACTGGGCAGAATACCGGCTACATGAAGGCTGAACATAGATTGATTCGCGCGATTGAAGCCGGAAGAATCGTTGAAGGCAATCGTATTCAAAACGCGCGGATCGAAGTGCGCGACAAGTGGGGCGACCAGCAGGGAGATGAGCCCGTGTACTTCCCCGCGATGGCGATACCGGTCGAGGGGAAATACCAGGCTATCTGCCCAGATGCACACGTGGAAGAGATAAAGAATGCCTTGGGTCGAAACCAGTGGAAACTTCTTGTTGTGGGGTTTAGCGCTAAGGATAAGGACGTCTTAGACATGTTATCGCCGCACTGGGCTGGCGTGACCCGATTCATGGTTGTTAATGGGAAGCCTCAGTACGGTGAGGAGGCCATCACTGGATTTCGAAAGGCAGGCCTGCAGCGAAGGGCGATGTCAAAAGACGCCTTTGAGGGCGGGTTTTCTAGGTTTGTCGCTGAGGATGGTGGGCTAAAATCATTTCTTTCCTAAATTGACACAACCGGAGTTGCGTCAGGAATGATTGGGTTTCGTGGCGACCAGATTGTGGAGAAGGGCATATAATTATTGGCCAACTTTGCCGAAACCTCCAGCGCTGGAGGTCGCGCAAAAAAGGTGCTGAAAAATGTGGGAGAATTTAGGGATGAGGTCGCCATCTTTTTGTCGCGGGCGGGCAGCTCTGTCTGGACAGAGTCGATCGGGAGAATGATGTGCTGAGGCGGGGGATCAACATCTTCGGGACGGTGCTGCTGATCACGCTGCCGCTGCATTGCTTCATGGCTCGGACGGGGACCTGCACGCAGTCGGATACGGGGCATTTCCTGGCGGCGATGTGGTATGCGGGGGTGACGGCGGTGCCGGCGGGGCTATGCCTCATCCTCAAGCCGCGGTACAATGTCCTGCAGTGGGCGTTCTTGGGGCTGGCGGGGCTGGCGGCTCCGATCTTGCTGACGGCATTGCTTTCGACGACGATCTCCGGACATTCGCTCTGCGGGGGGGAGTTCGACGATTACGGGGTGGAGCGCTGGGAGCGGCTGTACGCGCCTTACTTCCTGTGCCTGCTCGGCGCTTTCGCGGGGGTGGTCTGGAGTTCTCGGAAACAACGGCTGGCTGAGGTGAAAGGCGAATGAAACTCTTCTTCGATACGGAGACGACGGGGCTGCCCCGCAACTACCGGGCGCCGGTGACGGACCTCAAGAACTGGCCCAGGGTCATACAGGTGGCCTGGCTCATGGCGGATGATGCGGGGGCCGAGGTGAAGAGCGCGGAGTACATCATCAAGCCGGACGGGTTCACCATCCCCGCGGACGCGGCCAAGATACATGGTATTACTACGGATATCGCGAAAGAGCGGGGGGTGGAGCTGAAGGGGGTGCTGGAGGAGATGGGCGCCGACATGGTCTCCGCCGAGGTGCTCATCGCGCACAACGTGCAGTTCGACGAGAAGGTCCTGGGGGCTGAGTTCCTGCGCGTGGGGGCGCCGAATCACATCGCGGCGAAGCCGCGCAAGTGCACGATGCAGTCGTCCACGGATTTCTGCGCCATTCCCGGGCCCTACGGCAACAAGTGGCCGAAGCTGCAGGAGCTCTACATGAAGCTCTTCCAGACCGAATTCGATGGCTCCCACAGCGCTTTGGCCGACGTCCGGGCCTGCTCGAAGTGCTACTTCGAGCTCAAGCGCCTCGGAGTCATGGCATGACGGCGCGGATGGGGCCGCGGCTTCAGAAAGAGGCGGAGACGCAGCTGTTGGCGGACCTCGCGGCCTACGGGGTGGATGCGGCGGGGCTGAGCATCGACTGGTCCGAGGCCTGCCGGGAAGGCCACTGCACGAAGGCGCTGGACGGCGAGCTGGAGGACCTGTCCGAGGTCTCGGTCATCGACTCGGAGGGGGACCCCGTAGCCGAGGGTTGGATGGATTTCGTCCATGGCGGGGGGGACAATCCCCTGTTCGTGTTCTGGAGCTCCCTGAGCCTGTTCAAGAACAACGAGTGGGTGCGGGTGAAGGACGAGCCGCACATCCCCAGCCATGTCTGGGGCCGGCTCCCTGACGCGACCCGGCGGCTCTGCACCGAGGAAGGAGAGTACGACGCGCGCTGGGCCGAGGACCCCACCGTGCTTGCGTGGAAGCGCGGTCAGAACCCGGCCTGAACCGGGCCTGATTTGGAGTACAATATGCGGGTCCACGGAGGTGGAACCATGCGCTCTCCCCGCTCTTGGCTGCTCGTCCTCGCCTTTCTGCTCACGAACCTGCTGGCCCCCGCCTTCCTGCCCGCCGAACCGCAGTCAGGTGTCTCGGAGCCCAAGCCGGCCCCCGAGGCCGCGCTCAGTCCCGAGGCCTACGGCGGCATGGTCAAGGCCGTCAAGGCGAAGAGCACGATCGGTATCCGGCGCATCGAGCCGGGAACGGGGCTGGAGCCGGTCTTCAGCGACCCCAACCGCGTCGCCACCATACTCAAGCTCATCTCGGACGTCTACTACGGCAAGCCGCTGCAATACCCCAAGGACGGGGTGGTGTTCTCCAACCGGGAGAACCTGCTGCCCCCGCAGCCCAAGGGCTATTACCGCGAGTACACGGTAATGCCGCCGCAGGGCAGCCCCTCCCAGATCACGGTGGGAGATGAGGATTTCACGATCTCCCCCTCCAACGGCACCCGGGGCGCGGAGCGGCTCATCATCGGCGGGGGGGTGGAGGCTTTCTACTCCCCGAACCACTACAAGACCTTCATACTGCTGACCATCCTCCGGTGAAGCGCGAAGCCATACTCCAGGTCAAGAAGGAAGATGAGGTCCGCCGCCTCCAGCAGGAGGCCGAAGCAGCGGACTGCCTCTGCGTCGCCATGGATGGGTCCCGGATGCAGGACAAGAAGGGCATCATGGAGGAGTTCGCCCAGCGCATCCCCCTGCCCGAGCACTTCGGCCGCAACTGGGACGCCCTGGAGGAATGCCTCACGGATCCCGATGTCCTGGGCGCCAAGGGCTGCTATCTGATCATCGGCCGCGCCGAACTATTAGGGAAGCGCTCCCCCATGGAAAGGGAGGCCCTCCTGAGCCTGCTGGCCGACGTGGCCGAGCATTGGGGCCGCAGGAAGCCCCCTGTCGTCTTCCATGCCGCCCTCGTGACGGGCGGCTGAACGTCCCGAGGGCCGCGGGGTTCGCATAGTCCATTTCTTTTATTGCATAATTGGCAGGGAAGGGACCATGGCAAAAAAAATCCTGGTCGTGGACGATGACGAGACCCTAGTCGAGTTCCTGAGCACCATCCTCAAAGCCGAGAATTACGAGGTTTCCAAGGCCTACAACGGCCGCGAAGCCTGCCAGGTCGCCCGCCAGTCCAAGCCCGACCTCATCCTCCTCGACCTCCTGATGCCGATCATGCACGGGTTCGACGTCTGCGAGGAATTGCGGGCGGACCCGTCCATGGCCGGGGTCAAGATCCTCATCTGCTCGGCCAAGGGCTATGACGTGGATAAGAAGGCCGCCGAGCGCCTGGGGGCCGACCAGTTCCTCGTGAAACCGATCAAGAATGAAGACCTGATCAAGGCCATCCAGGGCCTGATCGGGGCTCCATGACCCGGACCCCGGTCAAGGTCAAGTTCTGGGGCACGCGCGGGTCCATCCCCGTGCCCGGGACCAGCACCCTGCGCTACGGGGGCAACACCGCCTGCGTGGAGGTCCGTTTCGGAGAGCAGGTGCTCATCTGCGACACCGGGACCGGCATCCGCAACCTCGGCGGGACCCTGGCCGGCGAGTTCAAGGGGCGCCCCATCGAGGGCGACATCTTCATCACCCACACCCACTGGGACCACATCCAGGGGTTCCCCTTCTTCCTGCCCGCCTACATCCCCAAGAACCATTTCAACATCTACAGCGCCAAGGGCGTAGGCGACAGCTTCGAGAACATCTTCCGCAAGCAGATGGGCATCAACTACTTCCCGGTCGAGGTCGGGGACATGGCCGCGAACCTGGATTTCCGCCACGCCACCGAGACCTTCTCGGTCGGGTCGGTCAAGGTCCGGACCCGCTTCACCAACCACCCCGGGGTGAATATCGGCTATCGCTTCGAATTCGACGGGAACCGTTCCGTCGTCTACCTGACCGACCACGAGAACTTCCAGGCCTTCATGCAGAGTTCCGCCATCGCCGTGAAGCAGGACCGCGAGATGGCCGAGTTCTGCGAAGGCGCGGACGTGCTCATCTGCGATTCCCAGTATACCGACGAGGAGTACGAGAAGAAGCGCGGGTGGGGGCACAGCCGCTGGAAGGACACACTGGCCTTAGGGCTGGAGGCCCGGGTAAGGAACCTGGCCTTCTTCCACCACGACCCGGTCCGTTCCGACGAGGACCTCGACCGCATCGAGCGGGAGGCCCGCCGCATCGCGGAGGGCATGAAGGGCGCGGTGCAGTGTCATGTCGCCAAGGAGGGGCAGGAAATAGAGCTATGAAGCATTGGATCGCCGCATTCTGGTGCCGTTCCGTCGGGAAGAAGCAGGTGGTGGGAGTCACCGGGCTGGCCCTATTGGGCTTCCTGGCCGGCCATCTGGCGGGCAATCTGTCCATGCTGAAGGGCGCGGAGGTCTTCGACGCCTACGCCCATTTCCTGGAGAGCCAGCCCCTGCTCATCCCGGTCGAGTTCGGCCTCTTGACCGTCTTCCTGCTCCACATCGTCATGGCCATCCGCGTGACCCTGGAGAACTGGAGCGCGCGGCCGGTCCCCTACGCGGCGCACGTGGACGCCGGCGGGCGGACCCTGGGCTCGGCGACCATGATCTACACCGGCGCCGCGGTCCTGGCCTTCCTCCTGCTGCACGTCACGACCTTCAAGTTCCTCAAGCCTGAGGACGAGAGCCTCTTCGGCTACGTGGTCGACTATTTCCGCATCCCCGCCTACATGGGCTTCTACGTCATCGCCATGGTGGCGCTGGGCATCCACTTGAGCCACGGGGTCCGCAGCGTCCTGCAGACCTTCGGCATCGACCATCCCAAGTTCACGCCCGCCTTCGGGGTCGGAGCCGTCCTGGTCGCGGCGGCCTTCGCCGCGGGCTTCGGGATGCTTCCCCCTTGGGGCTATTTCCGGGGGATCCCGCAATGACCTCTTCCCAGCTCGACGCCAAGATGCCGTCCGGGCCCGTGGAGAAGAAGTGGGACAAGCACCGCTTCGAGCTCAAGCTGATCAATCCGGCCAACAAGCGCAAGTTCGATGTGATCGTAGTGGGGACCGGCCTCGCCGGCGCGTCGGCCGCGGCGTCTTTGGCCGAGATGGGCTACAACGTCATGGCCTTCTGCGTGCAGGACAGCCCGCGGCGGGCCCATTCCATCGCCGCGCAGGGCGGCATCAACGCCGCCAAGAACTACCCCAACGACGGGGACAGCGTCTACCGCCTCTTCTACGACACGGTGAAGGGCGGCGACTACCGGGCCCGGGAGGGGAACGTCTATCGCCTGGCCCAGGTCTCCAACGCCATCATCGACCAGTGCGTGGCCCAGGGCGTCCCCTTCGCCCGGGAGTACGACGGCCACCTGGCCAACCGCTCCTTCGGCGGGGCGCAGGTGTCCAGGACTTTTTACGCCCGGGGCCAGACCGGCCAGCAGCTCCTTTTGGGGGCCTACAGCGCCCTCGTGCGGCAGATCGGGCTGGGGCGGGTGAAGATGTTCCCGCGGCGGGAGATGCTGGAACTCGTGGTGGTCGGGGGGCGGGCCCGGGGCATCGTGGTCCGCAACCTAGTGACCGGCAAGGTCGAACGTTACGCCGCTCATGCGGTGCTCCTCGCCACCGGCGGCTACGCGAACTCGTTCTTCCTGTCCACCAACGCGAACTCCTGCAGCGGCACCGCCGCCTGGAAGGCGCACAAGAAAGGCGCCTTCTTCGCCAACCCCTGCTTCACGCAGATCCATCCGACCTGCATCCCGGTGTCCGGAGACTACCAGTCGAAGCTGACGCTCATGTCGGAGAGCCTGCGCAACGACGGACGGATCTGGGTCCCCAAGAAGCAGGGCGACGACCGCTCCCCCGAGACCATCCCGGAGGACGAGCGGGACTACTTCCTGGAGCGCCGCTATCCCGCCTTCGGGAACCTGGTCCCGCGGGACGTGGCTTCCCGGGCCTCCAAGGCCATCTGCGACGAGGGGCGCGGCGTGGGCCGCACCAAGCTCGCCGTGTACCTGGACTTCCGGGACGCGCTGAAGCGGGTCGGTCTGGAGAAGATCCGCGAGGAGTACGGCAACCTCATCGAGATGTACGACCACATCACGGGCGAGGACCCCTACAAGACCCCGATGCGCATCTTCCCCGCGGCCCACTACACCATGGGCGGCTTATGGGTGGACTACAACCTCATGTCCACCTTGCCCGGGCTGTTCGTGCTGGGCGAGGCGAACTTCTCCGACCACGGAGCCAACCGGCTGGGGGCGAGCGCCCTCATGCAGGGGCTCGCGGACGGCTATTTCGTCATCCCCTATACGCTGGGCGGGTATCTCGCCTCCGAGAAGCTGGGGGCGGTGTCCGCCGAGGCGCCGGAGTTCGGCGAGGCGGAAGCCGCGGTGACGGAGCAGACCGCGCGGCTCCTCAAGGTCAACGGCAAACGGACGCCCATGGAATTCCATCGGGCGCTCGGGCTCACGATGTGGGAGCACTGCGGGATGGGACGCAGCGAGGCGGGCCTTAAGAAGGCCCTGGCCCGCATCCCGGAGCTGCGCGAGGAGTTCTGGAAGGACGTCAAGGTCACCGGGACGGGGGAGGAGTTCAACCAGACCCTGGAGCGGGCGGGTCGGGTCGCCGACTTCATGGAGCTCGCCGAGCTCATCGTCCGGGACGCCCTGGCGCGCCGCGAGTCCTGCGGCGGCCACTTCCGGGAGGAATCCCGGACCGAGGACGGGGAAGCCAAGCGCGATGATCAGAACTTCTGCCACGCGGCGGCCTGGGAGTGGCGCGGCGGCGGCGCGGAGCCGGTGCGCCATCAGGAAGAGCTTGTGTTCGAGTCGGTCCAACTCACTCAGCGGAGCTACAAGTAGCCATGAACTTCACACTGCGGATCTGGAGACAGAAGAACGCCGAGGCGGCCGGCGCCTTGCAGGATTACGAGCTCAAGGACATCTCTCCGGAGGCGTCCCTGCTCGAGATGCTGGACATCCTCAACGAGGTCCTCATCAAGAAGGGCGCGGATCCGGTCGCCTTCGACCACGACTGCCGCGAAGGCATCTGCGGTATGTGCAGCCTGGTGATCAACGGCCGCGCGCAGGACCCGGAGGGCGCGGCCACCACCTGCCAGATCCACATGCGCCGTTTCCCCGACGGGGACGCCATCACCGTGGAGCCCTTCCGGGCCAAGGCCTTCCCCATCGTGAAGGACCTGGTGGTGGACCGCTCCGCCTTCGAGCGCATCATGGCGGCCGGCGGGTTCGTCTCGGTCAAGACCGGCTCGGCCCCGGAGGCCAACACCATCGCGGTGCCCAAGCCCTGCGCCGAGAAGGCCATGGACGCCGCGGCCTGCATCGGGTGCGGAGCCTGCGTGGCCGCGTGCCCCAACGCCTCGGCCATGCTCTTCGTCTCGGGCAAGATATCCCAGCTGGTCCTGCTCCCGCAGGGGCAGCCGGAGCGCGAGCGCCGCGTCCTGCGCATGCTGGAAGCGCACGACCAAGAGGGCTTCGGCAACTGCACCAACGAGTTCGAGTGCGAGAAGGTCTGCCCCAAGCAGATCAAGATATCGAACATCGCGCGCATGAACCGGGAGTTCCTGAAGGCCGCCCTGCTCTCCACCGAATAGGGGTCTAGGTGCAGGCCCTCGCCTTCCTGCAGGATCTGACCCTCATCCTGTCGTCGGCGGCCGGGGTCCTGCTGCTCTTCCGCCGCTTCCGCCAGCCGCCGGTCCTGGGTTACCTGCTGGTCGGCCTGCTCCTGGGTCCGCACACCCCGCCCATGAACCTCGTCTCCGACATGGGCAGCCTCGAGGCCCTGGCCGAGATAGGTGTCGTGTTCCTGCTGTTCGCCCTGGGGGTCGAGTTCAATCTCAAGCGTCTGTGGACGGTGGGCTCCCGGGCCATGGTCTGCGCCGTCATCGAGGTCCTGATCATGGCGGCCATCGGCTACGCCATGGGGCTGGGCATGGGGCTGGAACCCCTCGGCGCCCTCCTCCTGGGCGGGGTGGTTTCCGTGGCCAGCACGGCCATCGTGGCGCGCCTGCTTCTGGAGAGGACGAACGCGGGCGGCGCCTGGGGCGAGCTGGTCTCGGGCGTCCTCATCGCGGAGGACGTGCTGGCCGTGCTCATGATCGCCTTCTTCGCCTCGGCCGGGCAGATGGACGCCCTGAGCTTCGGGGCGCTCTTCGGCGAGCTGGCCCGCTTCGGCATGCTCGTGACCCTGGTCCTTGTGACCGGGCTCCTCCTGCTCCCCGGGATACTCGCCATCGTGGAGCGCTCGGGGATGAAGGAAGTGAGCACCCTGGTCATCCTGGGCACCTGCTTCGGGGTCTCCTTCCTCACCCAGCGCCTGGGATTTTCCGCGGGGTTGGGGGCCTTTCTCGCGGGCGCGATGATGTCCGAGACCGCCGCCTCCGCGCGCGTGGCCGAGGTCGTGGAGCCCTTCAAGGACCTCTTCGGGGCCGTGTTCTTCGTGGCGGTGGGCATGATGATCGATCCCACTTGGGCCCTGATCCACTGGCAGTTGTCCTTGGGGCTGGTCTCGGTGATCCTCCTGGCGCGCTTCGCGGCGAACGCCGCGGCGTTCGTCGCGGTGGGGGAGGACGCGCGCACCGTGGCCCTGGCGAGCACGGCGCGCCTGCCCATCGGCGAGTTCTCCTTCATCTTGGCTCAGGTGGGCGATCAGCGGGGCTTGACTGAATGGCCGCTCTATCCCGTCGCCGTGCTGCTCTCCATCGCCACGACCTTCACGTCGGCCACCCTGCTGCCGCGCCTGGCCGCGCACCCGTCCCGCGTGGAGGCGATGATCCCGCCTCCGTTGCTGCGCTTCCTCGCCGAATACCGGGTGGGTCTGCGCCGGCTGTCGGTGCCGCGCCGCGCGCGCATCGTGTTCGACCTGACCCGGCCCTCGCTGGTGCAGATATTCCTCAACATCATGGGCCTGAGCGGCGTCTTCCTGGCCGCGGGAGCGGCGGAGCGGCGGCTGGGGCTCGACGCGCGCTATCCCGGGGCCGTCTGGGTGCTGACCGCCTTCCTCACCCTGCCGTTCCTCCTGGCTCTATGGAGGAAGGCTCAGGCCGTGACCTTGATCCTCCTGGAAGCCATCACGACCCGGGGCGCGGACCCGCGGCCGCCCGCGGAGACCCATCCCACGGTGACGCGTATCATGCTCGGAGTGACCACGGTGGCGGTGGCGTGGTGGTACCTCAGCATGAGTCTTGCGCTCCTGCCGCCCTGGCCCTACACGCTCATCCCCCTCGGGGTCATCGTGGGAGTCGGCGTGCTGGTCTGGCAGCGCATGAACCAGCTCTACTCGCGCATCCAGGTGCGCCTGCGGGACACCCTGGAGAAGGGGCAGGCGCGGCCGGAGGCGGGGGCGACGGTGCTCACCCATATCATCGCGGCGTCGAGCGGGGCCACGGTGCAGATCCTCTCGTTCCGCGTGGGCAAGCATGCCAAGGGCGCGGGCAGATCCCTCAAGGAACTCGCCATCTGTGAACGGACGGGGGCGGACATACTGCAGATCAACCGACATGGGGAGGCGTTCTCCGCGCCCGGTCCCAGCATGCATCTGCGCGACGGCGACGAGGTGCTGGTTGTGGGCATGCCGGACCAGCTCTCCAAAGCCGGCCGTCTGATCGAGTCCGGCTAGACGGGACCGGTCCCGACCATGGGCATCGCCTTCCTCTTCTTCCTTTCCGGGCTCACGGCCCTGGCTTACGAGGTCCTGTGGGCCAAGTACCTGGCCCTGGTCCTGGGAGGGACGGCGCTGGCCCAGACCGGCGTCCTGGCCGCGTTCCTGGGCGGTATGGCGCTGGGTTATGCCGCCTTGGGAAAACTGGTCGACCGCAGCTCCGACCCGCTGGGACTCTACGGCCGTCTCGAGCTCGGCATCGGGGCCCTCGGGTTGGCGAGCCCCTGGCTCCTCGGACATCCCGCGGGCCTGGCGCTGGTGTTCGTCTCCGCGGCGCTCATGGGAGGGACGCTCCCCGCCTTGAGCCGCGCCCTGACCACCTCCTTGGATGATCTGGAGGCCGAGATATCCCGCCTCTACTTCCTCAACAACGCGGGCGCGGCCGCGGGCGCCCTCCTGACCGGCTTCTGGGCCATCCCGGCGTTCGGCCTCGATCTTTCCTGCCGCTTGGCCGCCGCGGTCAACCTGGCCGTCGGCGCGGCGGCCCTGCTGGCGTCGCGCCGCGCCTGTTCCAGAGCGGCCGCGCCGCGTCCCGCCCCGGCCCCGGGCGACGGCCCGGACGCCCTCGCGCTCGACGCCCGGGCGACCTTCGTCCTGTTCGCGGCCGCGGGCCTTTCCGGCTGCGCCTCGCTGGCCTATGAAGTCGCCTGGATACGCCTGCTGGCCCTGAGTCTGGGCACCTACGTCAACTCCTTCACGGTCATGCTCGCGGCGTTCATGGCCGGGCTGGGGCTGGGGAGCCTGCTTGTGTCGCGCCTGCGGCCCACGGCGGCGCGCGCCTACCGGCTGTTCGGGTACGCGGAACTCGGCATCGCCCTCGCGCTCATGCTCTGCCTTCCTTTCTATGGAGGCCTCCCAGTCCTGTTCGCGCAGCTGGAGCGTCTGTTGCCCAAGACCGCCGACACGTTCGCGGCGGTCGCGGGGCTTAACTTCCTGTTCTGCTTTCTGGGGTCCTTGCCGCCGGCCGTATTTCTGGGCATGACCTTGCCCCTGGCCTGCCGCGCCGCGACCGCGGACCTGGGCCGCGTGGGGCGCGGCGTCGGCCTCGTCTTCGGCCTCAACGCCGCGGGCAACGTCCTCGGCGCCTCCGCGGCCGGGTTGTGGCTGCTCCCGGCCTTCGGCATCCAGGGCGTCCTGACGGGGGGGCTCTATTTGAGCGCGCTGCTGGGGGCTGCGGTGCTCCTCTGCGACCGCGGCCTGTCCCGCCAGCGGCGGGCGGCCCTGCTTCTCGGCATCGGGGGTGTGGTCGGCCTCCACGGGGTCCTCGCCCCCTCTTGGGACAAGAAGATCCTGTTCTCCGCGCCCCGGCGCTCGGAGGGCGCGGACCTGTCGCCGCATTACCTGCTCCGCTACTGCAAGGACGACCGCGAGGTCACCGTGTCCGTGCTCGAGTCCCATCAAGGGGTCCGCGCGCTGATGCTCGACGGCAAGGCCGACGCCTCGACCGGCCGGGATATGAAGACCCAGATCCTGCTGGGGGAGCTGCCGTTGCTGCGCCGGCCCGGGGCGCAAGACGTCCTGGTGATCGGCCTGGGCAGCGGGGTCACGACGGGTTCCGTGCTCCGCCATCCCGTGGCCCGCGTGGACGCGGTCGAGCTGTCGCGGGCGGTCGTGGAGGCTTCCGCGTGGTTCGCGGAGGTCAGCGGCGAGCCCCTGCGCGACCCCCGCCTGCGTCTCCATGTCGCGGACGCGCGGACGTTCGTGCGGCGGAGCGCCGCGTCCTACGACGTCGTGGTCAGCGAGCCGTCCAACTTGTGGGTCGCGGGCATGGCCGGCCTGTTCACGGAGGAGTTCTATAAGGATGTCCGCGCCCACCTGCGTCCGGGGGGGGTGATGGCGCAATGGGTCCACCTCTACGAGACCGACGACCAGACGGTCGGGGTAGTGCTGCGCACCTTCGCCGCCGCCTTCCCGCGCGTGGAGTTCTGGCACCTCTCCGGGACCGACGCCCTGCTCATCGGGCACGCCGGCGACGCGCCCCTCGACCTCGGCCGCACCCGGGAGGCCTTCGGGCTCCCGGCGGTGCGGCGCGACCTGGAGCGCGCCGGCATCACGCGGCTGGCCACGCTCCTGTCCTTGCAGTCGGGAGGCGACGCCTCGGTGCGGGAACGGGCCGGACCGGGCGCGCTCAACCGCGATCGGCATATGGTCCTGGAATCCCTCGCGCCCCGGGCGCATTTCCTGGGGGGTCTGGCCTGGAGGGTCTACGGGGACGAGGACGGCCTCCTTCCGGGGCGCAGGGCGGAGCTCGCACTGGAAGCCCTCCGGCGTGAGGCCGGGACCGAGCTCTCCGAGCCCGAGTACGAGGAGATCCTCCGCTTCCATGTCGGCGAAAGACCGCGGTTCACGCGGGCCCTGGTGGAGGCTTGGCTGAGGGAGCGCCCCGCCTCCGACCGCGCCCGTTCCGCTTCGGCCGGTCTGGAGCTCCGGGAAGGACGCTTGGAAGCGGCCCGGCGCATCCTGGAGCCCTGGCTGAGACGCCGGCCGCGCGACCCGGGAGCGCTGGGGCTCGCCGCCGACATCGCCGAAGCCGAATTCGAGCGCGCGGGGGACCGGGCTTCCGCCGCGGAAGCCTTGCGCCGTCTGCGGGCGTCCGCCGAGGCCGACGCCTCGAGGCGGGTGGTCCAGTTCCAGCGTATGGCCAGGGTCCACGAGGGTCTGGGGGACTATCCGCGGGCCATGGCCGTGCTCGCGGAGGGCGCCCGGGCGGCGGAGCGCTCCCGGGCGGAGCCCGGGGCGGACCAGCTGTGGCTGCAGGGGGCGCTTCTGGCCATGGACAACGAGGACGGCCCCGGGATGGTCCGCTGTCTGGAGAAGGCCGCGGCCTACAACCCGGAGAATCCGCGGCTGCGCTCGCTGGTGAGGTTCCTGGAGGACTCCTTCCGCAGCCAGGAGACAGGAGCCCGGAACTCCGGCCGCGCCGCCGCCGTGGCGGAGTCCGTCGCCGCCCAGTTCGGCCTCGCCCCGGGCTAAAGTTTGGCACCGATTCCCCTTGCCTTGCCGGCGCGGGCATGGGATAATGGGTCGTTGCTCAGGAGGTGGACCTTGGCGCGGAAACTTCTGCTGTCCCTAGCCGCTGCCGTCATCCTTGCCGCCGGCGCCCAGCCGGCCCCGAAGCTCTGCGACGGCTTCCTCCCCGAGAACGATCTGCGCATCTCCGTCGGCTCGTTCGACGACAAGGGCATGAACGAGACGGAGTTCAACGCGGTCCTCGACGTCGTGCAACGGATCTACGGACCCGAAGTGGCCGCGCGCGGGGGCGTGCTCGAGCTCAACCGCCTCTGGACCAACGACACGGTGAACGCCAACGCCTCCCGGCGCGGGAACAAGTACATCGTCAACATGTACGGGGGGCTCGCCCGCCACCAGGCGGTCACCCAGGACGGGTTCGCGCTGGTGGCCTGCCATGAGATGGCCCACCACCTGGGCGGGGCCCCGAAATCCGCCGGCTGGAACGGCTGGGCCTCCATCGAGGGGCAGGCGGACTACGCCGCCAACCTGAAATGCCTGCGCCGGGTGTTCTCCGAAGACGGAGGCTCCGCCTTCACCCGGCCCCTGGGGCTGGACCCGATCGCCGTGGAGGCCTGCGGCCAGGCCTTCCTCCAGCCGCGCGATGCCGCCCTGTGCGTGCGCGGGACCATGGCCGGGCTGTCGGTGACGGCCCTATTCCGAGCCCTGCGCCAGGAGGAGACGGAGCCCCGGTTCGACACCCCCGATCCGAACGTGGTCGCCGAGACCGATGAGGCGCACCCGGCCACGCAGTGCCGCCTGGACACCTACTTTCAGGGTTCGATCTGCGCCCAGCCCGTCGCCGCGGGAGTGGATGACAAGAACCCCGTCCCCGGCACCTGCACCGCGGCGGGAGGGTTCGCGGTCGGCCTGCGGCCGCTCTGCTGGTACAAGCCGCCCGCCGCCTCGGTCCTGGCCGGAAGGAAGGAGGCGATCGAGAAGACCTTGGCGGGACTGGAGGGCGCGGCGCTTTGGCAGGGCCTGTGAAGACCCTCGTCGCGCTGCTGCTGCTCGCGGCTGGTACCAGCCGCGCGGCCGCTCCGGATTTCGACCAGGGTGTCGCGGTCCGGCCCGCGCTGGAGCAGGCCCGCGAGAACGCCGGACTCTCGGACCAAAAGGCCGCCCGGCCGGAGGGAGTCGAGGGACTGGAGGACGCGGTCTGGATCAGCGTGGCCGACGAGGACGCGGCGGCCCTGGGGACGGAGTCGGGGTTCCCCGGGAGAGAGGTCGTCGCGGCGGGCGGCGGGGTCTCGGTCTACCAAGCCCGGATCGCCGAATTGCCGCGATTGGCGGACCGGATGCATGAGAAGCTCCATAAGTGCGGCGGCTTCTTCACGTTCCGTACGCTCGCGGCCGCCCGGCTGGCCTTGGCCGCCGTTCCCGGGGCTGCGGCGGCGCGGGAGTACTCGATCGACCAGGGGGACCGGGTCCGGCCCATGGTGGCGGCCATCGACGAAGCCTCGCTCGGTCGGGTCATCAACCAGCTGGCCGCCTACAAGAACCGCTACTACACCGCGGATACGGGCGTTGCTTCCGCTCGCTGGGTGGCGGACCATTGGAAGTCCCTCGCCGGAGGCCGATCCGACATCAGCGTCGAGCTCTATCCCCACAAGGGCTGGGCTCAGGAATCGGTGATCTTGACCATGCGGGGGACGGAGTCCCCGGACAGCGTCGTGGTTCTGGGGGGGCATCTGGATTCTATCGCGGGCTGGGGCGGGGACAGCGCCGTCGCCCCCGGCGCCGACGACAACGGGTCGGGGATCGCCGTCCTCGCGGAAGCGATCCGGGTCGCGGTGCGGACGGGCTACCGGCCGGCCAGGACGGTGAAGTTCATCGGCTATGCCGCTGAGGAGGTCGGATTGCGGGGCTCGCGGGACATCGCGGAAGCGTTCCAGGGCGCCGGCGTCGACGTCCAGGGCGTGATCCAGTTCGACATGACCGCCTTCAGAGGTTCCGCCGAGGACATCCTGCTGATCTCGGATTATACCGACCAGGCCCAGAATGCCTTCCTGGGCCGCCTCATCGATGAGTACACGGATCTGCGCTGGGGCACTACGGCCTGCGGCTACGCTTGCTCCGACCACGCTTCGTGGAACGCCCTGGGCATCCCCGCCTCCCTTCCGTTCGAAGCCAAGTTCGACGAGGACAACCCCAACATCCACAGTGCCCGCGACACCTTGGCCCAGATCGGGGGGAAAGCCGACCATGCGGTCGGGTTCGCCAGGCTGGCCGCGGCCTACCTGGCGGAGATGGGGAAATAGAAAGGACAGCCGTACCGGCTGGAACCTTTTCTCTATTCTAAATCGACTCATTGCGGCGCGCGCGCCGGCCGGTCCGAATTTCGTACTATTCCTCGGACGGCAGACCCAGGAGGCTCCCCATGGATTTTGATTTCCCCAACCCGGTGAAGATCGTCAAGCGCACGGCGCGGGAGTTCGCCGAAGGAGCCATCGCTCCTCTGGTGGAGAAGATGGAGACCGGCGGCGAGTTCCCCAAGGCCCTGATCCGCAAGATGGGGGACGTGGGCCTGCTCGGCCTCCTGGTGCCCCGCAATTACGGGGGCTCGGCCCTGGGCTACCTGGCCCGGACCGTCGCGGTCCAGGAGGTGAGCCGGGTCTCCCCGGCCGTGGGCATCGCCCTGCAGGTCCATCACATGCAGACCGCGGCCGTGCTCGACTGGGGCTCCAAGACCCAGAAAGAGAAGTATCTTCCGGCCCTGTGCCGTGGGGAATACCTGGGCACGGTCGCCGTCACCGAACCGACCGGCGGGTCCGACCTGCTCGGCATGGCCAGCACGGCCAAGGCCGAGAAGGGGGACTACGTCCTCAACGGCCGCAAGTGCTTCATCACCAACGCGCACCTGTGCGGGGCACCGGTCATCGTGGTCAAGACCGGCGAGGGCTCCCGGGGGCTGAGCGCCTTCATCGTGGACAAGGCGACGCGGGGCTTCTCGGCCGGGCGCGAGGAGCACAAGATGGGCCTGCGCGGCGCCAACACCGGCGAGCTCATCTTCAAGAACTGCCGGGTGCGGGCCGGGAACCTGCTGGGGGACGAGGGCGAGGGGATGAAGGCGGCGCTCAAGACCATCAGCGAGGTGGGGCGCCCCGGCATGGCCGCCGTCGCGCTGGGCATCCTCGAGGCCGCGCTCGAGGAGGGCGTGAAGTTCGCCAAGGGCCGGACGCTCTACGGTAAGCCGATCTCCAACCTGCAGGCCATCCAGTGGCACATCGCCGATATCTACACCGAAGCCGAGACCGCCAAGCTGGTCTGCTACCGCGCCTGCTGGCTCAAGGACCAGGGGCGGGAGTGCGCCACCGACATGGTGATGGGCAAGGTCGTGGCCACCGAGGCCGCGTGCCGCGCCACGCGCAAGGCGCTCGACATCCACGGGGGCTGCGGGTCCATGCTCGAGTTCCCCATCCAGCGCCTATGGCGGGACGCCATGGTCTGCGTCTCCGCGGGCGGGACGACCGAGATCGGCAAGCTCGTCATGTCGCGCGCGGCGCTCAGCTAGGAGGACTCATGAAGAAGCTGCACAGCATCGTCTGCATGAAGCCCGTACCGGACCCCAGCCGCTTCGACAAGCTGAAGCTGGACCCCGCGACCCTGCTCCTGTGCCGCGACCAGGTCCCGCCCGTGGTGAACCCTCTCGACCGCAACGCCATCGAGGCCGCGCTGACCCTGAGGGAGTCCCGCGGGGGCTCGGTGAGCGTGCTCACCATGGCCGCCCCGAGCGCGGACGAGCAGCTGCGCGAGGCCCTGGCCATGGGCTGCGACCGCGCGGTGCTCCTGACCGACCGCGCCTTCGCTGGGGCGGACACCCTGGCCACGGCCCGGGTCCTCCACGCGGCCATCCGCAAGCTCGGCCGCTTCGACTTCGTCTTCTGCGGCGCCTGGTCCGCCGACGGCAGCACCGGGCAGGTCGGTCCGCAGGTCGCCGAGCTCCTGGGCATCCCCGACCTGACGCGCGTCTTCCAGCTCGAGTTGGGGCGCGGGGGGTTGCGCGCCCATTGCCGCATCGAGGGCGGCAGCGCGGTCTACGAGTGCGCGCCCCCGATGCTGGTGACCCTCGATAAGGAGGCCAACGTTCCCCGCTACGCCGGGATGGTGGGCATACGGAAGGCTCTGCAGCGCGAGGTCTCGGTCTGGAACGCCAAGAGCCTGAAGCTCTCCCCGAAAGAAGTCGGCTTGGAAGGGTCGCCCACGAAGATGCTCAACGTCTACACCTCCCCCGTGGGGCGCAAGGGCGAGATCCTGCAGGGGACGCCGGCCGAGGCGGGCAAGAAGCTCCTCGCCCAACTCCGCAAGGCGAAGGCGATCGCGTAACTAGAGGATTCCATGATCAATAAAGAGCAAGGCGCTATCTGGGTCTACGCGTCACACTCCGAGGGCCGGCTGGATCCGGTCGCTTTGGAGCTCCTGGGCAAGGGCCGGCAGCTGGCCGAACTCTCCGGAGCGGTCCTGGAGGCGGTCCTCATCGGCGACCGGGTGGGGGGGCTGGCCAAGGAACTGCTCGAGTACGGCCCCGCGGTCGTCCGGGTCGTGGATAGTCCCTCTTTGAAGACGTTCAGCTCCGCAGCCTACGCCGCGGTCCTCGCCGGGTTGGCGGGGGCGCATCGGCCGGAGGTCCTGCTCCTGGGAGCCGACCCCCGCAACGCCGCCCTGGCGGCCCGCGCGGCCGCGCGGCTAGGCACGGGCCTCAGCGCCCATTGCGTGGACCTGAAATTCAACGGCGCCAACCTGGTCCAGACCGTGCCGGGCTTCGGCGGCAACATCATGGCGAACATCGTCTGTCCCCGGCACCGGCCGCAGATGGCCACGGCCGCGGCCGGGGTCTTCGCGGCGGCGCGGGTCCGGACGCCGGGCGCAGTCATCGTGCGGGAATCCTGCGCTTTGCCTCGCGGCCTGCGCACACCCAAGCTCCAGAAGGTCCAGGTGCGAGCCGCGGCCGAGAGCCACGACCTGGCGGGCGCCAAGATCGTGGTGGCCGGCGGCTTCGGCGTGGGCTCCAAGAAGAACTGGGAGCTGGTCGAGAAGCTGGCCAAGGCGCTGGGCGGGGCGGTGGGGTCCACCCGTCCCCCCGTGGACCAGGGCTGGGCGAAACCGGAGCAGATGATCGGCGCCAGCGGCAAGGTCGTCAAGCCCGACGTCTACATCGGGATCGGGATATCCGGCATGATGCACCACACGGCGGGTATCCGCGGGGCCCGGACCATCGTCGCCATCAACAGCGACCCCAAGGCGCCCCTCTTCGCGATGGCGGACTACGGCATCGTGGGGAGCGTCTCGGAGATCGTGCCGGCCCTACTCGCGCACCTGAAGGCGGGCAAGAGTCTGGAGGTCGCGCTCAAGGACGTGGGCTGGACCCGGACCGAGGCCGAATACAAGGAAAGCCTGGGCCGGATGCGGCCCAACATCTACAAGTTCAACCGCCTCATCAAGAACACGGCCGAGGACCCGGCTACCAAGCGCACGGTGGAGGGCCACGCGCAGATCTTCGCGGCGGCCCGCGACCCGCGTTATCAGGACCTGGTGACCACGATCTCGCACCTGAGCGGCAAGCGCATCTCGCGCTATCTGTCCGTCATCCGTTCCCCCGAGGACATGTTCGCCAACAGCAAGATGAAGCGGCTCATGTTCAACCTCACCGGGACCTGCACCGGCGGGCGCTGCGCCGGCTGGGCGACGATGAACGCCATGTGGTCCACCACTTGGGACATGGACCACGAGCTCGGGACGGACTACCACAAGCGGCTAAAAAAGTGGCTGCTCTCCGCCCAGGAGCGGGACATCACGCTCTCCGGCGCCCTGACCGACCCCAAGGGGCACCGGCGCCTGGCGCCCTCCAAGCAGGCGGATCCCGACATGTTCCTGCGCATCGTGGCCAAGCGCAAGAACGGCATCGTCGTGCGCGGGGCGAAGGTGATGATCTGCGGCATCGCCGCGGCCAACGAGGTCTTCGTTATGCCCGGCACGCGCCTGAAGGCCTCGGACGCGGACTACGCCGTGAGCTTCGCCATCCCGCGGGACACCCCCGGGCTGACCATCGTGGAGGCGCGTCACGCCTCCGACGACCGGGACTCCGAGGAAGGCTTCGACAACCCCGTCACCCAGGGCGGGATCACCCAGGCCTATCTCTTCTTCGAGGACGTCTTCGTCCCCAAGGAGCGCGTGTTCATGTGCCGGGAGTACAACTACGCCGGGGAGGCGGTGTTCCGCTTCACCCTCCCGTACCGCTCGGCCATCGGCGGCTGTGTGGCGGGGCAGGGCGACGTCATGGTGGGCGCCTCCATGCTCATCGCCCGGGCCAACGGTCTGCAGGAGAAGGTGTTCCGCGACAAGCTGGTGCGCATGCTGATCAACAACGAGACCACCTTCGCGGTGGGACTGGGCGCGGCGGTCATGGGCAAGCCGCATCCCTCGGGCAGCTGGATGCCCGACCCGGTGCTCGCCAACGTGAACAAGGTCCACGTGGCGACCCTGCCCTATGAGACCAAACGCCTGACCCAGGAGATCGCGGGGGGGCTGGCGGAGACGGGCTGCATCCCCGCCCACCGGGACTTCCTGGACACGCGCTACGGGCATCTCATCCAGAAGTACCTCAAGGCGCATTCCCCGGCCGAGGTCCGGGCGCGCATCGCCCGGCTCATCGAGTGGCTCACCATGGGCCCCGGGGTCCCGGGGTGCATGCACGGCGGCGGGTCGCCGGACGGAGCCCGGATGACGGTCTATGCCGAATCCAAGATGGACGAGATGATGGAGCTGGCCAAGCGCATCGGGAACATCTCCGACGCCTCGCTGATGGGAGGCTAGGATGGAGCTCTACGAGACCGTGCGGGCGCGGCAGTCCATCCGGCAGTACAAGGCGGACCCCGTGCCCGAGGAGTCGCTGACCCGGGTCCTGGAGGCGTTCCGCGCCGCGCCTTCCTGGGCGAACGTCCAGCCCTGGGAGATCGTCCTGGTGAAGGACCCGTCCGTGAAGGAGGCGCTCCAGAAGACGCTCCCTCCCGGCAATCCCGCCACGCACGCCATTGTGGAGGCGCCCCTCCTGGTCTGCGTCGTGGGAATCTCCGGGGTCTCCGGCTGGTACAAGGGGAAGCAGGTGACGGCCCGCGGGGATTGGATGCTCTTCGACCTGGGGATCGCCTGCGAGCACCTGGCTCTCGCCGCGACCGCGGAGGGCCTGGGGACGGTCCACGTGGCGCTCTTCGATTTCGAGAAGGCGAGCGAGATCCTGAACGTCCGCGAGAACCGCAGCGTCGTGGAGCTGATCCCCCTGGGCTTCCCGGCGCGCCTGCCCAGGCCGGTGCTCCGCAAGCCCCTAGAAGAGTTCGTCTTCAAGGAAACCTACGGCCAGAAGTACTTCTGAGGCCCCGCCATCGAAGAATCCTGGTTCCTAGGCCGCACGGCGCTGACCTGGCCCGATTACCTGATGCTGGGCGCCCTGACCGCGGCGCTCTTCCTTATCGGCTGGGCGTCGGGGCGGGGCCAGACCGACACGGCCGGCTTCTTCCTGGCCCGACGCAGCATCCCCTGGTGGGCGGTCTGCCTCTCCTTCATCGCGACCGAGATCAGCGCCATGACCATCATCGGGGTCCCGGCCACGGCGTTCCGCGAGAACTGGCAGTACGTCCAGTTCTGCGTCGGCTCGGCGGCGGCCCGGGTCTTCATCGCCTTCCTGTTCATCCCCGCGTTCTATAAGTTCGACTGCACGACCATCTACGAGTTCCTGCGGCACCGCTTCGGGCCGGCGACGCACTACACGGCCAGCGTGTTCTTCCTGGTCACCCGGCTCCTGGCCTCCGGGGTGCGCCTCATGGCCGCCTGCGTGGCCGTGAGCGTGTTGTCGGGCCTGCCCCTCGTCCCGGTCATCGCGCTCTTCACCGTGGTGAGCGCGGTCTATATCGGCTACGGGGGCATCAAGGCGGTCATCTGGACCAACGTCCTGCAGGCCCTGGTATTCATCGCCGCGGGCGCCGCGACGCTGGGATTCCTTTGGCACAGCATCGCCGGCGGCTTGCCCGCGGTCTGGGCCGCGGCGGGCCCCGCGGGACGGTTGAGCATGTGGAACTTCGGGGCCCCCGCCGCCGGCGCCGGGTGGCTGTCGCGTCTGCTGTCCGACCCCAACGTGTTCTGGGTGGCCGTGCTCAACGGCCTGTTCACCTCCATGGCGGCCTTCGGCACGGACCAGGAGCTGGTCCAGCGCCTCCTGACCGTGGAGACCCGGCGGGACAGCCAGAAGAGCCTGCTTTGGACCGTGCTGGGGGCGTTCGCGGTAGCGGTGCTTTTCATGGCCGTGGGGACAGGGCTGTACGTGTTCTACGCCCAGCATCCGGAACTCCCTCTACCCGAAAAGTTGGACACGATCTACCCGCACTTCGCCGCGACCGTGATGCCCGCTCTCCTGCGCGGCTTGGTCCTCTCCGCCATCGTGATGGCCTCGATCGACTCGCCGCTGGCCTCGCTCACGGCGTCCTTCGTGACGGATCTTTACCGCCCCCTTATCCGCCGGGACGCCGGGGACAGCCATTACCTCGCCGTGTCGCGGGTCTGCGTCGTGGTGTTCGGGGTCCTGCTGGGGGGGATCGCCTACTTCTTCAGCTTCTTCGACAACATGCTCTGGCTCGCCTTCAAGATCGGCGGCGTGACCTTCGGTTCGCTGTTGGGGGTGTTCCTGCTGGGGCTGCTCACGGAGCGCCGCGCGGACCGGGCCAACACCGCGGCCATGTCGCTCATGGCGGCCCTGAACTTCGTCCTGCTCCTCCTCATCGAGACCCAGCGCATCGGCCTGGGCTGGAGCTGGCTCGTCGTGATCGGAACCTTCGGCACCATGGCCCTGGCCTGGTTGTTCTCTGCGGTGTCAGACGTGAACTTATGGAACCTATTGAATCGCGGTAGTGGCGCGAAAGTTCCATAAGGGGTTGGAAATCAATAATATGAACATTTCGGAGGCCCGATGTTGAGCCGATTTCTAGGCGCGAGGAGCGCGCATAGCGTGAGCTATGTAAGCGACGAGCAACGACGAAATCGGCCA
>Ga0209211_10002722_pt1 | contig 29939 bp, 34 predicted proteins | sample RifGroA2_FD_183992 | JGI IMG/M metagenome (GOLD analysis project Ga0209211, IMG submission 183992) | Groundwater microbial communities from Rifle, Colorado, USA - Groundwater A2 (SPAdes) (version 2) | ecosystem: Environmental > Aquatic > Deep subsurface > Groundwater | place: Rifle, Colorado...
GTCATAAAGATATTTATAAAAGAATTGTAAAGTGACGGAGGAGTGTCGGAGCGGCTTAACGAGCTGGTCTCGAAAACCATGCGAGATGAAAATCTCACGGAGGTTCAAATCCTCCCTTCTCCGCCAGAGCAGATAATGAACGGGACAGTCTCGCCCCGTATTCACGGGGTCCTGCGAATGCAGGAAAAACCATGCGGGGTGTAAGCTCCACGGAGGTTCTCCAGCATTCGCTGGATCAGCCTTGGGCTGAAAATCCTCCCTCCTCCGCAACGCCGTTGTAGCTCAATGGATAGAGCAGTTCCGTCCTAAGGAAAAGGTTGGAGGTTCGACTCCTCCCAACGGCACCACGGGGATTGGCTCAGTTTGGTAGAGCGCATCGTTCGGGACGATGAGGTCGTCAGTTCGAATCTGGCATCCCCGACCATGCTAGTGTAAATTTATTAAATTTGTGTTATTATTATATATAATATGAGTGAAATGAATAAAATTGATGTATCTTGGATGACTTATATTCGGTTAGTAATTGTACTTGCTGGTCTTTGGTTGATTTGGATTATTAAGGATATTTTATTTATATTATTACTGGTATTAATTATAGTTGCCGCTATTTCACCAATTGTTAATAAACTTTCAAAGAAAATCCCAAGATTATTAGCTATTATATTAGTTTATTTGTTTATGGTCATTTTATTAGGATTGTTTTCGTATTTAATTTTTCCACCTCTTGTTAATGAAGTAAAAGAATTGTCCAACCAATTACCTGATTTAGCTCTGATTAATTCTCCAGAATATGACACACTAAAAGCTGTAATTGTCTCTTCTCAAGAGGGATTAGTTTCTCTTGCTAAAGAATTGACTAATTTTTCAAGTCGAATTTATTCAACAACTTTAGGCTTTTTTGGCGGAATAGTGACAGTTATAACAGTTATTATCTTATCGTTTTATCTATTAATCGAAGAACATGGCGCTAGAAATTTTATTAAACAACATTTGCCAATTGAAAATAGAGAAACAATCATTGAAATTTTACGTCGTGTGGTATATAAAATTGGTTCATGGATAAAAGCTCAACTGTGGCTTGGGTTGATTGTTGGTTTATTAAACTTTATTGGCTTACTGGTAATTGGATTGCCATATGCGATTTCATTAGCGATCTGGACGGCTGTGACTGAATTAATTCCATATGTTGGACCCGTTTTGGGTGGAATTCCAGCAGTAATAGTTGCGTTTCTGTTTTTTCCAACTGAGCCATTAAAATGGGTTTTAATAATTATTTGGTTTACTGCGGTTCAACAAATTGAAGCACAATTTTTAGTTCCTAAAATTATGCAAAAAGTTGTTGGTTTATCTCCAGTAATCATAATATTATCAATTTTAGTTGGAGGCAAGATTGCCGGTTTGATGGGTGTAATTTTAGCTATTCCAACAGCTGCAATTATATCCGTATTGATTCAAGAATATCCAAAAATAAAAACAGAACTAAAGTAAGTTAATATTGACATAAGAAGTATAATGTAGTATTATTTATATGTTTTAGGGGTCATTTAGGTTCGACTGGAAGAATGATGACTATAGTTCAAGTAGAGGATGTTTGTCACCTCTTAAATAATCAAACACAGTTGATAATTGCCAACTTATACAATAAGGTCAAAACCGCTTTTGCTTAAGTTTTAAGCAAGCGGGTTATTGAAATCGTTAATCGTCCGATTTCAATTAGCCCTCATATTGACGATTTATAGCTAACCAGGTTGCTTTAGTAATTAGCTGAAAAAACGAAAGCATAATTTAAACTTGTCAACCTATTTTCAAAAACTTTCAGGACGGGGGTTCAAATCCCCCTGACTCCACCAAAATGTAGATCTTGACAAAATGTAAAGTTTACTTTACAATTATAGTATGGAAATAGAAATTTATTGTCAAAATTTAAGGGATTATAGGAAAAATCGACATTTATCACAAGAAAAACTGGCAGACATTTTAGGTGTTTCACGGCAGACGGTCTTTTCACTTGAAACGGGTAAGTCAGTACCATCGCTAGATTTAGCTCACAAAATCGCAAATATTTTTGATATTGCTATCGATCAAATGTTTTTTAATCAAATAAAAGATGCAGAGGTTGATAGTAATCAAAATAAATTATTGCCTCTTTCACCTTTTCATGGATTGGGCGATCTTCATCGTGAAATTGATCGTTTCTTCGATGAATCATTCACTGTTGCTCGTGGGTCGGGTCAAGCATTGCCAGCATTAAATGTGCATGAAAATGAAAAAAACTATTCAATTGAATTAGCTGTACCGGGATATAGTGACGATGATATTGATATTGAGGTTTATGAAGATTACTTAACAATCAAAGGTGAGAGAAAAATTAAGGATGTCGAAAAGGAAAAGGGTTATGTGAGAAGAGAATTCGCACATAATCAATTTGAAAGAAGTGTTTCTTTTCCACAAAAAATTGATAGTGAAAACACTCAAGCCAAGTTAGAAAGTGGAATTCTTGAAATTATTGCTCCAAAAATAGCTCCTGTAAAACCAAAAGTCAAGACACTAAAACCAATAAAAAAATAACTTGGTGCAAAAAACCCCGCTACTGCGGGGTTTTTTGCATATTAGTTAGAATAGTTCATTAATCCTAATTTCTCTAATTCGTTCTGAAGTTTTTGAGTTATCTTTGTTTGATATCCTTCAAATTGTTCTAAAGTAATCAACCCTTTTTCCATTTCCTCTTTTGAGGCTTCAATATTTTCATTAGCCTCTCTATTTAATTGTTCCGCCAACTCTTCTGTAGTCTTTTCCCTTTCCATAATTTTTAATTAATATTAAAATTTATTTTGGTGGACGATACTGGGCTCGAACCAGTGACCTTCACAACGTCAATGTGACGCTCTAACCAACTGAGCTAATCGTCCTTTATAAAAGTAATATAGCAATTATTGTTATATATTTCAAATATTTCTAATCTGTCTTTTTTCTTCTTTATCTCTTATCTTTTTTCGTTTATCAAATTTTTTTAACCCTTTTGCAACTGCAAAATCTAATTTTAATATATTTCTTTTAAAATATAATTTTAACGGTACTAAAGTGAAACTCTTTTCTTGTACTTTACCAATTAATTTATTAATTTCTTGTCTATTTAACAATAATTTTATTGAACGAGAATTATCCTTGCCATCAAAATCACCACCTACTAAAAATATCTCGGGATTGGTATTTTGGTTATAAAGCAATTTAATATATGCAGTTGATATATTAACTTTTTTATTACGAGCCGATTTAACTTCTTGACCTGTTAAAACCAAACCTGCTTCAAATTTATCAAATAATTGATATAAAAACCCAACTTTTTTATTCTGCGAAACAATTTCCATGATTAGATTATACCGTTTATTGCTTAGATTGGCAAAATTATTTGTGATTTAAAACCAATAGTGATAATATTTATACATAATGGAAAAATTATCAATTGAAAAAATTAGACATTCACTAGCCCATATTTTAGCTGAAAGCGTTATCAATTTATACCCGGAAGTAGAAATAGCCATTGGTCCAATTATTGAAAATGGTTTCTATTATGATATTGATTTTAAAAACGAAAATATAAGTATTGGAGATTTACAAAAAATTGAAGCTAAAATGATTCAAATTATCCAAGAAAAAAGAAAGTTTATTAAAGAAAATATTAGTAAGGTCGAAGCCGAAAAAGTATTTAGTAAGAATAAATATAAATTAGAATTGATTAAGGAAATTGAAGAAAAAGAATTAACAATATATCGGAGTGAAGGTGGAAATTTTGTTGATCTTTGTAAAGGTCCACATATTCAAGATACTGATGAAATTGATGTTAAGTCATTTAAATTGATAAAATTAGCTGGGGCGTATTGGCGAGGTAATGAAAATAATACGATGTTAACCAGGATATATGGCGTAGCATTTGAAACGCCAGATAAATTAAGTGAATATTTAGAGAATCAAGAAAAACTATCTGGATTAGACCATAAAACTATTGGTCAACAAATGGATCTTTTCTTTTTTGACAAAACTGCACCGGGAATGGCGTATTGGACAGACAAAGGATTAAAAATTATCAATCTATTAATTGAATATTGGCGCAATACCCATGAAGCGTTAGGATACAAGGAATACCGAACTCCTTTGATAAATAAAAAAGAGCTCTATGAGAAATCAGGTCACTGGGATCATTATCATGAACATATGTTTATTTCTAACACAAAAGAAAAAGAAGTGTATGGTTTAAAACCAATGAATTGTCCAAATGCAATGATTGTTTATCAACACAAAACTAGAAGTTATAAAGATTTACCACTTAAAATATCAGATGTTGATACTTTACATAGATTAGAAAAATCTGGGACACTAAATGGTTTGTTGAGAGTCAGAGAATTTAGTCAAGATGATGCGCATATATTTATTAGTCGAGACGATATTAAGAGCCAATATTTAGAACTTATTAATTTAGTTGAAAAATTTTATAAATTATTCAACATTGAATATTCGTTTAGGTTAGGTACTCGACCTGAAAAGTATATGGGTGAAAATAAAGATTGGGAAAAAGCTGAAAAAATATTAGTTGAAGTTTTGAAAAAATCGGGTAAAAAATATGAAATTTTAAATGGAGACGGAGCTTTCTATGGACCAAAAATTGATATTTTGATGAATGATAATTATGGAAGAAGTTGGCAAACTGGTACACTACAACTTGATTTTCAGATTCCTAAAAAATTTGATCTTAAATATACAGATATAGATGGAAAAGAAAAAACCCCGGTAGTTATTCATCGAGTTATTTATGGATCATTAGAAAGATTTATAGGGATTTTATTAGAACATACAAAAGGGGAGTTGCCAATCTGGATTTCTCCAGTGCAAATGCGACTTTTACCAATTTCTGAAAAATTTGTGAGTGAAACCGAAATAATTTTAAATCAATTAATAGAAAAAAATATTCGAGCCGAATTAGACACTAGAAACTTAACTTTGTCTAAAAAAATTAAATTTTCTCAGAATGAAAAAATACCATATATTGGAGTTGTTGGGGAAAAAGAAATTATAAGTCAAACAATAACTGTCAGAAAATTTAATGAAAAAGAATTACAAAGCATGGCTATTGATGATTTTGTAAAAATTATTGAAATCGCAAAACCAAATTAATTTATGAAAACGAGGAGGGATTTAATAAGAAATAGTTTAATACTTGTATTTATTATTGTACTTGGTACATCATTTTTTTATATTGCAAACAAATACAAATCTGGAGCAGATGAAAATATAAACTATTCAAAAGATTTTGGGATTGTTCTAAAAGAAAATAGTCAAACTGATAAAATTGTTGATTTAGGTGTCAAAAATACTTTATTTTCACATCCATTAGAATGGAAAGGGTACGACGAAGATCCAAGTAATTGTTATTTGATAATTAATTCAACAAGTGGATTGTTAGCGGTCAACAATAAATCAATCTTAACTCTATCGACTGGATTTGGATGGTCAAAAGTAAATGATTCCAATGGTCTTTACGATCCCTTAAAAATTTCTAGTCCGAAAGAGGAATTCCTTAATCAATATATTGATTTTGTTAAAAACAGTTTTATTAATATCGGTGAAAACACAACTTACATATCTCTAGGAAATAAAATCGATGATCAAAACCAATCTTCAATTTCAGGTGATAATTGGGTACAAATTTACACAAGACTTGGTGATAATTTCAACAGAAATAATAAATTACTTGCTGTTGGTGGAGTTGATCTAAATTCATTAGTATTGTTTCGAGTATATGATTTATATCAATCTGGATATTCTGAAGAAGGCTTTCAATTAGCAAAGTTAGTTTTTGAGAACTCTAACAATGAATATTATCGAAATTTAATCTCTGGAACAGATAAAATTACTTTCTTCACAAAGATAATTAATGACACGAAATCAAAATTTATTATTGATGTAGTTGGAAAAGTTTTTTCAGATACAAATAGAAATTATTATCAAGCAGTTATTGTTTACAATTATGATAATTATGCTAATTTCATAAGTTTTAAAACCGCCTTGAACGAAGCGAATAAAATTATCAACCCAGCAAATAAAACAAGTAAAGAGGTTATTTACATTAAATCAAACGGAGTGATGGCTAACGACATTTCAAAATCTGAGGATCAATTGGCATTCAATATGATTAAAGATGTGTCGACAATTTTGAGCAAAAATTCATCAAAAAATATAATTTGGGATCTATTAAAAGACAAAACAGATAGTAGTAATGAATATGATTATAAAAATGGACTTCTAGCTGAAAACGGTAGAAAAAAACCAATTTATTATGCTTATAAAAATATGAATAATTTTTTATCAGGAAAATTATTTGATTCGATAGTAAAAGAAACAAATGATTCTGTAATATATAAATTTACAGACAATAACGAAGATGTATGGGTGGGTTGGTCAAAGACGAATGAATCATTTAGTATTGCAACCAATGCAGATAATTTGAAATCCGCAAATTTATTAGATGATAATGCCAGAACTACTGGTCAATCATTAACAAAAAACGGTTATTTATATAATATTTCATTAACCAGTACTCCAATAATTATTTTTGGTGATAAAAATAGTTCAAGCGCTTTAACAGCCGATATCACAGCAGTTCCAACTCAGATTAGAAAAGGTCAATCAGTCGCATTAGCATGGTCTTCAGCTGGAGCTGGAAATGCAAGTCTAAAAGTCTGTCAAAATATTACTTTAAATAATTGTAGCGATGCGTTTGGTGCAATCGCACAGTCCGGTTCAAGAATCATTCAACCTCAACAAACAGAGACATATTTAATTGAGATTACAGACGGAATTACGACTGTATCCGACTCGGTGACCATAACCGTAACGCCAGATTTAGTAACTACTACTACACAACCTGATTTAACAACAACTACACAATTAAGTACGACAACACGAGTAACATCACCTCCACCTCCGCCACCTCCCGGACAAACAACAACTACGCAAGTGGTAGTTTTAACAACATCTTCAAGTAATCCTAATTCATCTTCGACAACAAGACAATTAACCACTAGCACAACAAAATCATCAACAACAACCACAAGTCCAGATATTATAATTATCGGAAATTTAACAACTTCGTCTACAACATCACCGAATAAAAATATAATAACCAGTACAACAACAACTATACCGAGTTACTATATAGGCAACGAAGACCTTGATAAAATTGACATAGTTTATCAAGATGATAATAATAGCTTACAATTACCAGAGCAACAAGAAAATGTATTAACTCGGTTGGTTGGAACTGGTAAAGAAAAAAATAGAAATATATTTATAATAATAGGAATAATTATAATATCAATTATTACCATCTTTGTCATCAAAAAAAACAGAAAGCGTACTTAATTATAAAAATTTCTTAGTTAAGAGTTCACTTTTTCAGTATTAAAGTTTGGCTCAGAAGCATTTTCATCAGAGGTTGGTGTTTTATCACCTTCTTCATCTTCTTTACCATGTTTCTCAACTTCAATCTCATCAATGTTTTCTTCTATTTTTTCATCTAGTTCAGCTAGTTCTTCCTCACTTCTCGGTTCTTGTACAAAAGCGATAACTTCGTCTTTATCATCCAAAACTTCGATAGTATCAGGTAATTTAATGTCTTTAATATGAATCTGTTTTTCAAAATTATCAATAATTGAAATATCAACTTCAATTTCATTGATTAAATCTGTCGGAAGTGCAGAAATATTTAATGTTGATTTATTAGTAATTAGACTTCCGCCCAATTCTACAACAGCTTTTGATTCACCAATAATAACGATTGGGATTTCAGTTTCAATTTTTTCTTTCATCGAGACTTTATACATATCTGCGTGGAGAATATCACCACTAACTGGATGAAATTGGACATCATGAATAATTGTTTTATATTTTTCTCCATTCTCTATTTCAAGGTTGATAAGAGTGCTTTTACCCGCTTCGGAAAAAAGTTTAGTAAAAGTAGTATTTTTGACAGATAAGCTGATTGGTTTTATTCCATGTCCATACAAAACAAGTGGTGTTAAACCTTTAACTCTAAGAAATTTAACCTTTTCTTTATTTCGGGTTTCAACCTTTAAATTATAATCTTGATTGGTCATATTTATTGATATTTATTTTAAAATCTAAGTAATCATTGAAGTTTAAAGTTTTCGGTTGTTCTCTATTGCTGGTAATCGTAATCATTAAGTTGAATAATTTATTTCCAGAATGATTATTACAGATCGAATCGACAATCATTAAATTATCAACCTCACCTTTAATAAAGATATTATTTCTTTCAAATGGTTTTTTACATAGTGGACAGGGGAGATTAGAAACCATTTTTTTAACTAATACAATTTTTTTAAATCTATCTATCATAAAATTATTGTAACATTACTATTATAGGTTAAATATGCAATAAGTCAAGTCGAATTATTGACATACAAATTAAATTATGTTAGTTTATATCTATTCGCAACTTGACAGGGAGGAAAAAATGTCAGAAGAATATCGAGGAAAAAGGTATCGAAATATTTATCCAACCATAAATAATATTGGAAATGTATATGCAGTGATTATTAAGAATGGTGAAAGTTTCATTACATATTATATTCAAGTGATTGGAATTGCTATTTTTAGAGTACAAAGTGGACGGGAATATTTTGATATGAATTTAACTCAGAATTTGGAAGTTGGAATGCCGTTACCAACTCCAATGATTGATTCCCAATATGCACATATTCCACATACTGTTGATTCTATTATAGGTTACGATGAAGATAATGAATTTCTTTTTGGTCATTGTATTCTGAAACCAGAATAAAACAACACAAAAAAGGAGTGGTGCGAAATGGCGGCAATTGTCAAAAATCTTGATCCGTTTGAATTAGATGAATATATGAATAAATTATTACAAATGAGTAAGAAAAAACCAACTGATTTATTAATTCATAATACTAGATGTTTAGAAAATGTTGCAAAAGCATTAAAGAATAAATTTCAAATTACTGCTGATGAAGATGAAATATCAGAATCTTTGATTCGGGCTTGTTTAGAACTTCTTGACAAATAAGAATATACCAAATTAAACTTAACAAGTATGGTACTCTGCTATATAGTATTGTACCAATTATTTTTTAGTGATTTTTAATGCTTGTTGATGTTTCCAATCATCAATTATTTTATGATTACCCGAGAATAAAATCTCGGGAATTTTTTTACCCTCAAATTCATTTGGTTTAGTATATTGAGGATATTCATAGCAATTTTCAATTTTAAATTTACAATTTTTATTCAATTTAAAATTATCAAATTTTATACAAAAAGAATCGTTAAGATGAGGTGTTTTATCGCCAAAAAATCCTTTAATGTTTCTAGAAACAGCATCAACAACAACCATTGCTGGCATTTCACCACCAGTTAAAACATAATTTCCAATTGATACTTTATAATCAATATAATCGTTTACTCTATCGTCAACTCCTTCATAATGTCCGCAAACTAAAATTATATTACTTTTAATTTTTGAATATTTAATTGCATCAGATTGAACGAATGTTTTCCCTTTGGGATCGAGTAATATTACGATAGTTTTTTTATCCTTTTTTTTAACTGAGTCAATGGCATTTATAATTACATCTACTCTCAACAACATCCCACCGCCACCGCCAACAGAATTACCATCAACAGTTTTTCGTTTGCTAATCCCAAACTTTCTCAAATCTATAGGTATTATTTTTATAACTTTATTTTTTTCAGCTCGATAAATCATACTATGATTTTTGAATGATTGAATAAAATCGGGAAATAATGATATTATATAAAACTTTTTCATTGGTTAATTATATCGTTAAATTAACCAAAAATCCAGCCTTGCGACTGGATTTTTGAGATTGTATTACTAGTTGATTTTTCAGACTAGTTCTGTAGTTTTTTCATCGTTTGAAGATTCGGCAACGAATGGTTTTTCTTCTTCTATTGGTTTTTCAGTAGCTAGATTTGAAGGTTGCGATTCTTCACGATCTATTCGGTTAAAACCACCCGTTGAACCTTCTGGCTCATTAATTTTTAGGTTGATTCTTGAATTAGTTTTGGCTCCCAAAACTCTTAATAGCGTTCTGACTGCTTTTGCAGTATTACCACCTTTTCCAATTACTTTACCCATATCCATTGGGTCAACAGTTAAAGTTAAAAGTACACCACGTTCATCAATGGTTCTGTCTATTTTAACTTTGTCTGGAGCGTCAACTAACTCTTTGATAATATATTCAATAAATTTTTGATCATTTTCTACTGCCATATTTTCTCCTATTGATTAAATTAATATTTTATTCTTTTACTTCTTCGACTTTTTCGTTTTTATCTTCCTCGCTTTCGACCGCTGGCGAGTTAAGTTGATTATCTTTTTTCTTTTTAGCTTTTTTATTAAAAGTATGAATTGATATTAATTTATGTACAATTTTTTCGCTTTTAAATAGTTTAGATACCGTATTAGACGGCTGAGAACCAAAATTTAACCATTTCAAAACCGCTTCTTTGTCTAAAGAAGTTATTTTGGTTTTCGGATTATAAGTGCCTATCTTGGCAATAAATTTTCCTTTTACCGGTGCAGTATGTTCAGCCACTACTATTCTGTAAAGCGCTAAATTTCTGCGTCCAACTCTCTGTAATCTGATTTTAAGCATATAAATATTATCTGTTAATCAAGCATTTACTTATTCATTATAGCAAAAATTTGATATTTTGTCAAGCAAAATTTTATCTTTCTCACCTTTTTTATAATCCTCAAATTTAAGTGGTTTTTTCCCTTCCCTCTGAACTATTTCTAATTCTAATTTATTTTTAATAATTTTAGCTTTATGGATTATTAAACGAGTTTTACTTAATTTAAAATATGCTTTTGGGTTTGGGAAGAAGGCTCTAATTTTTCTTTCAGCAGTAATAATTGATTCTTTCAAATTTATTTCACAATCTCTTTTTTCAATTTTTTTAGTATATGAAACATTGTCAATTACCTGTTTTTGAGCTTTAATTTTGTTATTTAAATACAAAAAAATATTATCAAGCATTGTTGAAGCAATTATAGCAGTCTTTTCTTTTAGTGATTCTGTTGTATCTGTAGGCAATAATTCAAATTTAATTTTAGAAATTATTTTCCCGTCATCGATCTTTTCATTCATCTTGATCAAAGTAACATAAGAATATTTTACTCCGTCAAGTATCATAGTTTGTAATGGGGTTGGACCTCGATAGGCAGGTAAATCAGACGGGTGAAAATTGAAAAATCCACATTTTGCATTTTTAAGTTCATTTTTGTTAAATATGTATCCGTAATCTGCGACAATTCCGATATCAAAAATATTATTCTCTGCTAATTCAACATTTGTATATTTCAATAATATTGGCAAGATAAATCTTTTGTAATTTTCTGAACCATAAAATCGTATTTTATATTTTTTCATTTTTTCTTTCCCGATTTACATAATAAAATACCGTTTAAATGATCTGTTTCGTGTTGAATAATTTGTGCCAAAAATCCATTAGCTTTAATCTTGATTCGATTATTATTCAGATCGGTATTAAGGAGTTCTATTTTTTTATATCTTTCAATTTCAAATTCTTGCTTTGGCAAACTTAAACATCCTTCAGTTGTAATATAAGGTTCTGTTTTTTTAATAATTTTTGGGTTGATTAAAGTTAAAAACGGAATATTATTGTCAAAATTATTTTCGTCGTTAAACTCGATTATAGAAAGTGATATATTCTCTCCAACCTGATTAGCTGACAATCCAACTCCATTATTTTCTTTCATCACAATTCTCATTTTTTCAATTAATTTCAAAATTGACTCATCAATATGAGAAATTGGTACTGTTTTTTTAGTCAATACAGAATTAGGATAAACAATTAAACTCAACATATATTATAAGGCTATAATACAAGAAATAACACAAAAAATCAATCATAACAACCATAATCACACCTACGAAGTGTGATTATGGTTGTGTTTTATGAAAAATATTGTTGTATAATCTCAGATAAGATGAAATATGTAGAAGTTTATGTAAATCACAGATTAAATAGCGACGATAAGCTTTTATATTCATTAAAGCCTGAAGATTTATACAAAATAAAAATAGGACAATTAATCGAAGTTCCTTTTCGCAATAAAAATATTTTGGCAGTTGTGGTTAAATTTACAAGTAAAATAGTTGATTATAAAGTAAAAAATATTCGTCGGATATTGAGTGGAAAAATATTTAATAATGTACATTTTGAACTAGCAAAATATTTATCTATTCAATACTATTCACCAATAAATAAAAATATATTTTCACTTTACGGCGATATTCCTAAAAAAATTAATGAAAATAAAACTCTAAATATAGAAGATAAAGTAATTGATGAGAAAAACATTGAATATTATTTTTCCAACGATAGACAACGGATCAAATTCTATAAAAAATTGATAGATAAAAAAATAAAATTATTATTTGTTTTTGCAACAATTAGTAGAGCCGAAGAATTTGCACGCTTGATTAATTATAAAAACAAAATTTATTCTAATAACCTTAGTTTAGCAGACCGGTATGATCTAATTTATAAATTTTCCAAAAATAATATTTCGACAATAATAGGTACACGACAAGCTATATTTTTACAATCAAATACAGATTATTCAGTTGTAATTGATGAATATAATCATCTGGGACATAAAAACGATTCACATCCAAATTATCGATCAGAAGAAATTGTTAAAATATTATCTAAATATGGGATTAAAATATATTTATTTTCCACCTCTCCAACAATTTCATCAATCAATCATAAATGGAATTATTTAATTGATAAACAACCAAAAATACTTTTAAAATCATATTTAAAAAGTGTTGATCTAAATTATTATATTGAATCTCTTGCAAAAACAAATAAAAAAATATTAATTTACAACCCAATCTATCGATCAACAAGCATATTTTGTACTGATTGTAATGAGTATGTTAAATGTGATAGTTGTTGGCAAAATGTTACAGGAATTAAAATAAACGGACAAATATTTTGTAAAAATTGCCAGTTAGATTTAGTAGATAATAAGTGTAATGTTTGTAAAGGTGCTAATATAAAACTAACTCGTTTTGGTTTAGAAGATAATTTAAAATTAATAAAAAATGTTACTGATAGTTATACAGAAATTAGTTCTTACAATATTGGAAATATTGTAGATAGCAACAAAATTGTTTTAGCAACTAGTAAAATATTTGATTGTTTTAATTTAAAGTTTGATACAGTAATTATGTTCAACTTTGACTTTTTATTTAGTAGTAAAAAATACAATTACGATGAAGAAATAATCGCACTGATTTCAAATTTAAAAAAAATGGCAATGAGTGAATTGATAATTACCACAAAAAATGAAGAGAATGATTTTTTCAAAATAAAAACCCAAAATGATTTAAAAGTATTTTATCAATTAATAATAAAAAAAAGATTAGAATATAAATTACAACCATTTTATACAATAATTGATATTGTTACTCAAGACAAAAACCCTTTCAAGCTTAAAAAAGATTCGGATAAGATACATAAGAATTTAATAAAAATTAATAAAATAATTTGTAACAATTTTACAGAAAATATTTACAATTCTAAAACAAAACAATGGCAAATGTTATTAAGAATAAAAATCAAGAAAGACGAAAATTTATCAATAAAAACAGAGCTTAAAGATATTATATATAACCTTCCAAACAACTGGAGATATAAGGTTAATTAAAATATTAATACACAGAGTTCTTAAAGCCTTCACTAGCGCTGACAATTCTTGCGTCTGAAAATGGATAAATTACCACAAAGACTCGTCCAGTAATATTTTCTTTAGGAATTGGTCCTATTGACCGAGAATCCTGAGAATTATTACGGTTATCACCCAATACAAAATATTCATCATCATTCAATGTCTTTGAAAAATAATAGTCACTGTTATTTTCGTAATATGTTAAATTTCCTTTTAAATAGGGTTCACTAACCTGTGTTGAATTGACAAATATTTTACCAGAATAAATTTCAACTTTATCGCCAGGTAATCCTATAATTCTTTTTATGTAGTTTACATCATTGTTTAATTCGGGCTTGAATACAATCACTTCGCCGTATTTTGGATTTCTAATTTGATACGATATTTTATCAACAATCACAAAGTCTTTATCCTTATAGTTAGGTAACATTGAAATTCCATCGACTAAAAAAGTTTGAATTAAGAAATATTTAATGAAAAAAGCTAAAATAAAAACAATCGCAATATTTTTTATAAAACTTAAAGTTAATTTAAATAATTTTTTCATTATTAATTGTTAGTGATAAGTTTTTTCAGCAATTTAATATGTTGTTCTTTATTATGTTTTGAATACTTATGAAATGTTTTATAGTTCTTTAGCTTAACATCTTTGACTAACATACTCAATGCATCCCAAGACAAATGATTAGGCAAAATTACAAAGTCTGCCCCTTTTTCATACAATTTTAATGCATCTTGGGGGGAATATGCAGTCATATATGTAAGACATTTACGATTTATTAAATCTAATTTTGTCAAAATATTCATATCGTCGTGTAGTTCGTGTGTGGTTGAAATAACAATTTTTGCTTTATCAATATTAATTTGTTCAATTATCTCAGGATCACTCATATCTCCATAAATTGCATCAATATTATTTTTCTTCAAAGAAGAAATTACATCCGGATCAAAATCAACAATCACAAAATTCATATCATGATTTTTCATAATATTTAATATACGATCAATCAAATGATTAGCGCCAAAAATTATTATATGATCTTTAAAATCTTTATCCACAGAAAATTTATCATCTTGAAAATGCCCATGTCGTTCAAAAATTTTTAAAATTGGGTGAACAATTGGATAAATATAATCACTATTTTCAGAAAGATAAGTTGAAATAATTATTGTGATAATCATAATTATTGTTACTAACGAAACTATTTCTTGATTAATGTGCCCCAAAGCAAAACCAGATGCAACTAAAATCAAAGAAAATTCTGAAGTCTGAGACAATAAAGATGAAAGCATAAAACCGGTGCGGCTTTTGAAACCATGAAGAAATGACAAAATATTTAAAATTAAAAAACGACTGAATATTAAAGTTGCCGACAACAATAGAATTGTAATCCATTGACTAGAAATATTTTGAAATGAGACAGATAGTCCTAATGTAGTAAAGAAAATCGCAATAAAAAATAATTGTAATGTTTTTATACGAGAAGAAATTTCAACTGAAAATGGTAAGTTGGCAATTCCAACACCGGCTAGAAACGCACCTATTTCCAAAGAAAAACCTAAATAATAAGTAATTAACGCTGTGCCAAGCGCCCAACCAATTGACGAGATATATAGCAATTCTTGGTTTGTTGCAAATTGCTTAAATATTGGAGGTAAAACAATTCTGGCAATCACAAAAATTGAAGCAATCAAGATAAATGATGATCCGGCTAATTTTATTAAATCATAACTTAATGTTGTGCTATGTGAACCTGAAAAACCATGAATAAAAATTAATGATAATATGGCTATAATATCTTGTACTAACAAGATTCCAATTGAGATTCGTCCAAAAAGTGAATTTATATCACGTTTATCATTTAAAAGCTTAATTACAACAATCGTTGAGCTAAAAGAAAATGCCATAGATAGATAAAAACAGCTATTTGGATCAAAATTGAAAAAATAAAATAAAATAACAAAGAAAAATATTCCAGTTAGAATTATTTGTGAAATACCAATTAAAAAAGAGACTAATCCAAAAGATTTTAATTTTGACATAGAAAACTCTAACCCAACTAAAAACAGCAATAGAGCAATTCCAAATTGAGATAATTCTTGAATTTGAGTCGTATTTTCAATTACCTTCAGACCAAAAGGACCTAACGCAATTCCTGCTAATAAATAGCCAATAATCAATGGTTGTTTTAATAACTTTAAAAACAGACCGAAAACTGACGAGCTTAAAAAAATAATCGCCAGGTTAAAAATAAGTGTTGCACCCTCCATAACTTTATACTATAATAATAACATAAAGAAGATTGTAAATAAATATAATATTCAATCTAATTCTTTTTAGTTAAAATATTAATAATATTCATATGGCTATTAGAAAAAAAATCAAAGAAATAATAATCGGACGAGAGCTAACAAAAGATGAGAAAAATATTCTTAAAGCACTTGAAGCTGAAAAAATAAAACTGGAAAAAGAAATTACAAAACTTAAAAAATTCCATGATTATGGAACTGCTGATAGTGAAAATGCACAAGAAATAGAAGAATTCTCAGAACAAATGGGATTGAAAGCAAAACTTGAAGAAGGTTTGTCTGAAATAAAGCTAGCGCTAAAGAAAATAAAAAAAGGCACCTACGGAACATGTGAACAATGTAGTAAGCAAATTGACCCTAAAAGGATGCAAGCTAACAAGAACGCTAGTTATTGTGTTGATTGTAAAAATAATCTTAAAGTAAAAAAGGTTAAAAAGTGGTACAAGTTCCCTTGGATGAAAAGATAATATTAGACTACTTTTTTAACAACTTTTTCGAACTCGTTTGGATATTCAGTTGCAAGTTGTGCAAGAATTTTTCTATCTAACTCAATGTTTTTTTTCGTTAATAAATTTATAAATCTTGAATAAGTAATATCAAAACTTTTAAGACCTGCATTAATTCGAATTATCCACAGCTTTCTAAAATCTCTTTTTTTATTCTTCCTACCTTTAAATTGATTTTGTTTAGATTTCAAAAGTGCTTGGTTTGCTAAACGAAAAATATTTTTTCGTCCTAAATGAAAACCTTTGGCTTGTTTTAATACTTTCTTATGCCTTCTTCGGGCGATTGTACCTCTTTTTACTCTTGCCATTATATTCCTAACATTTGCTTAATTTTTTTAATATCTGTTGTTTTAATATTCTGTTTTGTCATTCGATTTTGCTTAGCTCTTTTCGATTTACGTCGAACCAAATGTCTAACTGACATTTTATTACGTAAAAGTTTACCAGATTTGGTAATCTTTGAGATTCTTTTTTTAACCGTTGATTTAGGTTTAAACTTCGGCATAATAATATTCTAATGTCTTTATTTCAGGTTTCCAATTACTCGGTTACCCATCTTCTGAATTGGTTTTTCGATATCTCTACCAACTAATTCTGCAAATTTTTCGATTATTTCAAAGGCTTTTTGACTATATATATTTTCTCTGCCTTTCATAACAACTGTTACTCTTATTTTATCTCCATCGTCAATAAACTTCTTTGCTTTTTTGACACGAGTATTTATATCATGGTTACCGGTATTAGGTGATAAACGGATTTCTTTAATTTGTGATGATTTAGCTTTTTTCTTTTGATCCCGTTTTTGATTTTCATAACGAATCTTGTCGAAACTCGCAATTTTTACAATTGTATTATTCTGGTTCTCCGACACTAAGATAACATCTAACCCTTTTCCATATGCAAGATATTTAGCCTGGTCTAAACTTAAACTACCAAGACTTTTTCCGTTTTCATCAACAACTAAAGCATTATTTGCTTTAATGTCATCATTGATAATAATTCGCTTATCTATTCATTCTCCTTTTCATTTTTGACAACTTTAATGTTACCACGTTTAACAATAATATTCAAGAGGTTTCTGATGCGAGTAACCGATATTGGTGTTTTAGCGATAATTTCTCCACCACGCAAAACTGATTTTGAACCATCTTCACTGCGAATAATAAATTTTTTATTACTAAATTTTGAAATACTTGTAGCAATCTGTTTATGATCAATAAAAATGTCTGATAATTTATTTAAAAATGAGGATTTATTCTTTGACATAATACTTAAATTCATTTCTGAGTCAATAATTATTTGGTAACAATATGTAAATATTTGATAATCAGATGTTGAAATAATAAATTTTTCATTATCTTTCTGATTGATTATAAGTGGTGAAAAGAAAAACTTATTCGGCTCCAAATGTCCAATTGAAAATTTTGTGAAATATCTTTGTTGCAGAGCTAAACAGATCTCATCAAGATTTTTTAAATTGAGATTTTCCGCTATCAAACTATCTTTATCAGATGGAATTAAGCCAATCACGATTTGATAATTCGGATTTTTGTAATAAATATTTATAAGAGTCGATATAACTCTATTGATAAAATTATCACTTCCGCCAACAACAAAAGTTGAGTACTGTTTAGACAGTCCAATCATAATTATTTCTTCAATGGTACGTGCTGGAGACGGAATTGTGTACTCACCGGAAATTTGGTAGTCAGATAATTTTTGCTTAACTGTTTTTTGCCACTTGCTTTTACGTACTATTTTTGCTGGTTCTAAAATGTAGTAATACATTATTTAAATTTCTAATTTCTAATATCTAATTTCTAAACATATATTGTAATTAATATAATTATTAGAAAAATAATCTATTACTCGAGTTCGTAAGCTGTATCTTTAGTTTCTTCTTTTTTGCTTTCCTTATCATCCTTAACTTCAATATTTTTTTCATTACCAGTAATCATAATACATTTACCATTAAATAATGCTCCGGATTGAATGATCAAATCCTTTGTTGTAATGCTTCCAGTAACATTTCCTCCAGGCAATAATTCAAATTTTGTATGCGCTGTAACAGAACCATTTACATTTCCTGAAATGGTTATTTGGTCAGCAGTAATCGGTCCTTTAACAGAAGCATTTTCACTAACAACAACTAATTTTTGAGATTCAATTTCACCCTCAACTTTTCCATGAACAATAATATCATTGACATCCTTTAAAGTGCCAGTTAATTTTACATTCGACCCAACGACCGTCCCACTATTTTGCAATTCCTCTGAATTTGACATAATCACCTCCAAATATTATTTTTTAATTTATTTACTTTTAAAATATACCAAATATAAAAAGTATTGCAATACTTTTTGTTTTATATTATAATTATTTGTCGAAATGACAAAAATAAATAATTGCAGTCAAGTTGAATCAATAATTGTTAAGGGAGCTCGAGTTAACAATCTAAAAAATATTGATTTTACCATTCCTCATAATAAATTTACAGTCATCACGGGACTTTCAGGAAGTGGCAAATCATCAGTCGCATTCGATACTATTTTTGCAGAAGGTCAAAGAAGATATTTAGAAAGCATGTCTTCATTTACCCGACAGTTTATGGGTGCATTAGAAAAACCAGATGTTGATGAAATAAAAAATTTATCACCCACAATTGCCATCGACCAACTTACAGCACATCGTTCACCACGCTCAACAGTTGGAACAATGAGTGATACGTATGATTATCTAAGAATATTATTTGCAAATGTTGCTGAAGTTTTTTGTCCAGATTGTAATAAGTTATCTGATAAAAATCATAAAATAAATCACAGTAATTATCATTGTAGAAATTGCAAAAAAGATTTAGGAGAAATTACAATTTCAAATTTTTCATTCAATAGTCCGGTAGGAGCGTGTCAGAAATGTGAAGGAATTGGGCGTCATAAAGTAATTAACGAAAATAGTCTAATACCAAATCCAAATTTAACAATTTCTGAAGGAGCAATAAGAATTTGGCAAAGATTAAATATTAATAATTATTGGGTAAAACAATTATCAAAACCCGCTTTTGAAAATAAAATTTGTTTAAATACCCCAATAAAAGATTTATCTGTATTTCAAAAATTAAACCTTTTTAACGGAATTGAAAATCCACAATTTCCAGGTTTAATCAATATTTTAAAAGAAAAATATCAAGAGACTGATAGTGAATATATCAAAAAAGAAATAGAAATATATATGACGGACGAAGTTTGTGAAAATTGTCAAGGAGCTCGTTTAAATAAACAAGCATTAAATATAAAAATATCTGGAAAAAATATTCTTGAAATAAGTAATTGTACAATCGATGATTTACCAAAATTATTGAAAACAATTTATATAAAGTTGGACGATACAAAAAAACAAATATCTCAATTAGCATTTAGTGAACTAGAAAAAAGACTACAATTTTTGAATAAAGTTGGACTCGGATATTTATCATTATCTAGAAACAGCCAAACATTATCTGGTGGTGAAGCGCAAAGAATTAGATTGGCAACTCAACTTGGTTCTGGACTAATTGGTGTTACCTATATTTTAGATGAACCTTCAATCGGTTTACACCAAGCAGATCACAAAAAAATGATCGATTCATTAAATGATTTAAAAAAACTTGGCAATACAGTAATTGTTGTTGAACATGATGAAATGACAATGAGAAGTGCTGACTACATTTTAGATATTGGACCAGGAGCAGGTGAATTTGGAGGTGAGCTAATATTTGCTGGTAGTGTCGATGAAATTTTAAAAGACCAAAAATCGATTACAGGAAAATATTTATCTGGAAAAAAGAAAATTGTTTCAAGAATAAAGAATAATCACTTTGATAAATTTATTAAAATAGTTGGTGCAAGAGCCAACAACTTGAAGAATATTAATGTTTCAATTCCTTTAAAAAGTTTAGTTTCAGTAACAGGTGTGTCGGGAAGTGGTAAATCAACTTTAATTAATAGTATTTTAGCCAACTACTTACAAAATAAATTCTATCGAGCAAAAGTAAAACCATTAGAACATGACAAGATTGAGGGAATTGAAAATATTAATAAAGTTGTCATTGTTGATCAATCACCAATCGGCAGAAATTCTCGATCTAATCCAGCAACATATACAGGAGTTTTTACTTTAATCAGAGAATTATTTGCGAATTTAAAAGAATCAAAAATTGCAAAATTAAAGACTACTGATTTTTCGTTTAATTTAATTGGGGGACGATGTGAAAATTGTAAGGGCGAAGGAGTTCTTAAATTTGAAATGAATTTTTTACCAAATGTCTTTGTAACGTGTGAAAAATGTGGTGGTAAGAGATTTCAAGAAAAGATTTTAAATATTAAATTTAAAAATAAAAATATCAGTGATGTTTTGAATATGTCTGTGAGCCAAGCAATCTCATTTTTTATACAATTTGATAAAATAACTGGTTTGTTAAAAGTATTACAAGAAGTCGGATTGGGATATATTAAACTTGGTCAGCCCGCAACAACATTATCGGGCGGAGAGGCACAAAGAGTAAAATTAGCCAGTGAACTATCAAGAAGCTCGAACGGCAAATCTTTATACATATTAGATGAACCAACAACTGGTTTGCATTTTGATGATATTTCTAGATTATTGGAAGTAATTGATCGATTGGTAAAAAATAAAAATTCAGTAATTATAATTGAACATAATCTAGATGTAATTAAAAATTCAGACTGGGTGATCGAGCTTGGTCCAAAAGGAGGTAATGAAGGAGGAAAACTTATTGCCGAAGGAACTCCAGCAGAAATAAAAAAGAACTCAAAATCTATAACCAGTAAATATCTGTAAATTATTTATGTACCCTAACGATCTTAGTACTCTGCTATATAGCATAGTACCAGAATTTGTTAAGTAGTATAATATAAAATATAATTCTGAATAAATAAACAAATAAAAAGTTCATAAAGTTAAAAGTTTATAAACTTAAAAGATTAAAACTCAAATCATGATTAAATTTGGTTCAATAATATTAATTGCTTCAGGTTTTTTTATATTGATCTATCCAGAAATAATTTCATATATTATTGCATTTATTTTAATCACTCTTGGTATAAATGGAATATTTTTTTCAAATAAATTTAATCGTTTTATTTCTTATAAAGTGAAAATAGATAAATAAAAACACAACAATTAGTTGTGTTTTTATGGCTCCCGGGCAGGGATTCGAACCCCGGTTCCTAGGACCAAAACCTAGTGTCCTGCCGCTAGACGACCCGGGAAATAATGATGAGCAGATAAATTATAGCTTTTTAGATTGACAAAATCAATATTTTAGTGTATTATTGACTCAATGATGCTGACTGTTGCCCCGCCTTGGCGGGGAGGAAAGTCCGGACACTACAGAGCAAAATTGCCCCGCATTGTCGGGGTTGAGGAAACTCAAGGAAAGTGCCACAGAAACCAAACCTATCCCGCCTTGGCGGGAAAAGGGTGAAAAGGGTAAACCCCAATTAGTGCAAGCCAAGTGGATCTTTTGAAAACATTTAACGGCTCGTTAGTTATAAAAAGATCTTGGTGCATTAGATAAATAACAGTTAAAACAGAATCCGGCTTACTTGTATCTAAATAAAAACCTCCTGAAATATGGAGGTTTTTATTTTAAACCCTCCATATTTCAGGAGGGTACTAGTTAAAAGGTTGTATATCTTTCGTGAAGTTTACAAAAGTTTGCAAACCAAATAAATCTTTCTTCGTCAATATGATCATATCCATGACATTGTAAAAAGGTATTGTAAAAAGCTGGAAAATTATATGTTTCTCCATTGATAGTTATCAAGCTTTCTCTTGTATTGGTTGAAAAATAATATTCAAATACGTAGTTCTCTTTTTCGGTAAAAACCAGATCGCCAATTGCAACTTTTTGATTTTTTTTAACAGTCACAACATAGATAACTATTTTTTTGATTTTTCTTTGTCTTTTTTTCCTAAGTTTTTCCACTATTCACACCTCCAATGTCAATTTGCAAGTAAGCAGATATTAAAATAAATTTTATTTTAAATCAAGTATTGACTGTATTTAGTTTGTATATTAGAATATAGATTATTCGAACATGAAAAAGGAGTAGCGATGAACACGAACCCGAAAACCATTTGTTTATTGAAATACTTAAAGGCGTTAAAATTTTATAAAAAACGACCATTTATTATAGATTTTTTAACATTTGTAATAATTGTAACTGGTATTATATATGCCCAGATTGAAGATAGGGCTTTTGTATCAATATTAACTTGTGTTTTAATATTATTTGCATTTCTAGACTATTATATTAAAGGATCAATACTTTCCATGACCCCGTTAATTGACAAAATTAATATTAATAAAATTTTAATTAAATCAGAGTTATTAACAAAAGAAAATCCTATAATTTTGGTAAGTAATAATACTAATGATTGTTATCATTATGGATATGGGTTTTTATACATAAAACAACTCGACATTTCAATCGTAGTTAAAATTATATTACCTGAAATATTATGGATTAAACACTATGGTAATGAATTTATTTTTAACAATTGAGTAGCCTGGCTACTCTTTTTTTATACCTGTGGATAACCTGTAACTTGACAATGTTTACAAATAGCTTTAACCTGTAAATCAGGTAATAAATAAATCTATTAATCATTTATTTGAAGGGAGGTGAAAAGAATATGGCATATTCAGTAAAATCAAAAAAAACTGGTACAGCTTACATTTTGCACTCAAAAGATGTAACTTTGAAAGGCGGAAGACAACAAACAATCTATTATTTTGCAAAAGATGAAAGAGAGAACGCTTTAGATGAACTTCCAGAAGGTTATGAAGTAATGGAAAACTCACGCACCGGTCTCCCAATGTTGAGAAAAGCAAAGTAACATACGACTTTAACCAAAGAACCCTTATTCAAAATAAAACTTGATTTAGAGGGTTTTTTGGTATATATATAGTATATGAAGAAAATTAAGCTAATCTTTTCTTTTTTGGAGTTGCCTTTAGATGTAGTGGCAATAATTTTGGGATTTTATATTGCTTATTATTATCGAATTCAAGCCGATTACACTTATGTTTGGAGTATTAATGAATACTTGAAATTTGTACTATACACAATTCCAGCTTGGATATTATTATTTTCATGGATGGGTCTGTATTCAACCAAAAATAGTCAAGTTGGATTGTTGGGATTTTCACATATTTTATCGAGTGTATCTGTCGGAATTACTCTCGTAATTGTTTGGATATTTTTATCTAAAACAGAATTTTTTTCAAGACTAATTGTAATCTATGCATGGGTAGGTATTACTTTTTTTGTCTATATATTTAGGGCAATTCTAAAACAGCTTTATTACTATTTTTTGAAAAAAGGGAAAGGTTTAAAAAATGTTCTTATTGTCGGAAAAAACGAAAATTCAGTGAAGTTAGCTAGAATATTTCAAAATAATTATCGTTATGGATTTAGAGTAGAAAAGATAATTGACTCGAATGCAGTATCAAAAATTGAAGAAATTATAGAAAAATATCAAATCGATGAAGTCATTATTACTGATGAAAAATTACCCGAAAAAGATGCATTAAGAATACTCGATTATTGTCAGATAGTGGGTATTAACTTCAAAATGTCGCCAACTCTTTTAAAAGCAAAAATTACTGCATTAGAGTTTGATATTATCGAATCAATTCCACTTCTGGACTTAAAAAGAACTCCATTAGACGGCTGGGGTAAAATAATAAAAAGATTATTAGATATTATAATTTCATTTATTATGATTGTTATACTGTCACCAATAATGTTAATAGTTGCAATAATAATTAAAATTACTTCACCGAACGGTCCTGTATTATTTAAACAAAAAAGAGTTGGCTTAAGAAAAAATTTTAATTTTATTAAATTTAGATCAATGCAGCCAAATGCTGAAAAACTACATCAAGAATATATCAAAAAATATGGCAATATGTTTAAGTTAAAGAATGATCCGAGAGTAACTAGGTTTGGTAGTTTTTTAAGAAAAACTTCACTTGATGAATTACCACAGTTTTTTACTGTCCTTAAAGGTGATATGAGTATTGTTGGTCCGAGACCGCCAATGCCACAAGAAGTTGAATTGTATTCTGCTAATGAAAAGAAAAGATTAGGATTTAAGCCCGGTATTACGGGATTATGGCAGGTTTCTGGTCGTTCTAATACTTCGTTTGATGAATGGGTGCGACTGGATATTTTTTACATAGAAAACTGGTCTTTATGGTTAGATATTTCAATAATGGTTAAGACTCTCTGGGCAATCGTTATGAAAAGGGGAGCATATTAAATAAAAATTTTCCCGATGTTTAAATCGGGATCCCGATATTTTGAAAAAATCGTCGGGACAATTTCTAATTTCTAAACAATAATGAATTATAAAAGACTAAAAGTAGCGTTAGTTGCTGAAAGTTTAACTCAATTTGGTGGGGCAGAAGTTGTTCTAAAAAAATTACTTGAAATTTTTCCTAACGCAACATTATTTACTCCGCTTTATGATGAAAAATTGATTAAAAAACATTTACCAGATGTGAAAATTGAATCATCTTTTTTGCAAAATAAATTTATGATTCATAAATATCATCGTCTTTTTTTGAGTCAATTACCAAATGCTTTTGAATCATTTGATTTATCAAGCTACGATTTGGTAATTTCAAACACAAGTTCTTTTTCTAAAGGTATTAATGTCCCAAAAAACATTCCATTTATTGCTTATGTTCATTCACCAACTAGATATTTATGGTCTGACTTTAATAGTTATATTGATGAAAATATCCCAAATATATTGAAACCATTTAAATTATTAATTATTAAGCAATTATTGAGATTAAGAAACTGGGATTTAGAAGCGTCAAAAAAAGCTGATTTAATGTTAGCAAATTCACAAAACATCGTTAATCGCATTAAAAAATATTATCATCGAGAATCATACATCTTATATCCTTTTGCAGATACTACTATTTTTAATATAAACGATAAAATTGAAAAAGAAGATTTTTATTTTATGTCAGGTCGACTGGTTCCATACAAAAAAATTAATATAGCAATACAAGCATTCAATTCTATGCCGAATAAAAAATTATTAATTGCAGGTTCTGGCAATCAATTTAGAAATTTAAGAAAAATGATTAAATCAAAAAATATTCAATTATTGGGCAGAGTTGGTTTAGATGAATTAGTTAAATATTATCAAAAAGCTAAGGGATATATTTTTACCCCACTTGAAGATTTTGGAATTACTCCAATTGAAGCGATGGCATGTGGAACACCCGTGATTGCTTTTGGGAAAGGGGGAGCGTTAGAAACAGTTACAGAAAATGTTAGTGGAATATTTTTTAATAAACAGACAGCTACATCGTTAACTAAGGCAATTCAAAAATTTGAAAGTATTAAATTTAATCAAAAAATTATTCGTTCTACAGTTATAAATAGATTTTCCCCAACTAATTTTGAAAATACTATGCTAAAATATGTAGAACGGGTTTTTAAATTAAAAAAAGGAGAGTAATATGTTTAATACTAAAATCAATATATCAATTCTATTGGTATGTATATTTGTTTTTGCATTTTTTGGATTTTTTAAAGAAGCTAGAAAACCGATTGAATACACTGGGTCTGTAACAGTCAGTGTGTTCCAAGATCAAGAAACAACTAATCAATTTGCTTATCAAAATTATTATTTATGGCAATCAAATAATTTATATTTAGACAATATCCGTGATATGTTAACAACCCCAACAAATATTAAACAAATATTTAAAGACGCTCAAACAGATATTAATGGTACATTATTGATTGACAATTTTTCAAAAATATTTGACATTAAAAAATCTAGCGGTGGTGGTAGCACGGCAATAATTTCATATACAGATACATCAAATAAAAATGTGTCTTCAGTTTTAAACAGTCTGTCTTTATTTATCAATAAAAAAATCGGTGAATATAAGCAAAGTAATTTTATTCCAAACGAGATGAATATTATTGTTTCGGATCAAATAATTGATAAAGTCGATAATGAAACACTTTTATCCACTTTATTTGGTTTATTAGCTGGTGCAATATTTGGATTAATTATTATATTATTTAAAAAATACGCAAAATAATGTCAGAAGAAAATAAAAAATATACTGCAAAAGACATAACGGTTTTGCAGGGTCTTGATCCTGTCAGAAAAAGACCAGGAATGTACATCGGAGGAACCGGTAAAGAAGGACTCCATCATTTGGTGTGGGAGGTGGTTGATAATGGCATCGATGAAGCCATGGCTGGTCATGCTAATTATATTGAGCTTAAAGTTTTAAAAGATAATTCAATATCAGTATTTGATAATGGTCGTGGGATACCATTTGATACTCATAAAGTAACTAAGAAATCTGCACTTGAAACGGTGATGACTACCCTTCATGCTGGTGGAAAATTCGGTGGCGATGGTTATAAAGTTTCAGGTGGTCTTCACGGGGTTGGTGTATCAGCAGTAAACGCTTTATCTGAAAAAATGGTAACTCAGGTTTTTCGTGATGGAAAACAAGTCAAAATGGAATTTTCAAAGGGTATTCCAAAATCAAAGCTTACAATTGTTGGCGATACAGAAATTAATGGCACATTACAAACATTTTTACCTGACAAATCTATATTTTCTGAAACTGAATTTTCTTTTAAAACTATTATCGATCATTTAAGACAACAAGCTTATTTAACTAAAAGTTTAAATATAAAATGTATTGATGAAAGAAAAGATCCAGTTACAGAATTTAATTTTTATTTTGAGGGTGGAATTGGTTCTTTTGTTCGATCATTAACTTCAACCAGACCGATTATTAGTCAACCCTTTTATGTTGAAAAAAATATTGATGATTACAAAGTCGAAGTAGCGATTAATTATGTTGACGATTATAATGAACACATATATAGTTTTGCTAATAATATTAACACCAAAGAAGGCGGTACTCATTTAACTGGTTTTCGAACGGCTTTAACTCGATGTGTCAATGATTATGCAAAAAATCAAAACATTCTTAAGCCGAACGATCCGCCGATTAGTAAGGAAGATATAAAAGAAGGCTTAGTAACCATTGTTTCGGTCAAATTACCTGATCCACAATTTGAGGGACAAACAAAATCAAAACTTGGAAACCCGGAAATGCAAAAAGCGGTTTTTTCAACTGTTTTTGAGCATCTCACATATTGGTTTAACGAAAACCCATCTGATGCAAGAAGAATAATTGAAAAAGTTTTATTATCAGCCCGAGCTAGAATGGCAGCCAAAGCTGCTAGAGAAACTGTTATTAGAAAAGGTGCTTTGGATGGTTTAACTCTCCCTGGTAAATTAGCTGATTGCTCGAACCGTGATCCAAGCCTTTCTGAAATATTTATCGTGGAGGGAGACAGTGCTGGTGGAAGCGCTAAACAAGGTCGTGATCGGACTTTTCAAGCAATATTGCCACTAAAAGGTAAAATATTAAATGTTGAACGAGCCAGAATAGATAGAATGTTAACCTCTGAAGAAATTAAAGCCTTAATTATTGCCATGGGCGCTGGTTTGGGTGATGATTTTGAGATTGATAAAATTAGATATCATCGAATTATTATAATGACAGATGCCGATGTTGATGGTTCTCATATCAGAACTCTATTATTAACATTATTCTACCGTCATTTTAAAGAAGTTATCGATAAAGGATATTTATATATTGCACAACCACCACTTTATCAAATTTCATCTGGAAAAAATAAAGATTATGTTTTTACAGATGATGATAAAGAAAAATTAATAAATAATTATATTCAAGAAGAAAAAAAATATTCAATTCAGAGATATAAAGGTTTAGGGGAAATGAATCCATCTCAACTTTGGGAAACTACAATGGATCCAAAAAATAGAATTATTTTGAAAGTAACTGTTGATGAAGCAGAAATTGCCGATGAAACTTTCTCTACATTAATGGGTAGCGAAGTTCCGCCACGAAAAAGATTTATTCAAACTCATGCTCAAAAAGTAGAAAATTTAGATATTTAAATATGCAGAATAATAATGACATAAAAGAAACACCTTTTGGCAAAATAAAAAATGCTGAATTGGTCGAACAGATGGAGAAATCCTATTTGGATTATGCCATGAGTGTTATAGTTTCACGTGCATTGCCAGATGTTCGAGATGGTTTAAAACCTGTTCATCGCAGAATTTTGTTTGCTATGCATGAACTTGGCTTAAAATCGAATGTTAAATTCAGAAAATCTGCCACCGTAGTTGGAGAAGTTTTGGGTAAATATCATCCACATGGGGATAGTGCCGTTTATGATGCAATGGCTCGTTTAGCTCAAGATTTTTCAGTTCGTTATTTATTAGTTGATGGTCAAGGAAACTTTGGTTCCGTTGATGGAGATAGTCCAGCAGCTATGCGCTACACTGAAGCTCGTATGAAAGCTATTTCAGAGGATTTATTGGGAGATATCGAAAAGGATACGGTTGATTTTGTTGAAAACTATGATGGTACTAGAAAAGAACCAAAAGTTTTACCTGCAAAGGTACCTCAATTATTATTAAACGGATCGCTTGGAATAGCTGTTGGTATGGCGACGAATATTGCGCCACATAATTTGACTGAAGTCTGTAATGCTATCATCGCAGTTGTTGAAAAACCCGATATAAATATTGATGATCTAATGAAAGTCATTACTGGTCCTGATTTTCCAACTGGCGGAATTGCCTATAATTCAAACTCAATTAAAGAAGCCTATACAACTGGTAAGGGAGCGATTGTAATTCGTGCAGTTGCAGAAATTATTGATAATGAAAAAAAGAATCGACAACAAATAATTGTTTCAGAAATACCTTATCAGGTTAATAAATCGCTTTTGGTTGCAAGAATTGCAGAACTTGCAAAAGACAAAAAAATAGAAGGGATTAGTGATATCCGTGATGAATCGGATAGAAATGAAGGGATTAGAATTGTTATTGACCTAAAAGCCAACGCCTACGCAAGTAAAATACTAAATACTCTTTACGAATCTACTTCACTGCAAACCACTTTTCATATGAATATAGTAGCTTTGATAAATGGAATACAGCCAAGATTGATAAATCTTAAAGATATTTTAAATGAATTTATTAAGCACCGACAAGAAATTATAAAGAGAAGAACTAAATATGACCTGGATCGTGCAAAAGAAAGAGAACATATACTACAAGGCTTGAAAATAGCTTTGGACCAAATAGATAAAATTATTCCCGATATTACAAGAACAAGAATCCTAAAA
>Ga0209211_10002723_pt1 | contig 29934 bp, 35 predicted proteins | sample RifGroA2_FD_183992 | JGI IMG/M metagenome (GOLD analysis project Ga0209211, IMG submission 183992) | Groundwater microbial communities from Rifle, Colorado, USA - Groundwater A2 (SPAdes) (version 2) | ecosystem: Environmental > Aquatic > Deep subsurface > Groundwater | place: Rifle, Colorado...
GCACTGGTGCCACTGCCCGTTTTAACCATCCTGAGGCAATAACTACTGATGGTACTAACCTGTATATAGCTGACTCCGTTAACTGCACCATCCGCAAGGCAGTCATTGCCACGGGATTAGTTTCTACGATAGCAGGAAAAGTTTGTGGATATTCTGATGGCCAAGGCGCGACATCTTCATTTAGTTGGCTTGCTGGCATCACTACAGATGGTAGCAATATCTATGTAGCAGACACGAGAAATAACGCTATTCGCAAGATCGTGATCGAAACCGGGGTTGTGACAACGTTGGCGGGGAGTCCGGGAAATACGGTGACAGCAGACGGAGTAGGCGTTGCGGCAAAATTCGACAACCCAGCAGGAATTACGGCAGTTAATGGGAAGCTCTATGTGGCGGACCTAAACGGAGCTATCCGTAAGATTGAAATCGCAACAGGACTATACATGGAAGTGTCGGGACTGCCGTTTATAATACATCGAACTATTATATCTCCACAGGCATTACCTCGGATGGTACTAACCTATTTCTAGTTGATTCCGTAAACAATACTGTTTTCAAGGTTGATATCACGACAAGCGCTGTTGCAACTATTGCGGGGAGTACCGGACAATCAGGGTCAACAGATGGCACTAGAACTGCAGCGCGATTCAATTATCCTATTGGTATCACAACAGACGGTACATATCTTTATGTAACTGACACCGGTAACACAATGATTCGTAAAATCGAAATTGCTGCTGGCGTTGTGACAACAATTGCTGGGAATGTAAACAGTCCTAAGGCTCCCGACGGTGCAGGTTCCCCAGGTGGTAAAATAGGTGCGCTCGACGGTGCTGGAACAGCGGCTATATTCAGTTGGCTTTCAGGAATTACGACAGATGGCAGAAGCCTTTTCGTTGTTGACAGAGATAATAGCAGGATTCGTAAAATCAATTAGAGAAAGATTTGAGATGCTCAACGCAGTGCCCAACATGCGAATAGACCTGTTTCGCTTCGCTTCTCAGGTCATCCGCTGAACCGTTAGAGGAGAGGTAGCATGATAAGTAACCACAATGCTCGATTCAAATTTGGGTGTTTGCTTTTATTCGCTATAAGCCTATCGACTCCTGCCCTGTCACAGGAGAAAGCATCGTATTATACGGTGGAACATAAACAACTTGAAGTGAGAGAGAACCCAGACCTCGCTTCGAAAGTAATCGCTGTTCTTCAATACTGCGACAAGGTGCTTTTTCTCGAGAATACTAATATACAGGTGACAACCCATTGCTCTTATGGTCCCTGCACTGGACCAATGGCAAAAATTAGGACAGCCGACAACCTTGTCGGTTACGTCTTCAGATATTTCTTATCAGATTATAGAGAAGTTAAATACGTAGCAAACCAATCCAGCTATAACATAGAAGGCAGCTGGTCAAAGTATATTGATGAGCCCAATGTTACTTATTATTTTTATAAGAACGGCAAATTTGAAGAAGTTCATACCGACTATGAAACACCATCCACTCGATTAGGCGGACAGTACACGTATGACGGTTGCTGCAAAATAGATATCGTTTGTGATGACGGTAAAAGAATGAATATCGAGGTAATCAACGTTAATGGAGAAATAACGCTGAAAGACAGATGCTTTATTTTTGATCCCGCTTACCACGGTAAAAAACGTGCCAAGAAACGCTAATACGTCGGGCTGTAATTTAAAAACGTGGGGTGCTAGGGATTAACAAGTCGTCCCACGCCGACCGCTTCGCGGCGTGGGAACTCATCGATGGTTGTCCCTCTTCCGATAATGCTTACTTTTAACTTGTAATTCCCTTCAGCTTGCTACAGGGTAAAGCACATAACAGTATAACAGTAACAGTGCCTGGCTTTGTATTTTGGCATTTGAAGAATAAAAGGGGAATGTTCTAATTGACAACGGTTAGCAAATACGCTAACATACAAGCATGAAATATACCATCGAATATTTCCATGTGCGCGTCAAAAACGACATTGAAAGCTGGCCTGATGGTATATTGGCTGATTATGCAAGATTGTTAGAACTTTTGATGGAGTTCGGGCCGAATCTGAGAATGCCGCACTCGCGCCCAATGGGCGACGGTCTTTTCGAATTGCGACCACGCGGACGTGAAGGCATTGGACGTACATTGTATTGTTACGTCAAGGGACAACGCATAATGATGCTTCACGCTTTTATAAAGAAAACGCAGGAAACGCCGGAAAAGGAATTGCGCCTTGCCCGGAAAAGAATGGAGGAGGTGCGAAATGGCTGATTTGAAGTACAAACCCGTTTCTCATGACCATGAGGCTTTCCTCAAGAAGGCCTCGAAACGGAAAGAGTTCAGAAGAGCATACGAGGACCTTGAGGAGGAGTATAAGCTTACCCGTGAGATGCTTGCCGCTCGTTCCAAGTACGGTCTCACTCAGGAAGCCGTTGCAGAATTGATGGGAACAACAAAAAGCGCGGTGTCACGCCTGGAAGCTGCAGGTAAACATGCTCCATCTCTGACTACGCTCAAAAAGTATGCGTGGGCCGTTGGCTGTCGGTTGGAAATTAAGCTGGTTCCCAATGCTCGCTTAACCAAGCGCTCAACACGGCCCGCCAAAAAGCAAGCGGCCGGTTAGCTTGTCGTTCTCCCTCCGCTGCACGCTATGGCTACATACATGGTATTGACACAGGTATAACTATCTGTCATACTTTAATCATGAAAACAGCTATATCTATCCCAGACACACTTTTTTATGAACTGCAAGACACAGCGAAAAAGCAGCATCGTTCCCGAAGCGAGCTTTTTACCATTGCAGTCAAAGAATATCTCGATCGAATCAGGTCCCAAAGTCTTTTAGCAGCTCTTGATGAGGCCCACTCAGAACCGGAAGATTCTAAAGATACTGCTTTGCGGCAAAAGAGCAAAAAAAACTATTCCCGGAAATTGTCAAAGGAGCCGTACTGATTTGGAAATCAAGCAGGGTGATATTTTCTGGATTGATTTGGGCGTACCTCATGGATCGGGGCAGGGCTATAAGCACCCTCATGTTATCGCACAAAACAATATATTTAATCTAAGCAGGATCAATACTGTTGTTGTTTGTGCTGTAACGTCAAATCTCAGATTGTCAAAAGCTCCCGGCAACATCCTCCTCAAAAAAGGTGAAGGCGGCCTAAAAAAAGACAGCGTTATTAATATATCGCAGATAATTACGGTTGACAAAGCTGACCTTGTTGAAAAGATTGGAAGGCTTTCACCGGCAAGGATTAAACAAATGGTCGACGGCATAAAACTCCTGGTAGAGCCGCGAGAACTCTGAAAAGACGTATCGCGGTGATGCACCTGCATCGTGCCCCTGGATACTGGAAAAATCGTGTTCCATAAGCCAACGGGCAGGCGGACATCCCATGCTGCCCCGGATTAACATTTTTCAGCGTAATTAGTTATACTATCTGCTACCAAAACAAACAAATAAATTGAAAGGAGATTTTAATATGCAGGTTATTTTAAGGGAAGATGTGAAGTCGTTGGGACAGATGGGAGTTGTTGTGAATGTGAAGGAAGGGTATGCAAGGAATTTCCTGATCCCGAAAGGGCTTGCCGTTGAAGCCAATGTCAAGAACGTAAAGGAACTTGAACATGAAAAGAGGAAGATACAGGAGCGGGCCAAAAAGTTAAGGACAGGCGCGGAAGGGTTGGCTGCAAGGATTTCAGAGACGACCCTTACGATAAAGGCAAAGGCAGGGGAAGAGGAAAAGCTCTTTGGCTCTGTTACTGCCATGGACATTGCAGAGGCCCTGAAGACCGCAGGTCTGGACGTGGACAAGAAGAAAATAGTCCTTGATGAGCCTATCAGAAGACTCGGCAATTATACCGTCAGCGTAAAAATCCACTCAGATGTCTCGGCCCAGCTTAATATACAGGTAGTCCCTGAATAGTTAACGGGTGATAGGTGATGGAAAATAGCATTACCTATTGCATGTTTTTCGGAGGTAATGTTGAGAGAGACTGATCTGGCTATTGGCAAGCTGCCGCCTCAGAACCTCGAGGCGGAGCAGTCTGTCCTCGGCGCAATCATAATTGATAACGAAGCCCTGTCCAAGACCATTGAGATTCTGAACCCTGACGATTTTTACAAGGATTCTCACAGGCGTCTGTTCAACGCGATGATAGGGCTTTTTGAAAAGAATGAGCCTATAGATATTATTACACTTACTGATTTCCTGAGGCGTAATAATGACCTTGACCCCATAGGCGGCATCGCCTATCTTTCTCTCCTTGCAAACAGCATTCCCACTTCTGCAAACATACGGTATCATTCAAAAATAGTAAGGGAAAAGGCATTGCTCAGGGCATTGATAAGCACGTCCAACAATATCAACGCAAAGGTTTATGAAGATAATCTCGATGCTGATGAGATGGTGGATTACGCAGAGAAGATGATTTTTGACATTGCGGACAAGAGGACGAAGATCGCTTTTTCAACCATGAAGGACGTTATCAAGGACACCTTCAAGATGATAGAGCAGCTTCATGACAAGAAAGAGGCGATTACCGGAATAGCTTCCGGGTTTAACGACCTTGATGAGATTACATCAGGCTTCCAGCCCGGTGACCTCATTATAGTAGGCGGCAGGCCGGGTATGGGAAAGACCGCCTTTGCCCTGAACATAGCCCAGCATGTTGGTATAGGGATGAAGGAGCCGATAGCTATCTTCAGTCTTGAAATGTCAAAGGAGCAGCTTGCAATGAGAATGCTCTGCGCTGAGGGTATGGTTGATGCCTCACTTGTCAGAAAGGGTTTTATAAGCAGGCAGGACTGGCCCAAGCTTACAAGCGCAGCAGGGAGACTTTCAGGCGCCTCGATATTTATAGATGACTCATCAGCCATTACCGTACTTGAGGTGCGTGCCAAGGCCAGGAGACTGAAGATGGAACATAGGGGCCTGAGCCTTGTGGTTGTAGACTATCTCCAGCTGATGAGGAGCCGCGGCAATTTTGAGCGCAGGGAACAGGAGATATCCGAGATATCAAGGTCATTAAAGGCCCTTGCAAAGGAGCTGAAAGTCCCTGTAATCGCACTCAGCCAGTTAAACAGGGCTGTGGAACAAAGAGGAGACAGGAAACCGACCCTTGCAGACCTTAGGGAATCCGGAGCTATTGAGCAGGATGCCGATGTTATTATATTTCTTTACAGGGACGAGGTCTACAATAAGAACAACCCGTCCAATAAAGGCAAGGCTGAAATAATTGTAGCAAAGCAGAGAAACGGCCCTACGGGGACGGTCAATCTTACGTTTCTTTCTGATAAGACCAGGTTTGTAGATTTTTCAAACGTGTCTTACGAAGCTGAAGAGGAGTCTTACTGATGGACAGTTCACCTGGCCCGTACTTACGCTGTCCTGCTGTTTCCGGACAATTTTATTATGGGACCGCCCCAAGACTTAAGAGCCAGGTTGAACAGTATGTAGTTAAAGGGACAGCAAGGGAAAAGGTAATCGGTATTATTTCACCCCATGCCGGTTTGATGTATTCCGGTCATGTGGCAGGTGCTGTCTATTCTTCTGTTGAATTCCCTGAAACCTTTGTCATGCTTGGTCCAAATCATACAGGCCTCGGAGCGTCTGTATCAATTATGAGTTCAGGCCGCTGGGAGATACCGACAGGGACGCTTTCCATAGATGAAGACCTCAGCAGAAATATTATGGGCAAGTCTCCCTTGGTGACGGAAGATATTCAGGCCCATGTATTTGAACATTCGCTTGAAGTACAGTTGCCGTTTATATCTTATTTTTCAGATAGGGCCAGGATTGTGCCGATAACTGTTTTAAGTGCCTCGCTTAAAGAGTGCGAAGAAATTGGGAAGGGCATAGCCGGGGCGATTAAAGAGTCCGGCTACAATGTTGTCATGGTTGCCAGCTCGGACATGAGCCATTATGTTTCCGATGCTGATGCAAGGAAGCTTGACGGCCTTGCGATAAAAGAGATACTCGATCTTAATCCTGAAGGCCTCTACAATACTGTTTTAATGAAAGGTATCTCGATGTGCGGTTTCATCCCCGTTACGATAATGCTTTTTGCTGCAAAGACACTGGCAGCCAAAGAGGCGCGACTTGTAAAATATGCAACATCAGGTGATGTCAGCGGAGATTATGACCATGTTGTTGGATATGCCGGGGTCTTAATAAAATAATCATAATAAAGTAGTGAAACAGTGAAGGTCGGTCTGCCTACTAATAACTGAGGAGGTGTTTATGTTTGGTCTTGGGATGACAGAGTTGTTAATTATACTGGCTATAGTTGTTCTTTTGTTTGGGGCAAAGAGGTTGCCTGAGCTCGCAAGCGGTATTGGAAAGGCCATTAAAAATTTCAAAAAGGCAAGTTCCGAGCCTGATGAGATAGACATAACCCCAAAGAAGACGGTTGCGGAAGATAAAGAAAAGACTGAAGGGAAGCAAGATAAATAATGGTGGTCAGACTTTAACAAAATGGACGGTATGAAGCAGACAGCGCACAGTATTTTCGCTCATTCTCGCCAGGCATCCCGCCTGTCTGCGAGGCTACGACAGCCCGCTTCGCCATCCATGGCTGCGCCTGGACTGTCGAAGCCACTCAAATACTATGCACTGCCTGCTTCTTTTAATCGTAGGGGACAACGCTAAATTGTATGAATAGAGGATGTATTGCAGAGATAGATCTAGATGCCATTTCCAATAACCTGAAGACTGTTAAGGAGATGTCCGGCAACCGGCCTGTTATAGCTGCTGTAAAGGCTGATGCTTATGGACACGGAGCTGTAGAGGTCGCAAAAAGACTGGTCAGCAACGGCGTTGGGTATCTTGCGGTTGCCTTTACAGAAGAGGCAAGGGAATTAAGGGAAGCCGGCATAAAAGTCCCGATTCTTGTTTTTTTTGACCCTGATATTGAGGATATTATAAAATATTCGCTTGTTCCGGTTATCAGCGATAGAAAAACAGCCATTGCCATCTCTGACAGGGCGGAAAAGCTTAATGTTTGTGTTGACGTTCACGTTAAGATTGACACCGGTATGGGAAGGATGGGGATTTATGATAATCATGCAGAGGAGATAGCAGGGATAGCGGCCTTTAAGGGTATCAACGTCGTTGGGGTCATGAGCCATTTTTCCGAAGCTGATCTTACAGATGCCTCATTTGCCCAAAGGCAGATTTATAAGTTCAGGACTTTAAAAGACGGCCTGTCTGAAAGAGGCCTGAAAATAAAGCTGTTTCACATATCCAACAGCGCTGCTGTGATGACTATTCCTGAATCTCATTTCGATGCGGTGAGGCCGGGGCTTATGCTTTACGGATACTCACCTGTACAGCAGTCAGACAAGCTGGTACCTGCCATGAGTGTGAAGACAAGGATACTCTTGCTGAGGAAGGTGCTGACAGGCACTCCCGTCAGCTATGGCAGGACATTTATCACAAAGCGTGACAGCCTGATAGGCGTGATAGCAGCAGGTTATGCGGACGGGTTCAGCAGGCGCTTTTCCAATAATGCGGAAGTGCTGGTACGGGGCAAAAGGGTCCCGGTTGTCGGGCGTGTCTGTATGGACCTGACCATGATAGATTTGACAGACCTTGAATGTGTTGAAGAAGGAGATGATGTGATCATTATCGGAAGACAGGGTGATAATTCCATAGACGCAAGCGAGCTTGCGATTAAAGCGGACACAATCCCCTATGAGATACTTACTACGTTCGGCAACCTGTCAAAAAGGGTGTATGTATGAGACCTGTTGAATCGCTGGGCCGATACATCATCGCCTTTACTGAAGAGTTGGGAAGTGTGCTGCTGCTCTTGTCTTCCACTGTAAAACAGATCATAGTGCCTCCGCTTGAAATGAAAAATATTTTAAGGCAGATGGTGGAGGTTGGTATAAAGTCATTGCCGGTAGTACTGATAACCGCTATCTTTACAGGCATGGTGCTGGCGCTTCAGAGTTATACCGGGTTTAAGCGGTTCGGCGCCCAGTCCATGGTCGCTTCTGTTGTAGCGCTGTCCATGACAAGGGAGCTGGGGCCTGTGCTGACAGGGCTGATCGTTGCGGGTCGGGCAGGCGCTGCAATGGCTGCAGAGCTTGGCACCATGAGGGTGACGGAGCAGATAGACGCACTTGAAACGCTTGCGACAAACCCTGTCAAGTACCTTATTGTCCCGAGATTTTTATCGGGACTTATTATGCTTCCGGCACTTGCGATTGTTTCGGACATTATAGGTATTATCGGAGGATATGCCATCACCGTAGGCCTGTTCGGAACAAGTTCTACTTCATACTGGAAGCGTACATGGGATTTTCTGAATATTGAGGATATCTATTATGGCCTTATCAAGGCATGTTTTTTTGGCGGCTGTATAGCCCTGATAAGCTGCTATAAGGGCTTTTATTCGGAAGGCGGCGCACAGGGGGTCGGCAAGGCAACAACCGGCGCTGTAGTGCTCTCTTCAATGGCTATACTTATATCGGATTATTTCCTGTCCGTGTGGCTCTTCAAATAAATGATAAAAATTACAGACCTTCATAAATCTTTTGGCACTAAACACGTCCTCCGTGGAGTCAACCTAAGTGTTGAAAAGGGCGAAAGCATGGTGATTATCGGCGGCAGTGGTTCTGGAAAAAGTGTGCTTATCAAGCATATAATAGGACTTCTCATGCCTGACAAAGGGACTCTGATAGTTGACGGTAAGGACATTACGCAACTTGAGGAAAAGGAGCTGTATGAGGTCAGGAAAAAATTCGGTATGCTGTTCCAGGGAGCAGCGCTCTTCGATTCATTAAAGGTATGGGAAAATGTAAGTTTTGTTTTACTGAGAGAAAAAAGAATGGGGACCAAAGAGGCAAAAGAACTGGCTGTTGAGAAACTGAAAATGGTAGGGCTTGTCAATGTCGAAAACCTTATGCCTTCTGAGCTTTCCGGCGGAATGAAGAAAAGAGTGGGGCTTGCGAGGGCCATTGCCCATGAACCAGAGATATTACTTTATGATGAGCCGACAACAGGGCTTGATCCTATAATGGCTGACGCCATAAACGAGCTGATCGTTGAGATGAAAAGCAGGCTTGCAGTGACATCAGTCACCATTACGCATGACATGCACAGCGCCTATAAGATTGCCGACAGGATTGCGATGCTGTACCTGGGGCAGATTATAGAGACAGGTACGCCTGATGAGATAAAGAACACGAAAAACCCTGTTGTAGGTCAGTTTATAACAGGCAGCGCTGTCGGACCGATAAAACTGGAGGGTATAGATGAGATCTCTGTCATTAGAACTTAAAGTTGGCCTTTTCGCCATTGTTGTTATTGTAATACTTTCTTTTATGACATTCAAGGTGGGTGGATTTGAATTATTCAAAAAGAAGGGCTATACCGTCTATGTTACGTTCAGGAATGTCATGGGGATCGACAAGAGGACAAAGGTCAAGGTGGCCGGTGTGGATGCCGGTATTATTGATGATATTGTACTTGAGGACGGGAAGGCCAGGCTGCGTATAAAGATGTATGAGGGCATAAAACTTTACAGTGATGCATCTGCATATATTAAAACAACCGGGCTGATAGGCGACAGGTTTCTTGAGATCAGGCCGGGCTCAACAATGCCGCTTATGTCTGACGGCGGGACGATTGCCCGTTCGGTTGATATTACGGATATAGATGAACTTATCAGAAAGACCAACGAGGTGTTTGCAGACATCGGCGGGCTCTCCAGGTCACTTAATGAGGCCCTTGGCTCAGAGGAGTCTAAAGATGCCCTGAAGGAATCTATAATCAACCTGAAAGAAGTCACCAGGAGTATGAATACCGCTATAGCCTATAACGATAAGAGACTCAGGAAGGTGCTAGATAATATCAGCGAACTGACCGCATCTTTAACCGACGTTGTAAAAACAAACAGGGAACCCTTTACTACTACGATGTCAAATTTAAAGGAAGTTACCGGCAATTTAAGGAGCGACACACCTTCTCTTATCAGGAACCTTAACAGGGCCACAGACGATCTCAGGGCGATGGTCGAGGAAAACAGGCCAATGCTGAAGAGCACTGTCGAGAACCTGGACAAGATCAGCACAAGGATTGAAAAGGGAGAAGGTACCATAGGAAAACTGGTCAATGACGAAAAGCTTTATGACTCTGTCAATAAGGCGGTGGATGGGGTAAATAAAACCATAGGCGCTATTGACAGGTTCAGGACATTTATAACATTCCAGGGTGAATACCTGTCAAAGCCAAAGGACGGCAAGGGATATTTTTATGTGAGCCTTCAGCCCAAGCCTGACAAGTATTATATTTTAGGCATAGTGGGTGATCCTATTGGAAAGGTCACTACCACTGACATTACCAGAAATGGTGTTCTTGAAAAAGAAGAGAGAACGGAAAAAAAGATAGAATTTACCGCCCAGTTCGGCAAGAGATTCACTCAGTCGAAGGTATTCAAGGACACAGTCCTGAGAGCAGGGCTTGTCGAAAATACATTCGGTTTCGGAGCTGACCAGTTCCTTATGAACGACAAGCTGAAGATAACAGCAGACGCGTGGGACTTTAATCGTGATGAAGACGGGGCCAGGAGTCCGCATGTGAAGGTGGGCGCTGATTATTTCGTATTCAGAAATATATTTGTTTCAGGCGGAGTTGATAACCTGCTTAACAAGAAAAGGCGTGGGGCCTATGTGGGCAGCGGCATCAGGTTTGAGGACGAAGACTTTAAATACCTGTTCGGCAATATGCCAAGGATACCGGGCAAGTAATCAGGCACACCAGGAGGATAAAATGATTTCAGACAGGGCAAAGAGGATTAAACCGTCACCAACCCTTGCAATAGATGCCAGGGCAAAGGCCATGAAGGCCGGCGGAATAGATGTTGTGAATTTCGGCGTTGGAGAGCCTGATTTCGATACTCCGGATAATGTAAAGGAGGCCGCGATAAAGGCCATCAGGGACGGCTTTACAAAATATACGCCTGTTGGCGGGATTGATGAATTAAAAGCTGCTATTGTAGATAAGTTCAAAAAAGATAATAATCTGGGGTATGAAAAGGACGAGATAATAGTATCATGCGGGGCCAAGCACAGTCTTTACAATATTGCACAGGCATTGTTCTGTCCGGGAGACGAGGTGATAATACCTTCACCATACTGGGTGTCCTACCCAGACCAGGCGCTTTTGAATGATGCAGTCCCTGTGGTTGTAAAGACATATGAGGCGGACAGTTTTATGATGAAGCCTGATGCCTTTGAGTCAAAGATAACCCCGAAGACGAGGGCCTTGGTGTTGAACTCTCCTTCAAATCCGACAGGGCTGACTTATGACAAAAAAAGCCTTGAGGCCATTGCTGAAATTGCATTGAAACACAATGTATACATAATTTCGGACGAGATATATGAAAAGCTTTTGTATGACGATGTAGAGCATGTCAGTATCGCGTCTCTCAGCAAAGAGGTAAGGGAAAAGACTATTGTTGTTAACGGCCTGTCCAAGTCACATGCGATGACAGGATGGAGGATGGGCTATGCAGCGGGGCCAAAGGACATTATAAAGGCCATGACCAACATCCAGAGCCAGTCCACATCAAATCCTACCTCTATAGCCCAGAAGGCCGCTGTGGCTGCTTTGACAGGGCCACAGGATTTTACGGAGATGATGCGGCTTGAGTTCGACAAGAGAAGGAAGTTTATTGTCCAGGAGTTGAATTCCATCTCCGGCATAAGCTGTTTGATGCCGACCGGCGCTTTTTATGCCTTTCCGAAAGTCTCAGCCCTCTATGGCAGACATGCAGGTGAGAATAAGATAAATTCTTCACTCGACCTTGCGATGTATTTCCTGGAGGACGCCAAAGTTGCACTCGTGCACGGAGAGGCCTTTGGAGATGATGAATATATCAGGCTTTCCTACGCGACCTCGATGGAGAACATAAAAAAAGGTATTGACCGGATAAGAGAAGCGGTAGCAGCGTTAAAATAGACTAAATCATCAGAGATCCAGCGGACCTTGGCCTCCGTCAAGGTTATGCTCGGCACACAATGGTATTCAGCGCGGGATGATAACAAGTCACCAATTATCGTCATGGTCAAATTTCTTATCAAAATATTTGCTTTCTGATATGATAACGAGAAGCCAGTTAATAATATTGTTATATTGAGATTAGATAAAAGAAATCACAATGAGTAAATCAAATAAGAATCAGGGTGTCCGTCAAAGCAGCTCAATTGATAAGGGTAAAATTGTTGAGAGTTTAGTGGCTCTACTTCATGAGCAGCCAGGAATATCAGTTGAACGCAATGTTTATCTGCTATCTACTGATGGTGAGGAAACCCGAGAGATTGATGTTTTAATTTCAGGCAAATTGGTAGGCTACCCTGTACAAATTGCCATCGAATGTAAAAATTATAAGAGGGGAATAGGGAAAGCTGATATAGACGCATTTATAGGAAAACTTAATGATCTCGGTTTTCCTACACAGCATGGGATTTTCGTTTGCACCTCACGATATACTAAAGGCGCTTTTAAAAGAGCAAAGAATGCAGGTGTAAAAACATTTAAACTTGATGGTTTAACCAAAGATCGCTTTTCAGCCGCCATATATGACGCTCTTCAATCAATAATCTATCTACTCCCGACCATTTCATCCCTAAGCTTTTTTAATGATGCTCCAGAGATGTCACCACAGGAGATGGGGATATTTGTTAATGAGTCAGGTGAGAACTTTATAATCTTTGATTTTATATGGGAAAACTGGTGTAAAGGAAAATATCCTAAAAGTATTGGTGAACATTCTTTTGAAATGGAAATCCCCACTGGATATACGCAACTTTATAGAGGGGAAAGACTTCCTTCTGTTAGCGCTGCCTTAAAGCTGCAAGTTATAGCGTTGGTCGTGCAAATACCAGGGAAAGCACATCATTTTCAATTGACTAATCCATCCACGTCAAGCGTTGAAAAAATGAAGGTAACAATATCATTTGAATCTGAAAGCGGAACGTTGGCAGTTAATATGTTTCAAACAGAGGAAGAACTTCGTTCTTTTTTGGAGTCGAGACCTCAGAAATTCAGCCTTACATTAGGACGTATAGCCTTGCCAAGTATCCTTACCCCTGGGCGTCTGTTGTGGCCGCCTACTCAAAAATGCATGGATAATATTAATCAGCTGGTCAGAGAAAAAGGCGAAAATATTAATTTACAAGAGTTTGATATGTTTGCCCTTCAGGGTGCGCATATTCTTGAAGCTGCATTTGATGACATATGGGAAGGACACCCAGCATCTGCCAAGAACGCTAAAGCAGAATCAAATGCAGGTTCAGAAAAAGATTGATATAGACCACGGAACATGGCGGGTCTATTTTTAAGTAGGGTCATTATTTTTAGTTGGTTTTGTCATGGGCAGATATTACTTTTTTCCATCTTTCTATATCCGCTGCAGATAAGAACTTCGAGATGAACTCATTCGTTTCATCAAGCCATTGAATTTTGTCCTTTGCTGTAAGGTCTTTCAACTCTCTCATCAATTCAATTGACGGCCTGAAACTATATCCTTTATCAGACATTTTTATCCTTCTCCTGTTCCAGTGCTTCCAACCCTTCGATATCAGCAATATCCTGAGGTCTGCCGGATATTTGCTTTAACAGCTTAAGATGTTTTTTGGAAATCACGGGGATTTTGAACTTCCCGGCATTAAACCAGACCAGTTCTTTCTCAATCTCATCAAAGGGGATTTGCTCCCCAATAAAGACGTCTATCAGATTGATCTTTTTGTCAGGATGATAAAAACTGAATACAACCATGTTCTTTTCATCTCTCCATTTTTCCCTCACTTTTGAGTCAAGAAAATCCTTTTCAGCAACCGGCAGCTTTGACTTATATCCAAGATCCTTCAGGACAGATAAAAATTTCTCGATATTGTCTTCCTTTAAATAAACTATCAAATCAAGGTCAATAGTAAGTCTGACAACGCCATGTAAAACCAATGCCACGCCGCCGGCAACAGCAAACCTGATTTTTTCTTTATAAAGACAGCCTAAAATTTCCTCGTAAAACATTGAGTAATTTTATCACACATCCAGTCTGAAATTATATAAGGTAAAGTGAAAATTAACGTCGCTTGATGGCAAGTGGCAGCGATTTTTCATTAAAACAGAAGAGGGTTGCCCTGTATGGGTTTTCGGGCTGCGGGGTTGCTGGTCGCAGGGACGGACAGGGGGGATATGGTATAATTAACACTTATGGAAAATAAATTTAGAAGTGGATATGTTTCTTTAACTGGCAGGCCAAATGTCGGCAAGTCAACCCTGCTCAATAAAATTTTGGGCGAAAAGATAGCCATTGTAACACCGAAACCGCAGACTACACGGAACAGGATTGTCGGTATAAAGACATTGCCTGACGCGCAAATTGTTTTCCTCGACACCCCGGGAATCCATAAGCCTAAACACAAGCTGGGCGAGTGGATGGTCAGGCAGGCGCAAGGATCGTTTAAGGACGTGGACGTGATACTTTTTATGGTAGAGCCTGAAGAACCAAGCGCAGGAGACAGGTTTATAATAGACGATTTAAAAGGTATGAACAAGCCGGTGTTCCTCCTGATAAATAAAGTAGATACTGTAAAGAAGTCCCAGCTTCTTCCCGTGATTGACGCATACAGCAAGCTGTGTTCTTTTAAAGAAATACTGCCTGTTTCTGCTGTTACCGGCGATGGGCTTGATGTGCTCCTTAAGGACATTGTGGAGGCGCTGCCTGAAGGTCCGAAATACTATCCGGATGACCTTGTGACAGACCAGTATGAAAGATTTATGGCCTCCGAGATAATCAGGGAAAAGATTATGCAGCAGACAGGCGATGAGATCCCGTACTCTGTTGCCGTAGAGATAATCAGTTGGGCTGAAAGAGCGGATGGCACGGTTTATATTCAGGCAAATATTTATGTTGAAAGGGACGGACAAAAGGGTATAATAATAGGTAAAGACGGAGCAAGATTAAAGGCCATTGGTACAAGCGCCAGGCTTGAGATTGAAGAGCTTTTAAGCACAAAGGTCTTTCTTGAATTATGGGTCAAAATTAAAAAGGACTGGCGCAGTAACGATCAGATTTTAAGGGAGTTGGGGTTTAAATAATGCTGATACAAATGAAGGTTGACGGGCTGTTATTTGACCCGAGGAGCGGCATGTATATCCTCCTGCTGCAGCAGGTGGATGGGAATGAGACATTGCCGATATGGATAGGAAAACCCGAGGCTGATGCCATAGCGCTTGCGCTCGGCAAGGTCGTCACGCCGAGGCCGCTTACCCATGACCTTGTAAAAAATGTGTTTGATGGCCTGAAGGTCAGGGTAACAAGAGTCGTTATAACCGAAATAATTGAAAATACATATTATGCTCTTATACATGCCAGCGACGGCAGGAGAGAGATATCAATAGACGCAAGGCCGTCCGATGCAGTCGCAGTTGCCTTGAGGGTGCAGGCCCCTATTTTTATTGAGGATGATGTGCTTGAAGTCAGAAGGGCCGATGAGCTTGAGGAATGGCTTAAAAACCTGAAGCCCGAGGATTTCGGAAATATCATGTAGATGTTAAAAAGGACTGAAGGCATTGTTCTTAAAAGTGCTGTATTTGGTGAGGCTGATCTCATAGTCACATATCTTTCCCGTGATTATGGTTTGTTAAAGGTATTCGCAAAAAGTCCGAGGAAGACCAAGAGCAGGTTCGGCAGCAGCCTTGAGCCACTCACTTATTCAAAGCTCTCCTTTTTTGGCAAAGACAACGCCAACCTCCCGAGATTGACCCAGTCAGATATAATAAGACCATTCCATTCGTTAAGGGACAATTTTAAATGTCTTATCAATATTTCCGAGATGCTTGAACTCGCTCTTTTGTTCCTTCCTGAAAGGGAGCCCAATCCGGAGGTCTTAAAACTGCTTCTAAACACCCTGTTAAAGCTTGAATCAGATAGCAGTAACAGACTCTATTATCTTTATTACAAGATAAGGTTTCTTGAAATAACGGGTTATACTCCCAGATTGGAGGCGTGCGGCAGATGCGGAGATCCAAAGACGTCTCCACGTCATCATAACTTTTATATGGCGCACGGTATGATAATATGTGACGAATGCATAGAGTCTCAGGACGGCGCAATAAGGCTGTCCGACGGGGCACTGAAGTTCTATAAGAGTTTTTCCAAATGGGGCCTGTCTAACATAAACAGACTGAAAGCCCCTGAGAACCTCTTATCGGAAATAGCCAATATTATAGATTCCCATATTAAATACATCCACGGCCACCAGAAACCTTCCTTTAAAAAAGCTTTTATTAAGGCATATGATTGAGATTGACGGAAGCTACGGAGAGGGCGGGGGACAGATATTACGGACTGCGCTAAGCCTTTCATGCCTTTTAAATAAACCTTTCAGGATGTTTGATATCAGGAAGGCACGTAAAAAACCCGGTCTTATGCCGCAACATCTCACATGTGTCAGGGCAATGCAACTCCTCTCGAATGCTGCAGTGACCGGTGACTATCCAGGATCAACGGAACTCAGGTTCTCGCCCAAAGAAGCAAAGGGAGGAGATTTTTCATTTGACATAGGGACCGCAGGTTCTACCATGCTGGTCCTCCAGACAATAATACCGTATCTTGTTATGTTAAATAATAAGACAGCAGTAATTCTTAAAGGCGGTACGCATGTTCCCTTCAGCCCTTCTTTCCATTACATCAAAGAGGTTTTTCTGCCGTTTCTTGAGCGGCTGGGCATAAAAATGCAGCTTAATATTGAATCTTATGGGTTCTACCCTAAAGGTGGAGGCAGGATCAGGGCCGAAATATTTCCCGTGAAAGAGATCAGGCCTTTGAAGATTATAGAAAGAGGCGATATTATAAGTCTGTCAGGACATTCATGTGTTGGAAATCTTCCTGTATCCATAGCTGAAAGGCAGCGGAATGCTATGCTTGAAAAAATATATGAGGTGAAAGACTTCAGATGCCCTGTTGATATAAAACTTCATGAAGCGCCAACACCCGGACAGGGGACATTCATATTTCTTTGTTCGCAATCGGACAATTCGGTTGCGGGCTTTACGTCCCTCGGTGAAAGAGGCAAAAAAGCCGAGGCTGTCGGGAGAGATGCAGCTATTGAGTTTCTTCAGTATTATTCTTCCAATACGGCTCTGGATCCGCATATGGCTGATCAGATTGTTCCGTATCTCTCCTTGAGCAGAGAAGCGTCTGCATTTAGTGCTTCACGCATAACAGGACATCTTATGACCAATCTATGGGTAACAGGACTGTTCCATAAGTTCCATTATTCCATAAAAGGGGAGCTCGGGATGCCGGGAGAAGTGAATATAGCACCTTACCCTTAGTGACATGTCACGGTTTTTAATCATCCTTTCTTGCCCTCTTCTTTACCGCTAAGCAATAAGCCTATGTTAATAAAGGTTTTTTAAGCAAAGCCTCTGCTGGCATATGTATTGCTTTTGTTTTAAATGATATTGAAGTAAATTAATAGCCGTCTTTTGGAAGGAGGTGAAGAAAATGAAAAAAACTGCTGAAAATTCTCCCGATTTTCTGAAGTTGATGAGAGAATGGAAGGCCCTGGAGGACAAGACGATTGCGAGCGCGAATGATATGATAAAAAAGTCGGATAATCCTCTTATCAGGATGACTATGGATATGATAAGACATGATTCGGAAAAGCACAAGGTAGTACAACGTATAGTGTTTTATGGCTTGAAAGATATTATTGGGAAGCAGCGAGCGCTTTATTAGTAATTTTACCCCTGAAGGTGTTAAGCGAGCTTTTAATAGCAGGGTCTTCGTCAATGGCTTTTTCTATGCCTTTATTGGCCAGTATTTTGATGTAGGGCAAGGTTGCATTTGTGAGGGCAAGGGTTGAAGTCCTCGGATAAGCGCCTGGCATGTTGGCAACTGTGTAATGTATTATCCCTTCAACGTCATATACCGGGTCATTGTGGGTAGTCGGCCTTGTAGTCTCTACACATCCTCCCTGGTCTACTGTCACATCAACTATCACAGACCCCCTGGCCATTGTTTTGAGCATATCTCTGGTAATAAGTACCGGCGTTTTTCCTCCAGGCACAAGGACAGCTCCGATGATGATATCGGCATGTCTGATTTCTTCCATGATGTTGTGAAGTGTGAGAGGCAGTGTTTTTATCCTGCCCATGAATATTTCATCGAGTCTTTGCAATCTGTCAGTACTCCTGTTAAGGACAACTGTGTCCATGCCGAGGCCGATGCAGACACGTACAGCATTAGAGCCTACTATGCCTGCGCCGAGGACCAATGCCCGTGCCGGTTTTACACCAATTGCGCCGGTCGGCAGGACCCCTTTGCCTCCATGCACCCTTTGAAGGTAATAAGACCCTACAAGAGGCGCCATTTTCCCGGCGATCTCACTCATGGGTGAAAGCAGTGGTAGAGAGCCATTCTTCTCAAGGGTTTCATATCCGAGCGCAGTTATCTCCCTGTGGAGCAGAAATCTGGTAAGTTCGGGGTTCGGAGCAAGGTGGAGGTATGTAAAAACAGCCTGCCATTTTCTGAAAAGATCATATTCTGAGGGGAGGGGTTCCTTGACCTTTACAATGAGGTCTGCTTTTTCAAATAAGGCCTTTCCGTCAACAATATCAGCATCTGAAGCAAGGTATTCATTGTCGGTAAACCCGCTGCCTTGACCTGCTCCTGCCTCTATTAGTATTGTATGCCCGTCTCTTTTTAGCTCTGCAACGCCGGACGGGGTCACACTTACCCTGTATTCTTCTTTTTTGATCTCTTTGGGTACGCCTATTATCATGTTGAGTCCCTTCTGTATTTTTAAAATATTAACACAAGACATCAATTTAAGCTATAAAACGGCAAGGCCGGTTTGCGGTCAAACTTAAATTCGCTGCCAGGCTGCTTAAAGCACCTGCTTCCGGGTTACGCGCACCTTTTGAGTTAACGGCTTGACAGAAGTATAGGCATTGATTTATAAAATTCTGTTTATGTCTTGTCAAATCAGGGAAGGTAAGAGATGGAAAAGTGGGACCCTTTCAAGGATATTTTTCTATTACGGGAAAGAATAAACAAACTGTTTGAGGATTCCCATACAGGCACTGGAGAAGGAGAGTCTACTGTATGGCAGCCTACCGTTGATATTTATGAGACACTGGAGGAGTTTGTTGTGAAGGCGGAACTGCCTGAAGTTGCCGAATCCGATATAAATATTACAGTAGAGGGAAATGTCCTGAAGGTAAACGGAGCAAGACGATTAAAGCGTGAAGGCAGGAATTATCACCAGGTGGAAAGGCCTTACGGTGGGTTCTCAAGGGCTTTTATGCTCCCTGAAACAGTAAAAGGCACTGAAATAAGGGCAACTCTGAAAGATGGTATACTTAAGATAATTCTCCCCAAGAAAGCGGGAGAATTACCGCAACATATTGAGATTAAATAAACTTGTTACAAAAGAGGGGGATATGGGTAAGATACGCGTTGCGATTGCCGGAATAGGCAATTGCGCAAGCTCTTTGATACAGGGCATTGAATATTATAAATCTTCACATAAGCATAACAGTCCCGATGTGTCCGGCCTGATGCATTATGACCTTGGAGGATACCTGCCTGGAGATATAGAAGTGGTGGCGGCCTTTGATGTTGATAGTAGAAAGGTTAACAGACCGTTAAAGGAAGCTGTCTTTGCAAAGCCTAACTGTACGAAGATATTCTTTCCTGCTCTCCCCGATTATCCCGTTAAAGTCCACATGGGAGAGATACTTGACGGTATATCCTCCCACATGTCCGATTATCCTGATGACAGGAGATTTATCGCGTCTGATGAAAAGGCATGTGATGTAGTAAAAGTCCTTAAAAAGAGCGGCGCAGACATGCTGATCAACTACCTGCCGGTCGGTTCTGAAAAGGCCACAAAATATTATGCTACAGCATGTCTTGAGGCAGGCATAGGTTTTATAAACTGTATCCCTGTTTTTATAGCGTCCGACGCAAAATGGAAAAAGCGTTTTGAGGAAAGGAACATCCCGATAATCGGAGATGACGTAAAGGCCCAGATAGGCGCTACTATAACCCACCGAGCTCTGTCAAAACTGTTTATGGACAGGGGAGTCAAGATAACCCATACCTATCAGTTGAATGTTGGAGGCAATACGGATTTCCTTAATATGCTTAACCAGGGCAGGCTCAGGTCAAAGAAGATTTCCAAGACTGAGGCTGTTCAGTCCCAGATCACACATAAATTGACAAATGACAATATTCATATCGGCCCGTCCGACTATGTGCCCTGGATGGATGATAACAAGGTCTGTTTCCTGAGGATTGAAGGGAAGGGCTTTGGGAATGTTCCTATGCATATGGAAATGAGATTGTCGGTGGAGGATTCCCCGAACAGCGCCGGTGTTGTAATAGATGCTGTAAGGTGCTGCAAGATCGCAAAGGATAGAGGGATAGGGGGTGTTCTGACATCACCCTCGGCTTATTTTATGAAGCACCCTATCAGGCAGTTTTCAGATGAAGAAGCCATGGAAATGGTCGAAGGGTTTATAGCGAATAAAAGGGAGAGGTAGTTGATAAGTGCGCAACTAGGACATTTTCTTGACAGGCCCCTTTCAATAATTGCAAAGCGAATTCCTATAAGTCCCAACACAGTAACCATCATTGGTTTTTTGATAACCGGTATTGCAGCAGTAAGCATTCCTTTTGACCTCCTGCTCGGGGGCCTTTTAATAATCCTTGGCGGTCTGTTCGACGCCCTTGACGGTGTTATGGCCCGCGTAACCAACAGAAGTACCAAATTCGGCGCATTTCTTGACTCAACCCTGGACAGGTATTCAGATTCTTTTATCTTCATGGCAATAGCATGGTATTTCTTCAGAGAGGGCAATAATGCCGGCATTCTTTTCTCTCTCGGTAGTCTTGTAGGGGCGCTTTTGATAAGCTATGCCAGGGCCAGGGCAGAAGGTCTTGGGATTGAATGCAGCGTGGGACTGATGGAAAGGCCTGAAAGAGTTGTCTTGCTATCAATCGGGTGTATCACCGGGTGGTTGTTCCCGGTGATTGTCGCACTGTTTTTCTTTAGCCATTTTACGGTCATCCAGAGAATGGTGCATGTTTACAGGGAAACCAGATGAAATTAGTCAGGGTAAATGACTTGAAGCCGGGCATGATAGTTGCCGATAATGTCTATGAATCAAAGAGCAGCGCTATACCGCTTATCAGCAGAGGCGTTGTATTAAGCAGTGATTATATAAACAGGCTGTTAAGCCGCGGCATAATGACTTTATATATTGAAATGCCGGAGAATTACAAGGGTGCTCAGGGAGAGACCCTTGAAATAAAAACCGTTCATAAGGACATTAATTTTGACGGGAAGCTGCAGATAAACGGAGATGTACCTGAAAATATAAAAATTGAGGCTAATGAAAGTATCGTCATAAAGGGAAACGTCAATAAAAATTGTATTATCTCCAGCAAGACCGGCGCAGTCAAGATTGACGGCCATGTTACCGGATCTGCAGAAGAACTTGTAAGAATAACGTCATCGCAGAAGGTGTACCTTATGTCCGCTGTTTTTGCAGAGATAAAGACAAACTCGGACATTAAAGTTACAGGGGACATTTCTGATGCCCTTGTTACTGCTAGGGGTGAAATAGCGATCGATGGAAAAGCTTGCAGGGCTGAATTATATTCCCAATCAAAAATAATCGTCGGAGAATGCGGGAACGATTCGGAAGAGCCGGTGAAACTAATTGTCAGGCCCTTTGAATGCCGCACTCTTTTTAATGAACTTCTCAAAATAGACTCAGGGGCCATTGAACTTATCAAGGAGAAAGAGCGACTGCAGAATGTTATAGACCTGATAAGAAAACTCGGCAAGGGAATAGAACAGCTTCCACAGGAGAAAAAACTTGAAATGGCTTCAGGGGTAAAACGTTTTAAAGACATAGAAGGAGAACTTTCGGCCTTTCAGTCCCGCAAGCTTGATATAAAAGGGGAACTTGAGGGACACCTGGGAATGAAAAGAGTAATTGTTTTGGGTAATATATTCTCTGGTACCAGGATTACAATAGAAAACAGCAGGCTGGAAATCGTTAAACAGGACCAGAGACGCGCCTTTTACATGAAGGATTTTAAGGTGCTATCGTCGCTTTATTCAGGCAGCTATTAAAAAACAATTATGAATTATGAGTTGTGAGTTATGGGTTCGGGCATCTCACTATTCATAACTCATAATTTATAACTTACTCATAATGTATTGCATGGAGGTATCATGAAGATAAAACCCACAGAAAGCACTGGCGGTAAAAGGTCGGCTGCATTAGGCAGGCTTTTGACTTTAATGGAAGAGGTCGAGAGGGGCAATCTTGACGTCACGGCAGAAATAAATGGAGATGATGAAATCGCGGCCCTCGGGAATAAATTTAATAACATGGTCTCTTCGATGAAAGCGTGTCATGCGCGGATAATAGATGAGCATGTAAATGAAAGGATGACCCTTTTTAATATAGCTGAAATACTTGACAGGAGCGATTCGGTTGACGAGGCTGCAAGGCTTATACTCGACGCGATTAACATGGGTTTTGGTGCCGAGGTTTGTACAATTATGACCCTCAAGGAGACAGGCGGCGTAAATCTGAAAGGTTTTATAGGTATGTCCGAAGAGAGGGCGGGGTTGGTAAGAGACCATATTAACGACGCGTTTACGATGGGCTCTGACTTTGCATCGGAGGACAAGGCCGCAGAATTAAGCGCAAGGATGGCGGAAGTCAAAGATGAACTTATAAAAGGGGAACCTTTCGTAGTACCAGGTGACTTTTTAAATAAGATGGGCGATTTTATGATCGTGCCCCTGAAATCATCCGGGAGACTTGTGGGCGCCATTACAATACATAGGATCAGGGGCGAGGAGATCAGGGAAATCAAAGACGTAAAGGACATCGAAGAGCTTAAAAAACTTTTCCTGATAGTTTCCACTCAAGTATCGCCTTATCTGTTTATTGGTCTGTGTATGGATGAGAAAAGAACGATGAAGGTCACCCCTTTTGCGTGTTTTCTTGACCTGATCAGTGAGCACATGGAAAGGGTAAGGGAATATAATGGTTTTGTTTCTCTTGCCGTTATAAAGATCGGGAACTATAGAGAATTGGTCGAAAAAATGGGTGTGGACAAGGCATCTCTCAGGGTACAGGAAGCAGGGTTAGCCATATCTTCAGTGATAGAGAGCGTACATGATGCTACGCGAATAACTGAAATAAAGTTAGTGATTATATTGCCTATGACTGATAAAATGGAAGCTATGGAGATTATTAATAAGGCCGTGGCGGCAGCTGGTGACGACCTGGAAATAAAGTCCAAGATTGTCTCATATCCCGAAGATGGCGAGACACCGGTACAGCTGATGTATCTTGCATATGTATGAAAACAGTTACCAATTATGAGTTGGTATTCATAACTCATGGCTGTCAATATTATAGCTTATCACTCTATCTGCGTGTGGAAGTCTTGACAGAAAGCGGTATAATGGACTAAATTATCTGTTATGAGAAAGCCATTTATAGCAGCCAACTGGAAGATGAACAAGACGCTGGATGAGACCCAGTCGTTTATAAACGAGTTTATTCCTCTCGTCAAAGATGTGAATGACGTTGATATAATAATCGCGCCGCCTTTTACTTCTTTATATGTAGCATCCAAACTTCTGAAGAATACCAATGTGCAGTTGGCTTCCCAAAATGTTTTTTATGAAGACAAAGGCGCATTCACTGGAGAGGTATCGCCTGTTATGCTTGCTGATGCCGGGTGTGCCCATGTAATAGTAGGCCATTCCGAGAGACGTCAGTACTTTAAAGAGAGTGATGAAATCCTTAACAAAAAAATAAAGGCAGCCAAAAAACATGGCCTTGGCATTATTTTCTGTATCGGGGAATCCCTTGAGGAAAGGGAGGCTGGAAAGATGTTTGAGGTGCTTAAGAGAGAGATAATGGAAGGGCTAAGGGACATCCCTTCGGAAGGCCTGGTTGTAGCTTATGAACCGATATGGGCCATTGGAACAGGCAAGACCGCAACTACCGAACAGGCCCAGGAAGTCCATAAATATATACGTGAAAGACTTGCTGACTTATACGGCGGCGCTGCGGGCCTGATCAGGATCCTGTACGGTGGCAGTGTAACGCCGGACAACGTAGACTCGTTAATGGCCTGTGAGGATGTTGATGGGGCACTGGTCGGTGGGGCAAGTCTAAAGGCCGACAGCTTTGCAAAATTAGTGAAATTCAGCCATTCGTAAGAGATGCCTGAAATCTGTGCAATCAGTAGTAGAAAATCTGTGTAATCAGGTTATAACCCGGAGGTAATTTTGACAACTTTATTATTGATCATACATGTGCTTGCCAGTCTCTTCCTGATACTGGTTGTTTTGCTGCAAAGCGGAAAGGGTGCCGAGATAGGAGCTGCATTCGGCGGTTCGAGCCAGACACTTTTCGGCGGCAGGGGCGCGGCCACTTTTCTTAACAAGCTTACGACAGCTGCTGCCGTTGTTTTCATGCTGACCTCCCTTTCACTAACAATGATGACTACAAAAGGCAGTTCTGTAATTAAGCAGACAACCCCTGTAGCGGAGCCTAAAAAGGCAATACCGCAACAGCCGCAGCAGCAGGTGCCTCAACAGTCACAGCAGGCCCCGCAGCAGCAGATACCTCAAAAACCGATCGGAAAGTAGAAGGGCGGATGAGTTCCGACTCATTCAGCCATTTATCTATTCGCGCATTCACTGTTTTACTCTTTTACTCTTTGGTTTCGGTCTTTTTCTTGTCAGGCTGTGCCAGGGAACCTGAGATCAAATATCCAGATACCGTTACCACCGGCCTCCTGGCTGATGCCAAGAGACTTTTGCCACTTCTTGCATCTGACAGCGCATCAGGGGAGATAAGCGGCCATATATTCAGCGGCCTCACAAAATACGACAAGGACATCAGGATTACAGGTGAACTCGCTGAATCATGGGACATAAGCCCTGACGGGCTCCAAATAATATTCCATCTGAGAAAAGGTGTAAAATGGCATGATGGGGCCGAATTTACATCCGAAGACGTGCTGTTCACCTACCAGACCGTTATCAGTCCTAAAACACCTACACCTTACAGCAGTAATTACGGACCGGTTGACAAAGTCGAAATCCCTGACCGTTACACTGTTAAGGTAAAGTATAAAGAACCTTATGCCCCGGCCCTTGAATCATGGGGCATGGGGATATTGCCGAAACATGTCCTTGAAGGAAAGGATTTAGGTTCCCCTGAGGTGAACCGCAATCCGATAGGCACAGGCCCTTATAAACTCAAGGAATGGACCACAGGTCAAAAGATAGTGCTTGAGGCATTTAATGATTATTATGAAGGAAGGCCCAATATAGCCAGGTTTGTTGCCCGAATAATACCTGATACTTCAACCATGTTCCTGGAGTTGAAATTCGGGGGGCTGGACTTCATGGGCATAACCCCTCCTCAGTATAAGCTTCAGGCTGACACCAAGTTTTTCGATAAATATTTTCAGAAGTTCAGATACCCGTCATTCGGCTATACATACCTTGGATATAATCTGCTGGACCCATTGTTCTCTGATAAAAGGATTCGACAGGCCATAGCACATGCTGTAAACAAGAAGGAGATCATCGCAGGTGTGCTGTTGGGTTATGGAACACCCTGCACTGGACCATTCCCTCCTGAATCATGGGCTTATAACCCCGATGTGAAGGAATACGAGTACAGTCCGGATAAGGCCTTAAAATTATTTTCAGATGCTGGTTGGAAAAAGAATTCGGAAGGGATTTTAATGAAAAACGGCAAGCCACTTATATTTACGGTTCTCGTCAACCAGGGGAATGATGCAAGGCTCAAGACCGCACAGATAATGAAGGAACAGCTTAAAAGGGTCGGGGTTGAAATGAATATTAAAGTGCTGGAGTGGCAGGCGATGCTCCACGATTTTATTGATAAAAAAAGATTCGAGGCTATCATTATGGGATGGGGCCTGTCAAGAGACCCGGACCTTTATGATATCTGGCATTCATCAAAAACAAAGGAAGGCGAGTTTAACTTTATTTCATACAAAAATGAAGAAGTAGACAGGCTGGTCATAGAAGGCAGGCAGACTTTTGATATTGGGAAACGGAAAAAAATATATAACAGGATACATGAAATACTTGCCGAGGACCAGCCATATCTTTTTCTTTATGTGCCTGATGCCTTGCCGGTACTCCACAAGAGATTCAAGGGTGTTGAAAAAGCCCCGATAGGGATATGGCATGACTTTATCCACTGGAGAGTACCCAGGAACAAGGCGGAGTGGTATCAGTAGTGTCAATAATCACAGTTGAAAACATCACAAAAAAATTCGGCGCTATAACTGCTGTTGACGGCGTGTCCTTTGATATAGAGAAAGGCACGATATTTGGGTTCCTCGGCCCGAACGGCGCTGGCAAAACAACTACCATCAACATCCTTTGTACCCTCATGATGCCAACTTCCGGCAGGGCGCTCATAGACGGGCATGATTGCATGGCTTTCCCGCAGGAAGTCAGGAAAAAGATAGGCATTGTTTTTCAGGACAACACTCTTGACAAGGAACTCACTGCTTATGAAAACCTGCTGTTCCATTCATATCTCTACAACGTACCCAAAAGCAAACGGAAAGAGATGATTACTGATGCGCTTAATTTTGTTGGTCTCTATGACAGGAAAGATGATCAAGTCAAGAAGTTTTCGGGTGGAATGAAAAGGAGACTCGAAGTTGCGAGGGCGATAGTCCATCAGCCGAAGGTGCTGTTTCTTGATGAACCGACTTTAGGGCTCGATCCGCAGAGTAGATCAAATCTGTGGGAATTTATCTCGGAGTTGCCAAAGAAGCAGGGCGCTACAATCTTTATGACGACCCACTATATGGAAGAGGCGGAGATTTGCAACAACATCGCTATTATTGATAAGGGAAAGATCATAGCCCAGGGTTCGCCTGAGGAATTGAAAAAGATGGTTGGAGGAGATGTTATATATCTGAAGACGACTGATAACAGCAAGGCTGTTGATATGCTTAAGTCTAACCTTGATCTCAATGCAGAGGAAAGGGAAGGGGAGATATTTATTTCCGTGTCAAAGGGAGATGCCTGCATCCCTAAGCTTATTCAGTCTCTTGCGGATATGGTGATCTCTGTGCGGCTCCAGAGGCCGACTCTGAATGATGTTTTTTTAAAGCTTACCGGAAAGACCATAAGGGCTGAAACTGTTTCAGGCGGCGATGAGATCAAAGGCGCTATAAGGGCATACCGAAAGAGGTTTGACAAATAATAAAAATAGGGACAGACCCCTATTAAAAAAACAAATAGGGGTCTGTCCCTATTTTCTTGACATCTCTTCTCATGGAGCTGTATCATTTCATTCATGCCAAGAATTGCACGTGCTGTAGCAGTCGGACATCCCCATCATATTACACAAAGGGGAAATTATCGGCAACAAGTCTTCAAGACCGGGGAAGACTATCTACAATACCTCCAATGGTTGAAGGAATACTGCGAAAAATACTCCTTTAAAATATGGGCTTACTGTCTGATGAGCAATCATGTGCATTTTGTTGGAGTGCCGATGAATGATGATTCTCTCTCTCGGGTGTTCAGTACGCTACACATGAGATATTCCCAATACGTCAATCAGCAAAATAGCGCAAGCGGTCATTTATGGCAGGGCAGGTTCTTTTCATGCGTGCTCGATGAAAGGCACGTGTATGCCGCTGTTCGTTATGTTGAAAACAATCCTGTAAGGGCAGGCATTGTTGATGACCCTTCTGATTACAAATGGTCAAGCGCTAAGGCGCATGTTTTTAAAGAGCAGAACCAGGTTCTGAATAGTCAGTGCTTTCTGACCGAAAGAATAGAGGACTGGGCTGCATATCTGAAGGAACGGGACGATGAGCCTACGAAAACGATTATTCAAAATACGCGGAGGGGTCGCCCCTGTGGAGATGATTCATTTGTCGGTATAATAGAGGATATTACTGGAATAAGACTGAAAGTTTTGCCAAAAGGACGTCCCAAAAAAGAGAAGCAATAGAAAATAGGGGTCTGTCCCTATTTAAAAGAGATGACTGCTGATTTGAACGCAATATATGTTGTTGTAGCCCGTGAATTTATCAAGTTCACAAGGGAGAGGGGTCGGCTTGTCTCCACTCTTGCAAGACCTGTACTCTGGCTGTTTCTGGTAGGAGGCGGGATGTCGAAGATGGTCTCTCCTGACATGGGCATGCCTTATATGCAGTTTATATTCCCCGGAATCATAGGCATGACAATATTATTCAGCTCAATATTTTCATCCATCTCCATAATATGGGACAAGGAATTCGGCTTTATGAAGGAGATGCTTGTTGCGCCTGTGTCAAGATTCTCTATTGTAGTCGGCAAGGCCCTGAGCGGCACTCTGGTTTCTACAATACAGGCGTTGATTATCCTGCTGCTGTTCCCTTTTGTCGGCCTTAAACTGGATATGTCCCAGATATTTTTTATCTTTTGCATTTCAATTATCCTGTCCTTCTGTCTTTCTTCTCTTGGCATTCTCATCGCGACATTCTATGAAAGTTTTGAGAGTTTCAGCGTAATAATGAATTTTGTAGTGATGCCGATGTTCTTTTTATCTGGGGCAATGTATCCTGTAAAACTATTGCCTCATGCGCTCGGTTTTTTAACAAAAATAAATCCGCTGACTTATGGTATAGATGCATTGAAGTATATGGTGTTCCCTGAAAGAAAAATGCTGACCCAGGATTTCCCGCTTGCACTCGATATCTCCGTAATCATTCTGGCATCTGTAATTTTTGTAACGATTGCCGGCAATGTCTTTGAAAGACGGAAGTAATGAATCCTTTAGAGCTGTATAAAAAGCTTCCGAAGAAGAACTGCGGCAAGTGCAGGCAGAAGACGTGTATGCCTTTTGCTCTTGCAATCATTAAAGGTGATGCAGACCTTTCAGATTGCCCCGACCTCACAGGGGATGAAATCGAGGCATTAAAAGGCTCCGTTACTGCATCAGACTGGCGTGAGGAACTAATATTAAAGTTGAGAGAAGAGGTCAAGACTATCAAATTCCAGGATGTTGCCGGTGGACTTGGCATTGCCTTAAAAGATAATGCTCTTGTTTTAAACTGTATGGGAAGGGAATTCAGTATCTCCCCTGACGGCGAGATAACTACAAGCGGTCATATTACGCCCTGGATAAAGATTTTGCTGTTGCACTATGTCAGAACAGCAGGCAAAGAGGACCTGACAGACAAATGGTCCTCGTACAGCGAGTTGAAGGCAGGCCTGGTAAAGGCATCGTCGTTTGAGAGAGACTGTGAGATTCCTCTCAGGGAGTTGTTCGACAAGGATTTATCAAAGGTGGAGATGGTTTTAAACAGATTGGGTGCAGAAAAACGTGAGGATTTTCCAACGAAAAACGCATGGCATCTCAGCCTTCTGCCTAAAGTGCCGGTAATTATTCTATACTGGCCGGAGGAAGACGGGTTTCCCTCAAAGGTAAAGATACTTTTTGATTCAACCGCAGACAGGTTTCTTGATGCCGAGTCGCTTATATTCCTGCTGGAGGGACTGGTAAAGAATGTAGAGCATAGTTACTGATATGCGAAATTTACTGGCCCCCCTGCGAAATATGATTCTGCGCCGTATCCGCAGATATATCGTGACTCCGACTGTCCCGGCGGGTGATGCCTGGGAATGCGGCGTATCGGCACTGTCCTCTCTCATGGGATACTACGGATGCCATGTGCCGATGGAGGAACTGAGACAGGCCACTGGTGTATCACGCCAGGGATGCAATATGCTTCAGATGATTAAAGCGGCCCGCAGCTACGGCTTGCACGCCCGTGTGTTCCGCAAGTCCCCGGAGACCCTCCACGA
>Ga0209211_10002725_pt1 | contig 29911 bp, 27 predicted proteins | sample RifGroA2_FD_183992 | JGI IMG/M metagenome (GOLD analysis project Ga0209211, IMG submission 183992) | Groundwater microbial communities from Rifle, Colorado, USA - Groundwater A2 (SPAdes) (version 2) | ecosystem: Environmental > Aquatic > Deep subsurface > Groundwater | place: Rifle, Colorado...
CGGATAAACCTGATTGGAAGGGGATCTGGAATTTCTTCAATGTCTTTGTTTTGGACGCCAATCTCTTCAATAGCAGATGACTTACAGTTAGGGCATGAATCCGCATGGACTGGAATGAACTCCGTTGGCTGTGGTTTTTTACGGGTGACGCCCTTATGCCCAACAGGTGCCCCTCTCTTCCTTGGAATTGAAACCGTAACTTGTTTGAAACGCACCTTGGAAGGAGGAGTGTGAGGATTTTCATAAAACTTGAGTTTTTTGTTTGCGTCATCAAGTTCCTTCTGAATCTTTTTCAGTTTCTCTCGTAGTGCTTCATTTTCTTTGCGGAGCCTTTCCACCTCATCAGTTTCACTCATCGCAAATCACAATGTAGGCAGTTTTGCCAATATATTCTCTGGTGCAATCCACCTTGGCACCAGTGCCGAATTTAGTAACTTTCTTCTGGAAGAAACCGACGACTTTTTGCTCAAGCAAAAGTTTCCCTTTGTTGATGAGGATGCGTTTCATGTTTACTTAATATGTATTAATATATATTAAACTTTCGGTGAAAAGCAATAAGAATTCCAGTTATTCACACAAAAGATGACTCAGGAGCTAAACAAATACCCGCGAGTTTTGCCATTTCCTCAAGGCTTTCCATAATCATCGTGCTCCGCCTAATCGAACTTTGTCCTTTCCCTGCACACTTTCGGCTCCCAGTGCTTGTTGTACTTCTCCTCAAGCATGTCAAAGATCTCAAGAGCGTCCTTCTTTGCCTCTGACTGCGTCTCGCCCTCCACGCAGATCATCACGTCCCCGAACTTGATGGTGACCGCCTTTCTTGCAGGAATTTTCTCCATTTTCTTGTTATCCTCCCTCTTTCCAGTATCATTTTCAGGTTCCACGCCATCAACCCCCCATATTCCTGGTTATTTTTCCGCCAGACCTTCTCACAGATTCAAACAGCCCACCATAAAACGCCTGCAGACGCCTGTTTTCCACAAGAATCCGTCTCATTTTTTCCTCCCAAGCAGCCCCTCCACGTCCATCTGCCATAGTCGTCCCCTCCACCCAGGAGAAAGGGCGCAACCCTCTGCAGCACACCCAACCTTTCGCCAGCCCGAGCCGTATAAGAGCAGCCAATCCGTCTGGGCTGGCGACTGCAACAGTGATCACAGGGCAGCGCCCCTCCAATTGGGAAATAATTGGCTCATAAAGGCTTATAATAATATTCTACAAAACAGTAGAATGTTGTAGCAAAGCAAGGAATGTTGCCACAAGCATGGAGAATTCGCCACCATGGAAGAAACGAATATAAGTGCTCCCGCCCCACTAAAGAGCGTGGGAGAGGAGAAAAAGCCGAAAAAGGTGCTAATAGCCACACTGTATAATCCCGAGCCGGTAGTGCTTGCCACCACCCGCCTGGGGCCTGACAAGCTCATTTTGGTGTACGACAAGGAGCCTGACAAGACACTCACAGCCGCGCTTGAGAGCATCCGCGCCAACTACGGCAAGGTGCTGGAAATAGAGGAAGTGAAGACCGAGGCATATGACATAGTGGAAGTGGCCCGCAAGTGCGTGGAGATAATAGACAGGCAGGGCAAGGATGACGAGATATACGCCAACATCACTTCAGGCAGGAAAACGCGCGCCATAGGGCTCCTTTTTGCCGCTTACGCGCGCCACGACAGGGTTAGGCGCATAGCCTACAACCCGGAAGAGGACAAAAAGGCCATTGTCTGGCTCCCGCGCCTCTCCTTCAAGCTTTCCGACTCCCAAAAGACCATACTTGAGGCAATAGACGAGGGCAAGTTCGAGTCAATAAAGGACCTCGCGGACAAGCTCGACAAGGAGAACAAGCTCTCCACCGCCATGGTCTACCGCGCGATAGGCGAGCTACAGGATTTGGACTTCGTGATAACTGAACCGAAACTCGAGCTGACGGACGGCGGGAAGATAGCGAGGTTGTGATGCTGCAACTTTATTAAAAACAAACCTAGTTAGTACGATTTAAACTATAAAATCATAAGAGCGGTATTTTTTTCCATTAACAGAAAGTTCTACTTTCTTTCCCCCAGAACCATAATTCTTAAACTCAAGGAGAACCGTAATTGTGTCGTGCATGCTCTGGTCGCCGTATAAAAAATCTACACTTATTGAATTATTTGCTGGTGCAACAGTCCTCACAGTTTTTCCATCAGCTTTAAATCGTGTAAATAGCCTTGCCATATGAAGTGCTATTCTGGAAAAGCTTTAAAGTGGAGGAGGGTCTTAATAAAAATTTATAGTACTTTATTCAGCATATGCCAAAAATTGAGGATGCAAGAGGACGAGACCCTTCAACTGGTCCATCTGGGTATGAACGCTTGTTTGGGATACCTGCGTTAGGTCAACTACTTAGCAAATGCCAAGCAACAGTCATATCTTCAGGCAACGAACTTGAAACTACCTTAGAGAATAAAATAACAAATACTAATGGCATCGCAATAGGTAAAATAAATAAAGAAAAACGTTTTTTCAAGAATGCTAAAAAAGATGCAAATGGAAAGTTTCACGATGTCGGCGTAGATGTAGTTATTGAGAGAAACAGTAAGATTAAACTAATTGAACTTAAAGATGGAGACGTTTTTGATGTTAAAAAAGTCGCTGGCGAAGTCGAATCTTTACAGTTTGCTAGAAATTTCCTTGTTGCTCAAGGTAAATACAGTAAATCAGATATAAGTATCCATTTCTGTAGCTTTAATCAAACAGATAAAGTGCATATTTATCGTGGTGCAAAAGGTCTCTTGCCAGATGGTTCAGCAATGAGTGGAAAAGAACTATGCGATTTGCTTGAGCTGGACTACGAGAAGATTATTGAGGAAAGGAAAAAACAACAACCGGCTAATCTTGAATATTTTCTGAAGGAACTAGTTAAGATAGATGTTGTGAAAGAAAAGTTAAAGAAACTACTTGGAGGTGGATAGATGCAATATTGGCTCTTTACTGTCAATGAAAAAAGTTGGCCGGAACACTTAGCTACTGGCATTGCCGCAATAAATGATCCATTAAACAATTCAAAGAAAAAAATTGAATTAGGTCTAAAAGATAAAGAAAACAGACAAGCAACTGCCCAGAGACAAAATCCAATATGCGAATTAATTGGAGTATCCAAAGGAGATATATTATTTTTTTACTATCAACAAAAAAAGAGAATTGAAGGTGTATTTGTAGCAAATTCAGATCCTTTTTATGATGAAAAAATCCTTGCTCCCGCTAAAACAGATCCATATATTGACCGAGCTTTTCCATTCAGGGTAGAGTTTAAGCATAAAACAAACTATCCAAAAGCTGTGGACATGGATGAAATTTGGCGCCTAAAGGATGAAAGTAAGTTTTGGTCAATCCAACAACAGCGTGGAAGCGCTGTAGGACGTCATGCCTGCCTGGCCCTCACACGTGAGGATGGAGAAAACTTACTCCAGATCTTTAATGAAATAAATCCCAATATTCTGCCAAAAAAACTAATAAAATGCAAACGTCATGGGAAGAAAAAACTTCCTATTGAGTTAAAAATGAAGAACAACGAACTCAATTATGAGGGGGCATTGCAAAGTTTAATGGTTCAAGCTTTCAAAGCTGGCAAGTACAAGAATGTTTTTGGGGATTATGATTATTACATGCCGTACTTCCCAACAAGTTATCAAAAAGAAATAGATCTTGTTTTAATGAAACACGACGAGAAAGGTCAAGTACTATGGTATGAGTTATTTGAATTAAAGCATGGCGTTCTTAATCTGGATGAATTCAAAAATAAGGTCATGCGCTATCATTTGTGGGTACATAACTCCTTAGCCAATAATATTGAGCGTAAAATACATTCGATCTGTATTGCACAGAATTACACAGACGATGTTGTGGAAAACGCTAGGATAATTAAGGAAAACTTAAAATTTGAGATAAAATTGATTAAATATAAACTATTGGGCAAAACAGGAAAACTGGCTTTTGAAGAGGTACCTCTTGAGACTATTCATGATATAAAAAATTAAAAATAATTAAATGTTCAGTCTCACGCACATTTCTACCACGGACATTATACAAATAACTTTTATCGAATTTCTTGATTTTTATATGCTCGTGATTTGAGTACAATTCATAGATAAATGGCGTATTTTTAATAATCAAAATAAATTTTGATTTTAGATTGAGAATTATTTTGGCAAGGCGTTTTTGATCTTCTTTTGTAAAGGGATTTAGATCATATTCACTGAAATCAGTATCATACGGAGGATCAAAAAAGATGAAATCGTCTTTATCAAATTGGTATTTTTTGAAAAACTCACCAAAATCTAGGTTTTCTATAGTCGTATTCTTAAATATCAAATAAACATTTTTTGAGAATATAGCATCGACTTTCTTTCGGAAGTTCTTTCGATTGTATGCTATGCCACCATAAGGTATGTTAAAATCACCTTTCGAGCTAAAGCGAAACATTGATCCATAGCAAAACTCACGTATAAAGTAATAGTTTGCCATTTTTTTAGCTTCAGATAATTTCAATAGACCAGCTGTACTTTTATTGAGAATTTCACGGAAATACATGTAAAAACCGCTTCTAAGTGCAGTTTCGATATGTTCTTTCATTTCATTATTATCAAACGTTTTATTTCCAATATTTTCGATTTTTTTTATCCTTTTCATTTTAGAAAAAAGGTTGTCATTTATTTTATTTAGAAAATCTTTCGAATTTAAACAAAAATTGTCATTAGAAAGCATATGTAATTTGCCATTATTTGCTTCTAGAATATTACTTATCTTAGTCTTTACATCTAATTCATTTACTTCACCTGATTGATAGGCATTGTAAAGGAAAAGAAAGTCATCAGAGATTTTATTAGTGATTTCGCCTAATAGCTCCCACCTATCAACATACTTATACAACTCTAATTTAAACTCCTCATGATCCTTTTCACCCTTCACAAAACGGTAGAAATTCATCAGATCAGTGCTAAGGTCGTTTACTATCGCGTGTTTGGGCATTATTGAGAAAAAAACCCCTCCGCCACCAAAAAAAGGCTCAGCATAAGTGTCAAATTTAGGTATCATCTCTTCTATATACTTGAATTCACCTGATTTCCCACCAGTCCATTTTATCAAAGGTTCCATACGAATACCTGTTGCTATTTCTGGGATTTCCACTGGCATCATACCCTGTGAAGGTTTATATTCTCAACCAGGATTTATCTCGATGGTGCAATTTTGTGGAAAGCATCGATGCGGTTGTGAATAAGGTCCTTTGTGATGATGCCTTAACTAGGCTTAAGGTACTGCCATCTAATTCAGTAGACTTGATATTTGCAGATCCGCCCTACAATTTACAACTAAAAAACGAGCTCTGGAGGCCCAACTGCACCAAAGTTGATGCCGTAGATGATGAATGGGATAAATTTTCCAGTTTCAAAGAATATGATAATTTTTGTAAAGAGTGGCTTATTGAGTGTCAAAGAATTCTAAAGGATACTGGAACGATATGGGTTATTGGATCATACCACAATATTTTTAGAGTTGGAACGATAATGCAGGATTTAGGATATTGGATGCTCAATGATGTTACATGGGTAAAGACGAATCCAATGCCGAATTTTAGAGGAGTTCGTTTTACGAATGCAACTGAGACACTAATTTGGGCAAAAAAAAATGAGGAAGTTAGAGGTTATACATTCAACTATTCATTTATGAAGAAGTTCAATGAGGGACGACAGATGAGGAGTGATTGGTATATCCCTATTTGTAATGGATCTGAACGTCTTAGGGATAAAAAGGGTGTAAAGATACATTCAACACAAAAACCCGAGAGACTTCTTGAATATGTTATCCTCAGCTCAAGCAAAGAGGGAGACGTTGTTCTTGATCCGTTTGCTGGAACAGGTACTACTGGTGCAGTGGCAAAAAGAAACGGTCGTCAATATATTCTGATTGAAAAAGATGAATATTACTGCAAAATAATTAACTGGCGATTAAAGGGAATCTTGAAACAGACATATTCAGAATAAGAAAACTAAAGAGTGTGAGGAATTTCATGGCTGACTAGCACAGGGACAAAAAAGGCTACCCGCGCTTTTCCGACTCAGGCAAGTCCGTACATCGTTGGAAGGCAGAGAAAAAGCTTGGGCGGGAGTTGAGACCTGGCGAAGTTGTCCACCATAAGAACAGGAAGAAGACTGATTACAGTGATGACAACCTCCATGTTTTCGGAAGCCAGAGGCAACATTGGAGGGCACACAGACGTGATGGCTGGTAAAAAGGGCTTAAAACAGTAAAAGCCAAAACTAAACAAGAAAAACTAAGAAAGATTAGGTATAAGTGATTTTGTGTCTTATTTTAGCTAAATGTCACATCGAGGGGACTGAACTGGGAAAATACCGGGATTCCCGGTAAAAAAAGCGATAGATTTATATATAACTTTGCAAGGAAACTTTTTGTGAGGATAAACATCCCGAACAGTGCATTTTTGGGCAACATAGAGCCATTTATCCGCTCTTTTGACCCAGGCAAGCCGGATGAGCTTGCTGTTACATTCAACCAGAAATGGAGCTCAGTCCACCCGATTGTTTTGTCGATGACTGCAGCACTTGGAATGTCTGTCCGCTCAAGAAACGGCAAAATAAGCTGCCATGACACCACGGCAAAGTCTATGCCCTATCTCTGCAGGATGAAACTTTTTGATTACCTGGACTTCAATCCAGGCATAGAGCTGGATGAGCATGAGTCATCTGGTCGTTTCATTCCACTGACAAATATCCGGAACAGCGATGATTTGTCCAGATTCATAGAAGAGTTGGTGCCCCTGCTGCATACTTCCAAGAACCAGGCAGATTCGATCAAGTACACCATCAGCGAGCTTGTGAGAAATGTACTTGAACACGCAGAATCCCAGGTTGGCGCACTTGTCTGCGCCCAGTTTTTCAAAAAAACAAACAGGATATCCATAGGGGTTGCCGATGCCGGGATTGGCATAAGACAGAGCATCGCATTTTCCCATGTGGTGAAGGATGATGGGGAAGCCATAAAGCTGGCGCTTATTCCCGGGGTGACGGGCAAAACTGCGACACCTGGCGGAACAGAGGAAAACGCAGGAGCGGGCTTGTTCTTCATCAAATCTATAGCAAAAGTCAACCGCAACTTCTTTGTCATATACAGTGGAAAGAGCATGTACAAACTTCTGAAAACGCAAGGAGAAGCAAGGACCACCCTTTATCCAGATCCAACTCGTGACAAGCATTCCTTAAGGGAAGATTTGCCCAGCTGGCAGGGCACCGCAGTTGGTGTTGACATTTCAACATCAGAGGACCAGAGTTTTGAGCAGCTCCTTTCCAAGATAAGGCAGGCATATAGTATAGATATCAAGGCAAGAAGAAATCTCAAGAAGGCTAGATTCATATGACAAAAGAACAGACAATTAGCATATATGATGAAGCTGGCCAGTTTGCCGAAAACAAGGACACTGCAAGACGCCTCCGGTTAAACAAGATACTTCCTGCCCTTAATGATGGCAATACAGTAGTTCTTGATTTTAAGCGAGTAAGTTCAACCACGCAGTCATTCATCCACGCGCTCATAAGCGATGTTATCAGGACCAAGGGAGTGGATGTGCTGGATAAAATGCTTTTCAAAAATTGCAATGAGGTTGTCAAGGCAGTTATTGAAATAGTTGTGGAGTACATGCAAGAGCCTCCAGCGCATGTATCAAATGGGAAAACAAAGGCAGCGTAGAAAACATCACTACACTAAACCCCCAAATTCAATACCTCATTACAGTATACCGCTCCCCCTCAAAACACCGTCTTTCCCATTCTTTCGGGCACTTTGCGCGCGGAAGCGGGCTTCCACCATCACGAAATGCCAATCAATAACGCTACGGTAAACCGGGGTGAGGGGTAGGGATTTGGGAGGGGGGTTCGGGTTTACTGTGGCAGTTACGCGATTGAAAAAGCAGCACACTGATATGCTATTTCTCGCATTTGGGTCTTGAAGTTATTCAATATCCCTCTTTCCTTTTCCTGCAGCGCAGCAAATAGACAAATTCGTCATCATACTTGTAGATTATCCTGTAGCCGCCCACGTGCTCTGAAAAGCAGCCTGCCAGCTCGCTTTTCAATGGCTTTCCAAGCTCGGGCTTCTCGAGTATTTTTTTGACTGCTTTGTTGATTCTTTCCTTTACAGAGTTATCCAGGGAAACAAATTCGGACTCAAATTCATCGGAGTGATGGATAAATCTCGTAAAATCACTTCATCAGATGCTTCAAATCCTTGACCGGCCCGAGGAATTTTGGCTTGATTTTGCCGGATTTGACATCCATAAGCCATTTCTCGAGCTCAGGGTCATCGGAAATGTCTTCAAAATCGTCCTGTTGCATGCTGCGAACCAGTGCACTGCGGATGACTTCTGCCTTGGATGTTGCGTAGCCCATCCTTATCCGTTTCAAAACGTATTTTTCCAAAGCGCCACCCAGGTCAAAGTTTACCATGGTCATTCTAACCACCCAATAGTGTGTTTATTGTGTGGTTAACACATATAAGCATTCCTATTCCTTTTGGCCTCTCTTAAGCACTTTCAGGGCTATTCCATCTTCCTTCAAGATCCAGATGTATCTTGCGCCCCCTGTTAATCCAATTTTCAGCCTGAGCTCCTTCGGAATAGTAATTCTTCCCCGTGCGCCAACTTTGACAGTGCTTCTCATGGAAAAAAGTCCGATTTTACTGTTTAAAAGTCTGCTCCAAGCAGGTTGCCGGTCGATTTTGGGAAAATGAGTATACCAATACGCTATTCTGTTCGTTATGGCAGTTTGGAAGACGGAGAAGCAGCATATTGATATGATGATTTGGCTGGTTTGGGGATTACGATGAGCGAACTGGCTGCTGAAAGGTCTTTTTCCGTAAAGCCAATGCCCTCGCGGGTAACTGTGCAGTAGTATTCTTCATAGGTCGAGACCAATTTCATTGCCACGCTGCCAAAGCTGCGCCTGGAAAAGTAAATCTTTTCCATTTGGTGAGCCTCGGGCAGATAAACGGGCAAGCTTGGCACTTCTATTTCCAGAATGGCCTGCTTATTGGGGCGCAGCTCCTTGATCAGCGCTGCAAGCTCCTTTTTCGCCTCGGCAAATGAAAAGCCCTGCATCCTGGCCAGGTCCGATATTGCCCCCCGCAGTTCTTTTTCGCCCAGCATCTGCCTTAACGACAAAAGATCGGAAAAGAAGTTGCCCACTGTGAAGCCAGTGCCTGCCAGGCGCTTGAGATGGGTTTCGGAAAAGTGGCCGTTTTCACCAGTGCAGTTCATGGCGTGAACCTCCAGGACAAAGGTTTGGCTGTCGCCGGAAAGCGAGGAGGAGATTTCCCTGGCGCGAATGAGCTGGTCTTCAAGGTTAAGCACGAGGTTGGTGCATTTGTTGAGCAAGGCAATGCTGTGCACTTTGCGTTCAAGGTCGTTTTTTGCTATTTTCTCGCGGAGCGCCCAGCCGCGCCGCATGTTGCCGTCTATCTTCCTTTCCTCCACCTGCATGCCCTCTGAAAGCAGCTTGCGGAAGAGCGCGGCCTGGAAAGGGAGAGATGCCGGATGCTCGTTCTCATGGGGCGAGATAAGCACTGCCCGACTCGGCAGGCTGCCCTTCCTGATGCGGCAATTGGGGACATCGGTAAATGTGGGGTTGGTAAATCCTAGGCCTGGCATGGTGGTAGATATGGTTAGATATGTTTAAATACACTATATCCTGGGTTTGGAGGCTGAAAAAAGCATCCGATTTATCGTTCAGGGTGTGCGCACACCTATATTTTCGCGAACAGCACAACGTAATTCTTGCCATAAGCTTTTGCGCAGGCAGGGCAGGTGGTGTAGCTGAAATAGAGCTTTTGGAGCGTTTTACCCTTGCTTTTTACGTAGGAATCCATATCCGCAGCCCATTTGCCCCCTTGGGAGTAGTCGCCTTCAAACACGCGCGAGAGGAAGGTGCCTGAAATCGTGGTCATTTGTGCGCCTGGGACCTTCCTGTCCACTGCTATGTAGATTTCGGATGCCCAAAGTGATACGTCATCAAAGAGCATGATGCTTTCCGGGTTTTTCGCCCCTGCGGCATTGATGAGTGCCATGTTCTTGAGCATGACTTTGTCCATGCCTATCGGAATGTGGAGAAAGCAGCGCAGGCGGTCTTTCAGGAAAAGCTTGTTCTTCCATTTGTTGGTTTTGCCTTGCCATGGCTTGGGGTCAAAGCGAGGGCAGCAGCCGGTGTCAAAAAGCGCAGCTTGCGGTTTTTGACTGATGCGATTCCGGCGGGATCGCACGGTTTTGAATAGCTTTTTTGGCATATCCATCACCTGGTGAAAGACTGTTGGCTGAAGCATTAATCGGGCTGCCTTGGGGAAAGCTTCCTGCGCCAAAGGAAAGCACGTTCACAGCCACCCTTTTGTTTATGTCGAGCTTGTTCGGAAGGTCAAGCGTGGCGTGCACGTACCAGCCGCGGGGCTTGGGGGTGAAGAAATTGACCAAACCTGCCAGGGGGCCTTCGTACTTTGGGAGCTGCAGGCTGGAAGGCAGCTGAAGCTCGAAACTGGCACCCTCGCTGCTGTTGTAGACCCTTTCGCCTGAAAGATTGGCAGCGGTTTCGAATATCTTCTCGATCCGCCTGTGCTTTCCGCTGCCTTTCATTATTTCCCCGTAGAATGAAACGCGCAAGCCCCGCGCCTGGATGGGTTGGGGGAGCCTGAGGCGCACTGTTCCGCTTATTTTCTGGCCCGCAGACACGTTCAGGGAGCCCATCTGGAGGTCGAGCTCGCCTTCAAACAAGCCCAGCACCATCAACGCATCTCCTGGGGCTCCTTCCTGTAGGGAAGCGCCTGAGCCCGGGCGTTCAGGTCAGAGGCAAGCGGAACGTCGAGAACCGCATGCACGTACCAGCCGTTCGCATGCCCGCGCTCGGGCTTTGCGTCGTAGTCCAGGCTGCGGGGTATGTCGAGAACAAAGGGCAGCTCCTCCTTGTCATTGTACGTCCTGTTTCCCGAAATTTGCTTTTTGTTGAGAAGAGCCTTGTCAAAGTCGGTACTGCCCTGCTCGCGGCATTCCAGGTAGAATTCGATGCGAAGGCTGCGGGCATTTATCGGGGCAGGAAGGTGGAGGATTACCCTGCCTTTCAGGGGCTCTCCTTTTTCAAAATAGGTCTCGTCGAGCTTGACTTCCATTTCGCCCTGTGTGAGCACCATGCGGCTATTTTTCGCTTGGAATATTTAACCTGATTGGTTGCCGTCTGAGCAAATAGTGCGCTGTTTTATTTTTTCTCAATGGATATTTTGCCGAAAAGCGGGCGGCAAAGCAGATGGCTGGAAGAATGGCAAGCGCGGGCAGCCAGCGCGCCAGCGGCCCAGCATGGGAAACGGCAGGCGGATTTTGCACGGTATGATAGAAAAACTATGTAACTATTGGAAAAACTAAAATAGTAAAAGAATTGGTTCTATTTCAAGAAAGGCTGGAGGTCCCGGAGAAGCAAGCGGCGAAGAGTGGCTGGATCGTTTGAAAACATGGGCTGAATCTTTTTTGCAGCGTCATCATAATTATTCATGTTAAGCCAAGTGGAAAAATCGTTTCGTGAGGCATGATCAACCAGGGAGGCGCCATCAACCGTTTCTATAAGCTTGCAAAGCTCAGAGAGATTTTCAGCCCTGCCGATTTCCTGGCCAGAAGGCAGGCGGAATATGAATGAGCCAAAGCCGAAAAAATGAAGCAAGATGTTTTCCACTGATTTCATGAGCACAGGGTCCTTTTTGTGCAGGGCAAACACAGAACCGTCCTTTTTCGCAAGTTCGACCCTCTCAACCTTTCCTGACTGCATGATCACCGGCAAGCCTTTGCTGTAGGCGCGAAGCTCCCTCAAAAGCTCGAATGAATGCCCTGGGTTTCGCATGCCGAGTATCGCCCCGGCTATCCTTGCCCTCAATTGGTCGATCAATTTCTCCGCCTCATCGTATGTGCGGGCAAGGAGCAGGTGCGTTTTGCGCCCGTTTATTCCGTAAAGCTTGGTGAGATAGCCGGAGTAGAAGTTCGGCATGCTCTCAAAGACTAAAATCGCGCGCTTGTCGTCGTTCAGGTAGTTCATCTTGCTTTCCTGCAAATCCACCATCATGGGAAAAAGCTCGCCCACGCCGGTGTACTGGAAAACATAGTCGATTTTCAGAAGGATTTCCTTGGAATCAAAGCCCCGCTCGGATATCAGCTCGGCTAATTTTTCGGGCTTGCCCACGCATTCCGGCTTGCTGGTAAGAAGCACCACTGTGGCGTTTTTGGAGTTTTCCTTGACATCCCTTGCTATTTCCTCGCACTTGTAGGGCCGCACGTCGCCAAAGTCGGTTATCACCATTGTCGAGGAGTCGGAACCAGAAAGCTTTTCCTTGAGCTTCGGCAAAAGCTCCTCTCTGCCAAGCTTGTAGTCGGACGGAGGGACCACGGTGCGTATGACCTCGACCTGTATGGAACGGCCGGCCATAGATTTTATTGCATTGCCTATTGTCATGGTCTCGCGCGTGGGTCCGATGACGATGACCCTGCTTACCTGCCTGGAATTGGATGCCTGCATGCCGTGCCTCCGCCTAGTTGTGTTAAAATATAGAAACAAACGGTTAAATTGGTTACGGTCCATAAAAAAAACCCAATGGTCCATGCACCTCGGTTCAGGGATTACCCGAACAAAATTGTCAACGAAATCGGCATGACGGTCAGGATGCCCGGTTTCAAAAATTACTTCGGCGGGAGAAGGGGGGGCAAGGGCGAGGGGCTCGAGTTCTCCAAGTATGCGCTTTCCGAAAACGAGCCAGCGCTGCAGAAGCAATTCAACAACAGGGTATTTTTTGTCTGCCCCAAGACCAGCGAGCTTGAGACCAACCTTTTCCTCAGCTTCATGGAGCAGAACAGGCTTTGGGCGTTTGTGGGCAGCGGCCCGACTGACCAGGAGCTGGTGGCGCGTTTCCTGAAAGCGGAATTCTCCCCTGCGCAGGAGGAGGTTTTCCAATTCATAATAAACGACCGTGATGAGGGGCACGTACGCCCCATCGTGGTCCGCTCGTCAGGCCTCAACGAAGACGCCGAGCGCGCCTCTTTCGCAGGCATATACAAGTCCGTGCCGCTGCCAAACTGCCATGCTGACCCGGCAGTGCGACTGCGCCAGTTCGAGACTGCGGTAAAGCTGGTCTATGCCAGCACGTTTTCCCACGCTGCCAGGAGCTACAGGAGCGACAAGGAAATTCCCGAAGGCGCAGAGCAGATGGCAGTCCTCATCCAGAACATGGTTGGCAGGCTTTGGCAGACCAGGGCAGGGCAGGACATTTACCATCCAGAAATCTCATTCGCGGCATACTCGTTCAACGATATGGCGGTGGCAGGGGCGAAGCGGGAGGACGGCTTTGCCAGGCTGGCGTTTGGCTTGGGTCAGGGGGTGGTGGAAAATGTGAAAGCCACAGCCATACGGATAAGCCTTGGCAAGCATAGCCAGCCTGTGCCTGTAGGCATGTACGATGTCAAGCAGACGCTGCGCTGCGCTCCGAACAGCTTCTATGCCCTGCCGTTCAACCAGAACGAAGAGAATGCGGATACTGAAAACTTCTACCTGCAGATGTTCAAGCTGGAGGAGCACGCCAATCAGGAGATGGTGGGGCGGCATTACAGCTGGTTTGACGGCTACGACACAATATCGGTCTCCGAGAGGGGGGAGAATCCGTCGCCTGTGGCGACCTTTTCCAGGCTGCTTGGTGGCCAGTATGGCAATTCCTTTGTCAAGGTGCTGCGCACGCTGAATGAGCTTCTGAAATCATATTTCGGGACCAACGTGGACTTCGAGGGCGCGGCAGACTTCATACGAGGAAGCGACGGGGAATGGAGGACCGTCCTGTACGTGCTGCAGGCACGCACACAAATCCGCTCCGACATGGGAAGAGTGAAGGAGCTGCCCGAGGTTCCGGAAAGCAGCGTGCTTTTGAGGGTAGAAGGCGCGGTGGGCAGGGGAAACCAGGAATTCGGAGATATAATCTATGTCCCGCCGGAGAAGTTCAATTACGGGACCGCAGTCGGAATATCCCGGGAGCTGCAGTCTGTTGGCGCGCTTTTCAGCAAGGAGAGACGCTATCTGCTTTTGGTGCCTGGGAGGTTCGGCTCAACCCAGCATGACCAAGGCATCCCAGCCGATTTCAGCTCAGCCAGGCACACCGTTGGGATTGGCGAATATATGAAAGGCAACTGGGAGCCTTCGCAGGGCACGCACATGTTCGAGTTATTGGTGGGCAGTGACAGGGCACTGCTGCACTATTCTGACGGTGAGCTCGGGCTGGAGCAGTTCAGGCAAAAAGCAAGCGGGATTTCGCAGGGCAAGTTCTACGAGCATTACAGCTTCGATAAACCGTTCAAGCTTTTGATTGACGAAGGTGGCAGGTGCCTCATTTACCAACCTTAGGGCTTTTTCTTTGCTTCGCAGAACGCTGGCTGTTTTCAACTGCGCCCGAAGCGCGGGACGATGCCGAACATTTTCTCAATCTCGCCCATCTTCTCCTCGATCTGCGAGAGCTGGAAGGCCCCTATTTTGCCTGCCAGTGATTCGAAAAACTGCTTTGCAAGAAGCACCCACTCGCCTGGCGTCTTCCCGTGCACCTGGGCTTTGGGATTGTTCTTGTGCGCTTCTGCAAGCGCCTTGCCCAGCGAGGCTGTGACCATTATGGGGTAGGAGGCGGGCAGATTGTGACCGTTATTGCCGGCTTGCCCTGCTGCCAGCCGCGCAAAAAGCCCGAAGCGCTCGTCCTCACTTTTGGACCGGATGGAAACAGGGGTGTTTTTAGACAGGACGAACTCGTGCGGCAGCTCGTTCTTGGCTACCTTTGCTTTCAACAGCCTGATTGTCTGGCTGCCCAGCCCACTTGCCAGGTCACCCGGGCGGGAAATTCAGTTCAGGACAAGCAGGTTAGAAATAATGACGGTGCTAAGCAAATTCAAGCCGCCGTTGCGCGTTGCAGGGTTTGTCATTTGTCTTGCACCTTGTTGGAATCTGCCGATTCGAGTATTTGAAGGTGCGTAACAAAATGGCAGCCATGGAAATCGTGCTTGCTTCGGGTTCTGGGAGAAGAAGGAGGCTGCTGAAGTGAACTGTTGGAAGATTTGCCGTGAGGATGGGAAAAAATGAAAAGAAAGAAAAAAATTCAGGCCCTCTTCTTGCGCTTGTAGAGGAGGAAGAATGCCAGCGCGCCGACCAGGACTATCGCAACAACGATCCCTCCGACTGAGAGCAGGGTGCCGAAAAGCTGCGGTGATGCGCTGGGTTGCTGCGGGGTTGCCGTTGGGGCCGGAGCCGGCTGCGCGGGCGGTTGTGATGGGGCTGCTGGCGGCTTGGGCGCAGGCTGCTGTGCAGGCTGCTGTGCTGGCGGTTGCGCCGGAGGCGTTGCAGGGGCAGGAGGCGCAAGTGAAGCGACCGTTGCCTCAAAGCCTGCGAGCGAAGCGACCGGCTTTTTCACAGAGTAGGTGAGTGTAAGCGACTCGCCAGGCCCTATCCCCCCTGCAAGGTCCCATACTGCGATTATTGAGCCGCTCTCGAAACGCGTGGGTTGCTGGGAGAACTCCAGCTCACCGGTAGAATTTGCCACGCGCTCGGGTATCTTCTCCTTTATGGTGATTGCCCCTGTGGCAGATGCGCCCGTGTTTTCGATTTTGAGGGCGAACGTGCTCTTGTTTTCCGTGCTGTCAAACGAAACGCTCCTCGACACCGATACTGTGGTCGCCCCGCCGCTGGCAGGCGTCAATGCGAATGTTTCCGCCTCCCCTGATGTTGCGGAAGGCGAGCCGCCAGCCACGCTGCCGCCTCCGCTGTTGCTGCCCGAGGTGGAGGCTGACGTGGTGCCTGAGGAGAACGTGTAGTTAGTGGAGTTGGCGGTTGTCATGTTGTTGCCGGCCGTGTCTGCGCAGCTCACGTAGTAGGTGATGGTGCCTGAGCTTCCTGAGCCGGTTGTGGAGTGCGATGTTGAGCCCGTGGTGGTGAAGTTGGATGACATGTTGGCATAGCTTAGGTTCGAGGTTGAATACCGGCAGGAGGCGTTCTCATTGGTTGTTGCTGCGAGAGTCAGCGTGCTGCCCGAGAGCGTGAGCGAGATTGCGGAAATTGTCGGCGCCCCGTATTTAATCGCGGTTGTCGCCGTGTAAGTTCCCTGCACATTGCCTGCGGTGTCCTGGCCCACTACGTAGTAGCAATAGGTGGTGCCTGCTGACGCGCTGGTGTCGTTGTAGGAAGCCCCGGTTGCAGAATAGGCAGACTGTATTGAGGAGTAGTTGGTGCAGCCGCCTGTGCTGCGGAATATCTTCTGCACAGAAACGCCGCTGGTTGCGTCTGTGGGCGCAGTCCATGAAAGGGATATTTTTGTGGTGCCCTCGGTGGCGTTCACCGGGGAAATTGCGGTCGGGGCAACTGAGTCGACGCCGAACGAGACATTGAGGGTCTGGCTAGTGTTCTGCTCATTGCCGCTGGAATCCTTGCAGGCGACAAAGCGCGTGTAATTGCCGTCCGCAAGCTGGGTGGTGCAGTTGGCAGTGGAGCCCGACATCACGCAGTCAACATAGTTGGTGGTCATGCCGGTGTAATTGGAATTGCCCTGCCCCATCCTGCAGGACATTCCGGACTCGCCGCTTAACAGCACAACCGTATTGTTCGTGGAGTTGGACTGGGTAACCCAATAAGGCGAGGAGGTGTCGCCTGAGACGCTGGTGAGCGTGGTGATGGGGGGTATTGTGTCTGTTGCTGACAGGGAGATATTCACTGGCGAGCCGGAGCTGCCATGAGACTGCGTGTTTGACGGCGAGGCGGTGTCTGATGCCGATATGTAATACAGCGCGTTTGATTCGCTGGTTGAGGTGTTTGGAATCGTCCCAGAATAGGTGCTGCCGCTTGTCGACATCGTGGAGGACGAATAGGAAGCCGCGCTGGCATTCTTGTAATAGAGGGTGACTGTTGAAACGCCTATGTTGTCAGTAACGGTCGCGCTTATGGGGATGGACTGGTTCTGCGTCCAGTCCGTGACATTGGTGTGCGTGATGGTGGGCGACTGGCTGTCGCTGCTCTGCACTGTCACCAGAAGAGTGTCTGAGCTCACCGAGGAATCGTTCGCAACCACTGTGAGGGTCACTGTGTAGCCGTCTGCAGTGCCGTATGCGTGCGTGGCGGAAACCCCGCTGGAGGTGTTGCCATCGCCCCAGTTCCAGCCGTAGGAGACAATGGTGCAGCCCGAGCACGCGGAGGACGCGCCGCTCACCGTCACGTTCTGGCCCACGGCAGCCACCTGGTCGGCGCCTGCTGCAGCAGTTGGCGCAGCATAGCCCGCAGCCGCAAAAAGCAGGATGGCAAACAGCGCGAATAATTTGGCTCGGTTTGAGTGCACCATGTCCATCGCCCCCTATGAAACGGTTATGTTTACTGTTGTACTGGCATTGCTTGCCCACGCCGTATTGAAGGTCTGGTTGCCCATCACCGCAGTCAGCACGTAGTTGTATGCTCCTGACGAGGGCGCCGGCACATTGGCTATCGAATAGTAGCCGCCTGAGTTGGTCACGTTGAACGAGCTGAAGAGCGAGGCGCTTGCCGCATCCACTATCAGCACAGTCTTGGTGGCAACCGACGCATTGGACTGCGAAATCAGCCAGCCGTCCACGGTCAGGAGCGTGCCGCCGGATGCCGTTGCGCTTCCCAGCGTAATGTTCTGCGTCTTGTTTGACGAGGCAACAGTCACGCTGGTCACGTTGTCAAAGTAGCCGGGCTTTCTTGAACCGAGCCTGTAGGTGCCTGCGGGAATGCCGCTGAAGCTGAAAAAGCCGCTGCCGTTTGCCGTCGTGTGCATTCCGAAGCGCGTTGCCTCGTCCCACACGCCCACCTCTGCATCGGCTATGCCGCCACCTGTGCTGTTCTGCACTGTTCCGTTGAGCGAGTAGGGGGTGCCTACCGCGCTGTAGTTGAACGTCAGGCTGTTTTCCCCTTCTGCCACAGTCTTGTTGGTGAACCTGGGAGGCCTGCCTGCCGAGTCCACGAATACGTCGTAGGTGCCTGCCCCCAGGCCGGTGATGTTGCATTGCCCTGTGGAGTTGGTGGTGCAGTAGCCGAAATAGGGCGTGAAGGGCAGCCAGGCGTGCACGTTTGCTGACTGGACGGGCGCGGTGTCCTCCACCACTGTCACCAGAAGGTAGCTGGTTGACGAGGTGGCACTGATGGTGCCCACGTCGGTTGCCTGCCCGCTGACCACAGTTATCCTCTCCAGGAAAGTCGGGAGTATGCCGCCGGAATTGGGGGGCGGCTGGATGAACAGCCTGAAGTCAGTTGCCGAGGACAGCCCGCGCACCTCGAATGAGCCGTCGGACTGCGTGTTGGAAAAGCCGAACGAGCGCACGCTTTCCGAGAATGCGTTCACGAAAGCGAACTGTATTGCTGTGTCGCTTGAGTCCACCAGCTTTCCGCGTATGCTTCCGCCCGAGCTGAGCGTGAAGTTCTGCGTTGTGGAGGCGGAGATTGTCCTGCGCACCTCCTGCGAGGCATAGGAGCTGCCCCACGGAGGGAAGACCGAAATTATGTATTCCGAAGCACTGGGCGCCAGCCGCATTACGTAATTGCCGTCCGGGTCAGTCTGTGCGAATGCCGAAGGCCCTGAGCCGGGCCCGCCTGTTGTCGAGGGCTGGAAGGCGTTCACAAACGCGTTCGATACGTTGTTTCCGTTGCTGTCGTTCACTTTGCCAGTCACTGTGACTGCGGCGGGCATTGTAATGTTGATTTCGTTGCTCCCTGCAACGATGGCTACTGTGGAGGTGTTCATTGAGCAGTTGTATGCGTTCGAGCCCCACGGAAGCTCTGCGCGCAGCGAGAAGTTCCCTGCGGTAATGCCGCGTGCAGAATACTGGCCGCTCTGGTCAGTCATTGCAAATGCAAAGCTGCCGGCTTCCATTGAACCGAACATCTTTTCCGGCCCGCCCTCGCCTGCTTCCAGCTTCATGAACTGCACTGGCGCAAAGGAAACATTCGAGCCGTTGCAGGTCACCCTGCCGCTCACCGAGTTGCCCCTCACAAGCGTTATGTTGACTGATGGCGAGCCTGTGAGCTGCACCTCCACGCTTGCGGTGGAATAGTTCGAGTTGGGGTCGGGGAATGCCTCCAATATGTAAGTGGAGTTTTCCTTCAAGCCTGCTATTGAGAAGTAGCCGCTGCCGTTGGTCATCCCGAATGCCCACTCGCCTCCGCCGCCCGGCCCGAACATCATCTTCGGGTGGGCGTTCACGCTGACGAACTGGATGCCTGCGCCGCTCTGGTTCACCACATAGCCGGTTATCCCTGCGCCCTGCCGGAGTATGATTGCGCCGAAAACCTGGCTGATGTTGGTTGTCGCACCCTCGGAAATATTCACGCCTGCCCCGCCGTCGAACGGGCTGATGCGGTAGGTCGCATAGCCTGTGCCGTACGGCGGATTGACCGTGAACTCGTAGTTGTTGCCTGGCGTTATTGAAATGTTGAAGAATCCGTTTGTATCGGTTGAGCCGCCTCCCCACGCGCCCCCTGGCCGGGGTTCGTATATGTTCACGAACGCGCCTGCAACGGTTGCGCAGCCGCTTCCGTTCGAGGCGCAGCCGCCCGAGTTGTTGCCATACACGTAGCCGATTACGAAGCCTGCGCGCGCAAGCGTGAAGTTCTTTTCGGAAGTGCTCGAGTTGGTGCTGAGGCTTATGGCCTGCTCTGGCGGAAGGTGAACCTCGCTGTAGCCGCTGCCCTGGGAGGGCATGACATTCATCATGTAGCTGCCTGCCTCCAATCCTGTGATATTGTAGAACCCGTTGGAATCCGTCTGCGCCCCTCCCCCGCAGAAATCGCCCGGGGAGCCCATGGGCCCGCCTTGCCCCATCATGTCAGACTTGCCTGCGAACACATTGACATTGGACAGGAAACTTATGCTGCCGGAATTGTTCACCAGCACATAGCCTGTGATTGAGGCGTTCTGTCCGCAGCCCTGCGGCCCGCGCTCGTCGCGGGTGAGGTTTAGGTCAAAGCCGGTTATGTTCGCATCGGTGATGCTGATGTTTGTGGGCTGCATCATCAGGCCAGGGCCTTGCTGGTCTGGCCCGCCTCCGCCGAATGCCATTACGGAGTAATTGCCTGCTTCAAGGCAGCCTATGGTGTAGAACCCTGAAAAGTTCGACTCGTTTGCAGCATAGAAGCACGTGAAATCCCATGCGCTGCAGGTCGCGTTCCTTGCCTTCAGCTCCACCTGCGTCGGCGTGCCGGTTATGTTGAAGGTTCCGGATTCGTTAATGACGCGCACATAGCCGCTGACAGAATATGTGCCATTGTGGGAGCAGCTGCCCCCTCCCTGGTCCATGAGATTGAGGTTCTGGGTGAGCGTGTAGTTGCTTCCGTCGAGGTTCAGGTTGAAGAAGTTGCTCATCTTGTTCTGCATCATGCCAGTGCCGCGCGCCTGCAAACCAAAGCCGGAAGGCCAGGAAAGTCCGGTGAAGCTATAATAGCCGCTGCTGTTTGTCAGAGTATCTGCATTTGTGGGCCCCATAAGGCTCACGTTCGCGTCTGCAACAGGCGTGGAGCCGTCAGGCATGAAAACCCTTCCGGAAATCGTGCCGTTGGTGCCGTTGCCCCCTGGCGGAGGGGAGCCGCCTCCTGTGAAGTTGAGGTTTTGGGAAATATTAGAGTTGGCGCTGCTCACCGGCAAGTCATAAGAGTTGGTGAAATTGCCGGTAAAGGGGTGCTGCGCCTTCACAGTATAAATGGTGACTGGATCGGAGTAGTTCAAGCTGGTAAAGTTGTAGAATCCGCTTGCGTTTGCGGTTATGTTCTGGAGAAAGCCCGTCTTGTTGATGATGACGAATGCATTGGCAACCGGCCCGCCGGTCTGGTTGTAAACATGACCCCAGATGGTGCCGTTGGTCCCGTTGGAGGGCGGAGAGCCGCCTGGCGGGAATGTGAGGTTCTGGAAAATGTTCAGGTTGCTGCCGTTCACAGCAAGATTGTCATAAGAGTTGGTGAAATTGCCGGTAAAGGGGTGCTGCGCGCGCGCAGAGTAGAGCGTGGTCTGGTTGAAATTGTAGACTACGCTTGAAAAGTTGTAGAATCCGCCGCCATTCGATGTGATGTTCCGGATTATGCCGGTAGTGTTCAAGAAAACGGTTGCGTTTGCCACTGTGCTGTTATTGGCTTCAAGCGCAAACCCGCTTACTGATGCGTTCGAGCTGAAGGTGAGGTTGCGTTCCGTGAAATTGTATGCGGTGGCATTGAACAGCTGGAACGAGGTGGAAGTATAAATCTGCGGGTTGGAAGGCCATGACGCATAGGTGTCGTAGGGCGTCATGTTTGATTCGTTGTAGGGCAGGTTAAGGAAAATGTAGAAGCCGCTGCCGTCGGACGCAGTGTTATTTGAATAGTTTGTTGCAGGGCTGTAAACGCTGACGTTCGCCCCGGCCACCGCAGTGCCGTTCTGCAGCAGCACAAAGCCTGAAATCAAGCCGTTTGCCGCAGCAAATGCCGGAACGGCAAAAAGAGCGAACACTAGATATAAGAAAATCCAACGCATCTCACCCACCTCGAAAAAGACTATGACTGGCCACTGGAGATACACTATGCGCGTGAGCTTTATATACTTATAGCTAATTAGCTAAATATTTGAACATTTGAGGCATGGCTTTGGCATTGTTGAAGACCTTGCGCAGGTGATACTGCGCAGCCGGCAGTGTCCGAAGCAGCCTGTTGGACAGCGCTTTTCGTGCTGGCTTCCAACACTGCTCAACAGGATTGAGTTCTGGCGTGTAAAGAGGAAAATGAAGCACTCTGAACGTCTTTCTGTTCGCCTTCAGGAAGCAGGCAACCTCGCGCCCCCTATGCCAGGGGGCGCTGTCAATTATGAGGAATACTCTGCCCCATCTTTTCTGTAGTTTTTTCAAAAATTTCACAAAGCGGCGCTTGGTCTTCCTCTTGCAGAAAGAATACACGAATGCTTTTTGCGTCCTTGCTCCCATTGCGCTGATTGAATCCTGCCTGAAGTTCATGTGCGCAACAGGCCTGCTTCCTCGTTGTGCCCACCCCCTGCCGAGGATTGGGATGAGGCCGAAAGTTGCCTCATCCTGGCAGGCAACTACGAATCCTTTCCTGCGATAATGGCGTGCCAGCCGGTTAGCCTTTTTTTAAAATGTGCCTGCTGCGCCTTGCTTGCAGCAAGGTAATGTTTTGGCCTTGGGCGCTGAATTGAAAAGCCGGCAGTTTTCAGGACTTCCCATAAATGCTGGTTGGTGTAGGAGACGCCAAATTCCTTCTGTACATATTCCTTTACCTCTCTGGTAGTCCACAAGCCTGACTTGTTGTATGCTGGACCATGTCCAAGCCGCCTGATGAGCTTTTTCCTCTGAAAAACAGACAGTTTTGATGGCCTGCCACTCCTTATCTCATCATCCTTCCCTTCCAAGCCGCGCTCAATAAAACGATGCAGTATGTCATGGACTGTGGTTTTCTTCAGGTTTGACACCTGACAAATCCTGTCCAAGCTTTCGTTATTCTTCCTATGGATTGCACAGAGGAGGCGTATTTTTGGCCTGGCAACTCTCTCAGCCCTATAACAGCCTTGCAGCTTGGCAAGGCTGACTGATGGAAGAAACTCATCGCCCTTCGGAAGATTCCACATCTGCATCACCAAGCAGATATGGAAGGTTGACTATATAAAAGTTCGCTTACTTTTCTTATATACTATTAGAGAGCCCCAGGCGTATGGGTGAAGGCTCCACCAACATTTAAAAGAGCTACGAGAGACAGCATATGTGAATGGGAAGTTTGAGATTACGATGGCGGGAAAATTGGCGTTGTTGTGAACGAGTGATATTATGAACATAAAGGAATTTGAATCGCTTTTCGAAAAGGCGACAAATAACGGGCCTTTCCCATATCAGGTTAGCCTGGCAACTTCCGCGCACCTGCCCCAGATTCTGAACGCGCCGACGGGTTCAGGGAAGACCGACGCCGTAGTCCTCGCTTGGCTATGGCGGCGGAAACAACTCCGCGACGCCACGCCCAGAAGACTTGTTTATTGTCTGCCCATGCGCGTGCTTGTAGAGCAGACTCGCGATAAGGTAAAGAAATGGCTCAGAAATCTTGACTTGCTCGCCGAAAAACCAGGAGATGAAGCAAATAAAATCACGGTCACGGTTTTGATGGGGGGAGAGGACAAAGACCGCTGGGACGAATACCCTGAACGCGACGCGATAATCATCGGCACGCAGGACATGCTATTGTCCAGGGCACTGAACCGCGGCTATGGCATGTCCCGCTACCGCTGGCCCGTGCATTACGCCTTGTTGAACAACGATTGCCTGTGGGTGATGGACGAAGTTCAGCTCATGGGGGTTGGTGTAGAAACCTCCGCCCAACTACAGGCGTTCCGCGAGAAGCTTAAGTGCGAAAGAAATGTCAAAACAATTTGGATGAGTGCCACGATGGACAAAAGACGGCTGGAAACCTACGACCACCCCGTTCCAGAAGAAACTGAAATCCACCGGCTTTCAGAACGAGAATGTGAAAACAATCTTACGCTGAAAAAACGCTTGAACGCAAAAAAACCAGTGAAAAAATTCGGCGTTCAGATAGGCGCTGATGATTACTTCACAGAACTGGCAAAAAAAATCGTTGACGGCCACCAAAAAGGAACGCTAACTCTAGTTATCGTCAATACCGTTGAAAGAGCTCGAAAAGTATACGCTGAAGTCGAAAAGGAGATTGGGGGGAAGAAGAACATCTCGCACGCGCTCATACACTCAAGATTCCGCCCAACAGAACGGAAAGAGAACCTTGACCTGCTCGTCAGCAAAGATGATGAAAAAAAAGACCGCATCGTAGTGGCAACGCAGGTAGTGGAAGCAGGCGTGGACATATCCGCTGCCCTGCTCATCACCGAGATTGCTCCGTGGCCTTCTCTCGTGCAACGCTTCGGAAGATGCAACCGCTACGGCGAATGCAACGATAACTCCGAAATCTTATGGACGGACTCGCCAACTGTCGAGAGAGAAAAGGGAAAGAAAGGCAAGAACGATTATAACGCGCCATACGACCCGGACGAAATAGCGCAATCTAGGGAACTGCTTGCCGGAATGGAAGACGGGGGGATAAAGAATTTGGAAAACGTTGGCAAAAACTACCGGCCAAAGCCAGTAGAACGCCAAGTAATCCGAAAACGTGACGTACTGGATCTCTTCGACACGACCACAGATTTGACCGGAAACGACCTCGACATATCCCGCTTCATCCGCGAAACCGACGATACCGACGTGCAAGTGTTCTGGAGACAAGATGTCGACGAAAAAGGAGAGGACTTTGATTACGAAACTCCTGACAGGGAGGAGCTTTGCAGCGTGCCTATTGGGGATGCAAAAACGCTATTGCCGGATTATGACAAAAAAGAAGCGAGGGGCGCGTCAAGTAAAAAAAAGAAGGCGTTTGCAGGTTTTTGGCGCTATAACCCGCGGGATAAAAGACTGGAACGGATAAACAATGCGAACCGCATTGCGCCCGGACAAATTTTGTTGCTGGATTGCAAAGCCGGCGGCTACGACAAAAGAACCGGCTGGAACGTTGAACTCGTCGGAAAAAATGAAGTAAACGAACTTGGAGGCGAGGCTGCTAAACGTTGTCCGAAATGCAAGCAACGCCTTATTGGTTTGGTTGATGATGACAGCCTCGACAGTGACTACCCTACCTTTATCGGTAAAGACATTCCACTCACTCAGCACCTGAATGATGTTGAATCGGAAGCCTTTCAGTTGGCAAAGGCACTTGAATTGGAGCAAGAAAAGATTATTGCACTCACAACCGCTGCCCGATGGCACGACATCGGCAAATCACACAATGTATTCCAAGACATGCTTCGGAAGGCAAACCCCGGATTGCCCGGAGATGCAGAACAGCTTTGGGCTAAATCAAAAGAAGAACAGTGCGTTAACTGCGGGAGTAAACTGAGAAAGCAAGTCAGATATGAGCGTCCTCGCTTCCGCCACGAGCTTGCATCCGCCCTGGCATGGCTTCAAAATGGCACAACCAGCCAAGCCAACGCAGACTTGATAGCTTATCTAATTGCCGCCCACCACGGAAAAGTGCGCCTTCTCCTGCGCTCAATGCCCGGCGAAACAAAGCCGTCGAAAGGAGAGTCTTACGCAAGAGGAGTGTGGAATGGAGACGCCCTGCAACCCGTGCCCCCATTGCTTCCTTCAGGCGCAAAACTAGATTTAACGCTGATGGAACTAGGCGAAGGCAGTTGGCTCGAAAAGACACTGGGCCTGCGCGACAACCCGACTATTGGCCCGTTCCGGCTTGCCTATTATGAGACGATATTGAGAATAGCAGACTGGAGAGCGTCCAGCAAAGAGGCAATGCAATGACATCCGAAAAAAAAGACATCGTACTTGACGGATGCGGTACGGAACCGCTGTCCAATTACCTGAAGGCACTGGGCGTATTCCGATTGGTGTCTGAACAAGCCGACCCAGAAGCAAGAGGCTACTGGAAAAACGGCGTTTTTGCCCTCCAAACCAAACTGAACGCGGAAGAGCTGGAGAACTTCTTCCTGAACCAGTACGCGCCAACGCCCATAATCTCGCCGTGGAACAGAGGTAGTGGGTTTAATACGGCGAAAGAGGAGCTGAAACAGCTGTTAAATTCTGATAATACTCGTTTGACTGGATATAGAGATGCAATAGCTAAATCATTCGAAGTAGTAAAAAAAGCTGAGGACGATGGCCTACGCCCTTTCGATAAACAAGACAAAAATGGCAGTAAAGAAAAATTGATCAAACGTTTAAGAAACGAACTGCCGGATGAGGTCGTACGATGGATAGACGCCGTGCTTGTTATTACATCGGATAAAAAAATGGTGGGATATGCCCCATTAATCGGGACAGGCGGAAACGATGCAAAACTTGATTTTTCTATTGTGTTTATGAAACATCTAAACAAGATACTTCCCTTCAAACCTGACTTTCAAACTCAGGTCAAAACTCGTACAATAAACAATCATTCGAATTCATGCAATCTAATCGAAAATGCGCTGTTTGGATTTTCTTCTATTGGAATAACAGAGGGCAAATTCGGGCAGTTTAATCCGAGCGCAGCTGGCAACTTTAACGCGTCCAACAACTTTACGTGTGAAAGCTATACGAATTCTTGGGATTACGTGCTTGCCATAGAAGGCGCTTTGATATTCGCTAGCGCTGCTGTAAGGAGATATGAAAACAAACACGAAAATACGTCAATGTCATTTCCATTCAGCGTCAGGTCGTCGGCAAGTGGCTACGGAACAGCAGTAAATTATAAGCCAAGCAATAAAGGAAACGGAGAGAAAGCCCGCAATCTTGAAGTATGGCTTCCGACGTGGAGAAAAGCCGCGTCATACAAAGAGATAGAGCAACTATTTTCTGAAGGTCGCGCTGAATTCGGTAATCGTAGCGCCCACAATGTCATAGAATTTGCACAAACCGTTACGGCGCTGGGAACCGACCGCGGGTTAACCGAATTCCATAGATACGGGTTTTTTGAGAGGAACGGCCAGGCCCATTTTGCTGTCAAACTCGACACACTTGGCGTACGAGGTGACAGGAATGCAGAACTCCTCCGCGAACCAATTGAATGGGTGGGGCGAAGCCGAAGAAGCAAAGACTCCGACGCCAAGGCTAAAGCAATTAGGGAAATAGAAGAAAACCTGCTTCGCCTGTGCCACCGAGGTTTTGAAAACCCCGAGCCTGCTATGGAAACAATCGCCGCACTTGGAAGGCTAATGCAAGAGTCTGTCAAGCGCAAAGACGGCTTGAACCTAAAACCAAGCCAAGTATTAGCTGCAGGCTGGCTCGAAAAAGCCGATGATGGCTCTCCTGAATTCCGGCTCGCGGCCTCGCTGGCATCCCTATTGACCTCCGAGTTTAGCGTCCTGTTCAAGACACGGCAAACAGACTTCGAGAAAAGGATTGCGAAAGACACGAAGAAATGGCTGCTATTTTCTGGAAAGCCCGCCGGTCTTTTGAATGTCATAATGGCGGACCGCATCCTGAGGCTGAAGCAAAAAGGAAGCGCCACTTACTCCGAACAGACCAAGATTTTCGCTCATCTTGATGACGTGAACACATTTATGGCAGGAATCCTTGACTATAGGAAACTTATAGACCTGGCGTTTGGGCTTATGTTTTTGAAATGGAAGGATGTGGGAAAATTTGAATTCAAAGCGAAACAGGAGAACGAGCAGATAAGCCGGGAGAAACTGTTCCCGGGTGCAACTTACGCCTTGGCGAAGCTCTGCCATACCGGCATTGAATTTGACTGGAAGAAAATCCGGCTGATCCCAGCAGTTCACAAAAGGATGGCTTCCGGAAGCGGAAGGAAGGCGCTGGAGATTGCCCTTCGGCGCTTGCGAGCAGACGGTTGCCGGATTCCAAACTACGGGGACATGGCGGTTTCGGAATTGCAATGTGAACGGATTGCCGCTGCGTTGCTCTTTCCGCTGGATTACAAAGGCATAAAATTCATTAAGGATAGGATCTTAGAACGCGAGGAGGTGTAGATATGAATCTGGAAAAATTGAAGGGAAAACCAAGACTGTTAATCAGCGTGGAACTGAAACCGTTGCAGGGAACGCGATTTCAGCCAACCGGATTCCCGGACATCGGAGCCGCCAATTACGACGCTCCGGACGGCACAAAGATGTTGCTTGTGGAATCTGCCCAGAGCATGGCTAATCGTATGGAAGCGGTCTGCTGGGACAGCATTGGCAATTCTCCAGTTGCTCCACTGAAAGGATTGCCATACGTGGCAGTTCTTGGCAATGATGAAAAGCCGCTTACCAACAGCATGCTGGAAGCGCACAGGATTAACAGTGCGTATATCATAGATGCCAAGGACAGCAAAACCGACAAGATTTTTGGAGATAGGTTTGGTAGGAAGAAGGAGAACAAACCTTTTGGCAACCCGGAAAGAAAGGCTTTGGCGGAGATGCTGTTCAAGTATGACATAGGGGCTCTTCTGCATGGCATATTCATGCCCACTTATGCAGGAGGGCGATGCCGGGTGGCGCGCGCATTGAGCGCGTTTGTTGAAGCTAGAGGAGTGAGTGAAGCAGTCAGCGGTGGTGTGAAAAACGACAGTGTAAGTCCAGCAAACAAAGACGAAGGTGGCGCTAGCGAGGGATACGGCAACGTGCCATATGCAAGAAGCGAATATACTGGACAGATGACTGCCTTTTTCAGCCTGGATTTGGCTCAGATACGGAACTATAGCTTAGGTGAAGATGCCGAGAAACTGCTCATTGCCTTGTCGTTGTTCAAAATCAGGAAAGTTCTCAACGAAGGACTTCGCTTCCGGACTGCCTGCGACCTGAAAGCCGAAACGCCAAAGGTAGATGCGCCAGAGGGATTCGTGCTGCCAACAGAAGAAGAGCTCTCAAAGGAGCTTCCGAATCTTCTTAAAACGTGCAAAGACTTGCTGGGTGGTTCACCCTCGCTGACAGAAACGTTTGTGGGCAAGAAAGGCAAAAAAGCAAAAGGCAATGCGGGGGAAGACGAAACGGAGGATGATGACGGAAAGGACGGCGAAGAAAGCGAATAAGTGATTGTATGCTTGCGCTACGGATTAAATTTATAGCCGGCAGATATCACGCCACGCCCTGGAATAAGCAGGTGAACGAAGGCGCTGTAGACTGGCCGCCTTCGCCCTGGCGCTTCCTTCGCACGCTCATTGCGATATGGTATCAAAACGAGCAGGAGCGCATAACGCGGGAAGAACTCGCCGCCCTGCTGGATAAGCTGAGTGCCCTGCCGCACTACTTGCTGCCTCCGGCGACTATAGCGCATACTCGCCACTTCATGCCTATCGGCGAAATAAAAAACGACAAGGAAAGCACCGCCCTCATTCTCGATACGTTTGCGGCGGTTTCCGAATCTGCGCCTTTGGTTATGTTTTGGGACGAACGCGTGGAACTGAGCACTCGGGAAATGAGGGTGCTGGAGTTGCTGCTCGGAGGCATTAGATACTTCGGTCGCTCTGAATCATGGGCTGAGGCAGGGATATTTGAACCGACTGAATTTGGAAGAATCGTATCGGATGATTCCTACAGCCGCGCCTACCCGACCGAAGAAATTCCCGAAGACGGGAAGCATGAGTTCGTCAAACTGCTTGCATGCATGAACGGGGAGAAATATGCGGCGTGGAAAACCAAGAAGGCCGATGCATTTGGCGGAGCCAAACTTCCTGAAAACACTTTCGAGGCGTTGCAAGTCCAGACGAATGATATGAAAAACGCCGGTTGGGACAAACCACCCGGCAGCGAATGGGTTCGCTATGCGCGTAAGAAGGATGCACTTAACATACTTCCGGAACCAGCACACCGAACTGTCGGAAAGCGGCCTACGATTGCACGCTTTGCAGTGGCGAGCGCTGTACGACCGAACCTAAAACACGCGCTTTCTTTGGCGGAACGGGTCCATAAGTCACTAGTCAAATGGTCAGATGGCGAAAAGGTATTCAGCGGCTGCGATGACGAAGGGAAACCGCTTGAAAATCATCAGCACGCCTACGTCTTATGTGAAAGCTCGGGCGAGCAACCAAGCCTGCGGAAAACAGTAACCCACATTACGGTTTATGCACCCGAAGGTTTCAATGAAAAGGCCGAGAATACTCTTCGTGGCATCAAAAAAGTGTGGGGCTATGGCGGTCACGACGTACAGCTACTGTTGCTGGGCATTGGGAACGAGGAAGCATTTGCCGATGTTTCATTCTTTAAAAAATCGCTCCGCTGGAAATCACTGACTCCTTTCGTACCCACCCGGCATCTCAAATCAACCAGGGCGGGAAAACCGAAGCTGGACGCGGAAAACAGCCTGCAGATAGGCTCA